>Ga0116113_1000319_pt1 | contig 9413 bp, 12 predicted proteins | sample June2015DPH_10_2_FD_89788 | JGI IMG/M metagenome (GOLD analysis project Ga0116113, IMG submission 89788) | Peatland microbial communities from SPRUCE experiment site at the Marcell Experimental Forest, Minnesota, USA - June2015DPH_10_10 | ecosystem: Environmental > Terrestrial > Soil > Wetlands >... | reverse complement strand
CGGTGAGAAACTGCGCGACGCTGATCCCCTCGCGCGGGGGCATCTCATAGCTCTTCTGGTCGACTTGTACGGCGTTCATCGATGGCTCCTTTCGATACAGTGGTCATCACAAATACGGCGTCCCGAGTCCCACTCCCATTCATAAAAAAGATCGACGCCAGCTAATGCAGGAGCGACTGCCAGTTGGCCGGCACCCTTTCTGCGGGTCCAGGTGCGGGCTGATTTCTTGGGTGCGAATGCGGCGGAAGCAACTCCACACCGTTGGTCGCGATCATCCCCCGCTTCTCGTAATCGTAGAACCAATCCTCACCCGGCTCGAAGCTGGCGATGATCGGATGCCCTGTTGTCGCCGCATGCTTGGACGCATGCTGGCTCGGAGAACTGTCGCAGCAACCGATGTGCCCACAGCTCGCACACCGACGGAGATGAAACCACCAGCCTTTCAATGACGCTAGGCACTCGACACACCCATCGCCACTAGGTTTCGAAGCGGAGTTGATTCCGTGCAGGTCTTTTTTCATTTCCAATTTTCCTCCCGTGTCGCGCGGGCCTACCGCCCGATTTGCCCCAGGTAGTATCCGAGTCGATTTTCGACATCCCCCGGCTTGTGAAAGCCACGCTCCATCAGTGCTTTGATTCCATTTTGTGCGGCAGGTCGCCCGAGCGAAGCGATGCACGCATCCCACCCGGCACCGAGCTCGACATCCGGCGGCAGGCTGGTGTCGACGAGGCGCTTGGTCTGGGCGATCGCCCATTTGTCGAACCTTGCGATCCGCGTCGCGAGCGCCTCTACGAACGCATCGAGCTCAACGTCGGGCAGGGCGCGATTAATGTAACCGTAAGCCTCGGCCTGATCTGCTCTGATGTCTTCCGAGCTCAAGAGCACTTCGAGGGCGCGGTTTCGACCGATGAGTCGGGGAAGCCGAGCCATGGGGCCCCCTCCAGCGACCATTCCCACACCCACCTCCCACTGCGAGATGACGGTCTTTTCGCGGCTGGCAAAGCTCATGTCGCAGGCCAGGGTGATCTCGCTGCCGTTGCCGGTCGCACGGCCGCGAATGAGGGCGATGGACGCAACCGGCAAGCGGGTCAGACGCACAAGAAAGTCCGGCCAAGGCGGCAGGCCGGTGGTGCCCTCCGGCAGCGAAGTAAGGTCTTCAATCTCGGCCGTGAAATCCGAGTGATTCAGGAAGTAGTCGTCGACCGCGCTGTCGAAGACCACGACCCTGACTTGCTCGTCGGCCTCCAGAGCGTTGATGACTTCTTGGAACTGCTTGACCATTTCCGGACCCATGACGTTGATCGGCGGGTTGTCGATCGTGACACGCCAATAGGCGGGCGACCGTCGGGTCAGGCGAATCTGTGCGGGTTTCGCGGGTGCCTTCATCTGCGTGAGTTCGGCCGGTTGGTTTATGGTCGCCATGGGATTTTCCTCCGTGACCATTCAGCCAGAACAAAACCGGCCGCGCAATTGGACGATGGTATCGCCCATCCTTTCGTATCGACTGCCGTGTGTTTATGCGTGGGCATACGGCTTCTCTCCAGCCAGCTGGCCTGAAAAATTGATCGAAGCGACGGAAACCTCCTCCAGCACGCTCGATACGAAGGTATCGCCGATACCATAGTCCAATTGTTTTACTGCCCTCGCCTCTGGCTTAATTGCAATCGTTCACCATGCACGTTGATCGGGCTTAGTAAAATTGTATTGGAGGAGAACACGCCATGCCTGAACTTGTGACGAAATCTGTGCCGCAAGAACAACAAGAACAGCGGATAGAAACACGCAGGACCGTGAAACCTATCGGGGGTTTTACCATCGTGGCGACTTCCGTGGCAGTGCTCACCGTCCTCGGCGCCGTGTTCCTTTACGCGCAAAGCCAAGACAACGACAAATACTCGCTGAAATCGCCGAGCGGAATCGCGTTCTCTGACTTCAGGGGATACGAGGACTGGTCGGTCATCTCTTCCGCTCACACCGACGAAAGGCTCAAGGTGATCGTTGGCAATCCGACCATGATCAAGGCCTTCAAGGAGGGCATTCCGGGCAACGGTAAGCCTTTCCCGGATGGCTCCATGGTCGTGAAGCTCCAGTGGACGCCGAAGAAGAGCACCGAGGCTCCCTTCGTCGTGGATGTTCCAGACCTCTTTAAGGAGGCTTTCGTCATGGAGAAGGACAGCAAGAGATTTCCGAAAAGCGGCGGATGGGGATACGCGGTGTTCGACTATGACGCCCCATCGGACAAGTTCACGGCCGATCCCAAAAGCCCATCGGACTGCGGATACGCGTGCCATACGCCAGTGAAGGCGAAGGACTACATCTTCCACCCGTACCAAAAGCGTTGAACCGCTGCATGCTTCGAAAGCAAGCGCCCGGCGCAGCGCCGCCGAATGACACCATCAAGCCTGCAGCCCCAACGTTCTCCTCTGTCTAATCGGGAATGTGCATCGCGCCTAAATTACGAAGAACGTTACATACCAAATGAGACAACAGCAATGATGACGGGGGCACAACAAAGGGCGCTTTCAGCGCATGAGCCAGGCCAAGACGTTTTCAAATCGGTCCTGTCCGAAGACGTTAACTGGAAGCCCTTCGCGGCGTTCCCACCTTCGGTCCGCCTCGCTGTCATTGTGGGTCAGCCCTCGGAGGCCGGACCCTACAGGGTTCGAGTGCCCCATGGAGTTGAGCTGATGCCACACCGACACCCGGAGGATCGTGTCTGTACGGTAATCTCCGGTGTTTTCTACATCGGCCTGGGCAAGCAGTTCAATCCGGAAAAGCTGCAGGCATATCCGCCCGGAAGCGTCATGGTCCTGCCGGGCAATCCGTCCCATTTCCACTGGGCGAATCCGATGAATACATAACCCAAGTGACTGCGATTGGGCGGCTTGGGCTTGAATACGTCAGTGCGAACGACGATCCAAGAAACCACAACTCTTAGGAGGTATTTGCGCCCTTTCCGCGACGGAGCGTCGGTAGAGGCCCGACTATGGTAGATACAATACTACTAGCCTTCGAGTTGCTGTCTGGTTGCTGGCACTGCAATCTCAGCCGGCCATTCGAGCTATCGGGTGCACGTATGAAGTTTGTCTTAGCTGCGGAAAGAAGCTCGCTTACGATCGCGCTGACAAGGGGTGCGTCGTCGTCGCACAACGAAAAACTCCTGGTCGCAGCGAGGTCGACTTCGCTGATAGACTTCTGTCCGCTATGCGCTGTCAGTTTGGCGGGCACCTTGAGAAATCCGACGGCAATTGCGAGGCAGCCTGACCGATGCAGAGTCTACGCCCGATGAAGCCCGATCCGACGAACACACCCGAAGTAGCAAGCAGATCGTCTGCCCTCGCTCAGGCAGTAGCCGCGCCGCTCACTCGCGCCGCGATCTTCCTGGTCGCGATGCTCAATCCGGGCTCTGAAAATCGCGCTACCCTGCGCTCGCTATGCGGAGATCTCGCCGCGCTGGTGCGCGCCGTGGAATTTCGCGACCTGGAGGGAGGACTTTCCTGCGTCGTCGGTTTTGGGTCCGACGCGTGGGACCACCTCTTCGGGCAGCCGCGGCCGGCAGAACTGCATCCCTTCCGGGAGATTCGTGCCGGAGCACGCCATGCGATCTCTACGCCCGGCGACCTGCTATTCCACATCCGCGCCAAGCGCATGGACTTGTCTTTCGAACTGGCCACCCAGATTATGGCACGTATCGGAAATGCCGTTTCCCCGGTGGACGAAGTGCAGGGTTTTCGTTACTTCGACGACCGGGATCTTATGGGTTTCGTCGACGGGACGGAGAATCCCAGGGGCACGGCGGCGGCTGACGCCGTAGTAGTCGGCGACGAGGACGCTGACTTTGCCGGCGGCAGTTATGTCATCGTTCAGAAGTATCTCCACGATCTTGGCGCATGGAATGCGCTCACTACCGAAGCGCAGGAACGCATCATCGGCCGCACCAAGCTTTCCGATATCGAATTGGACGATTCGGTCAAGCCAACCTCAGCACATAACGCGCTCACCACAATCGTCGAGGGTGGGAAAGAGGTCAAGATCTTGCGCGACAACATGCCTTTCGGCCGACCCGCGCATGGTGAGTTTGGCACCTATTTCATCGGCTATAGCCGTTCGCCCCGCACCATCGAACAGATGCTCGAGAACATGTTCATCGGCCGCCCGTCCGGCAACTACGACCGCCTGCTCGACTTCAGCCGCGCCGTCACTGGAAACTTGTTCTTCGTGCCGTCGGCGACATTTCTGGAGAACGTGCCCGAAGATCAAACCCAGCCTGCGGTTGCGGAATCCCCTGCGGCGCCTGCGGCTGTCGAGCCTTCTCCATCCATCCCATCGGTGAACGAGGGTTCGCTCCGCATCGGATCTCTCAAAGGAGACGTACCACATGAATAATCTCCATCGTGAACTTGCACCCATTTCCGATTCGGCATGGGCTCAAATCGAAGAGGAAACATCACGGACGCTCAAGCGCTATCTCGCCGGACGGCGCGTTGTCGACCTGAAGGGCCCGGCCGGTAGTGCGCTTTCTGCGATCGGCACCGGCCACCTGAGGACAATCGCCGCACCGGCGAAAGGCATCGTCGCGAGCCAGCGTGAGGTGAAGGCGTTGGTTGAACTGCGTGTTCCCTTCGAACTGGATCGCAAAGCGATCGACGATGTTGATCGTGGCGCGAACGACTCAGACTGGCAACCGGCCAAGGACGCCGCGCGACAGATCGCGTTTGCCGAGGACGCCGCCATATTCGAGGGCTACGCCGCAGCCGGCATTGGTGGCATCCGCCAAGGGACCAGCAACCCGATCATGACGCTCCCGGCCGACGTGCGAGAGTACCCGGAGGCGATTGCCCAAGGCTTAAGCCGGTTGCGCCTCGTCGGGGTCAACGGCCCCTATGCCGTGTTGCTCGGCGCCGACGCCTACACCGCACTCGCCGAAACCAGCGACCACGGATACCCTGTGTTGGAGCACGTTAAGCGGCTCGTCAAAGATCAAATCATCTGGGCTCCCGCCATCGCCGGCGCTTTCGTGCTGACCACTCGTGGCGGTGATTTTGAACTACACCTCGGGCAGGACGTCTCCATCGGCTACCTCAATCACAGCAATGCCGCGGTCCGTCTGTACCTACAGGAGACATTGACCTTCCTCCTGCTCACCACCGAGGCTGCTGTCGCGCTGGTTCCCCCCGCGAAGGCGAAGAAGACTTGACGCGATGGAGACCATTCCGCGGGATGCACGTTGATCGAGCTCAGAATACTTTTTTGTGAAGGAGAACACCCCATGCGCAAGCACCTGGAATCGATGCACCAGAATCTCCTCAACGGCAAGGCTGCCGCATAACTTAAGTTGGGCCGAGGCGGTAGAACTGGTCGAACATCTGGGGTCTTCTCAGTTGCAGCTACCGCTGGCCCGTTGTCAAGTAATCGTCAATGGAGCGGGCGGTACTGCGGCCTGCTCCCATGGCGAGGATCACGGTGGCCGCTCCGGTGACAATGTCGCCTCCGGCAAAAACACCCGGGCGCGTGGTGCGCTGGGTTTCGGAATCCGCCTGGATGTAACTGCGCTTGTCGGTCTGCTCACGCCGTCAGGGATCAAATGTCCCTTCTCCACTGAGGTCGTCTATATCGACCGACCTCTGGACTTGAAGGAGAACCTGCTTCACCTGCTCGAATCCCGGCTTGACGGCATTCCGTTTCTTGAGCACGTCTGCTAGCTAAGCTAGGTCCGCGATCTGAAAATCGCCCGTACTGCTCCCGTGGAACCAAGGCGGCTGGACAATCGGTTTGGTGAAGAGCTTTCTCATGGTTCTGGGGAGTTCTTTGGCAACATAGTTCTGCAGAGAGTTCGCGGTCAAGTATCGTCCCTTTTCGAGGGCGAGCGAGTCATTTCCCTGCAGGGCCTCGATGACCAGGTGCGTCCAGACCCCGTGTCGGAGCACGTCGGACGGATACGAATATTCACTGGTTTTGCAGGAGGCGAAGCAGACCCTGTATTCCGCCGCGTCGAAGAAATCCTTCAGTTCACCCTCGGACATTTCTGCGTAAATACCTCTGACTTCGGGGAGATCGGCGATGCCGCTCTCGCACGAATCCGGAAACAGGGCAATGCTTTTGTACGCCGATTTTCCGCAGATCTTAAGTATGCTCTGCAGGCCGATGCTGGTGTCGGCAAGATCGTCCAGGTCGGTGTCGTGGCATGTAATGTAATTGTGGCCGTTCTTCGAAAAGCCGTGACCGGCGTAGAACAGGAACAGTTCGTCCTCCTCGGTCAGGGACTTCACGTGCTGGCTGATCTTGGAATTGATGCTGGTCTTGGTGGCTTTCGCGCCGAGCAAGAGGACTCTGTCGATGGGCCCGGGAGACTTCCAGTGCATCGGCAAATCCTTTGGCGTCCGCCTCGGCATAGCTGACCTTTTTGATCCGTGGATCGGAATAGTTTTCGACCGCGATGACGATTGCGACGCGCTTGCCCATCTTGCCCGACTCCAGACTGCCGTGGTGGCGGCTGTGATTTCTTCGAATCTAGCAGCAAAACGGCACCTCTGGCGAGAGGCGCCTTCTTGTTGTTGCCGAAGACATGGATCTCATCAGACCTCGATCAGACCGCGTTCCCGCGCGTCATCGGCATAGACCGAGATGCTCTTCGCGAGAATAAAAGCGGGAGCGCGCTGGACGGCGAGGCCGCTGACTTCTGCCGCCAATTCGATCTCCGAAAGGCTGACGGAATCGAGTTCGGGACAGCCCATGCCGAGATCGCTCAGGCCGAAGGCGACATCCGGCTGTTCCGGATCGACTTCAGTGAGAAGCCAGACGAATCCGCATTCCGGCATGAACAGTTTCACCACCGGAAGGAAGTCCGGCTCGTTTTCGGTGCCGCGAAGCTCCTGCATGAGCCGTCCCTTCCGGCTAAAAACGCAAAGGAGAATACTGATCGAGACAAATCAGGAAGACGGGGTGATGGTGATGGTGGTGGCCGTCGTCGTAGTCATAGTCGTAGTAGTGGTCGCGGTGGTCGTCGTCGCTGTGGTCACCGCCATGGCGACGATCATCGTCATGGAGATCATGCTGTTGCTGATGATGATCCGCCTGATTTGGCTGATCCCGGGCATGGTGCGGCGCCTTACCCATAATAAGGAGAGGGCTATTCTGGGCAGGGCCGTGCTTCAGAAGCGTGCAACCAAGTTGTCTGGTCTAAACGCAATGATGTAAGTTTTAGTTGCGCTTAAGCGGTTATAGTTGCGTACACATTACGCTGTTTAGTTGCGCATAGGCTTGATAGTTGCGTATATATGTGCTTTAATTGCGCATATAAATCTATACGCAACATAGGACACTATGGCTCAACGGATACCTGAAGAATCCCTGGCCGCCATCGAGCAAGCGGTCGCACGCCACCCCGGCGGGGCCAGCCTGAGCGACATTGCCGCGGCCCTGCCTGAGAAGGTTGCGGATCGCACTCTGCAGTACCGGCTCAAACACCTCGTCGACAAAGGCCGCCTGGAAAAGCAGGGGGAGGGGCGGCGGTGGACGCGCTATCGCGTCCCGGCGGTGGCGGAGGCGGCGCCAAGGGCCTTGGCTGAGGAAGCGCCGAAGGCTGTTCCTCCTGCGGCGGAGAAGGCGGAGGATGAGGTAGTGCCGCTGTCCCCGACCAGCGAGGAGATGCGCGCCTATCTGAGACAGCCTCTCAACGCGCGCAAGCCAGTAGGCTATAACCGCGTTTTCCTCGACTCGTACCGGCCCAACGAGACGTTCTATCTTTCGGAAGAACAGCGCGCGCACCTCGCGAAAGTGGGCAAGGTGAATTTCGAGGAGCAGGCGGCGGGCATTTATGCAAAGCAAATTTTGACCCGGCTGCTCATCGACCTTTCGTGGAACTCAAGCCGCCTTGAGGGCAACACGTATTCGTTGCTGGATACAACGCGGCTCATCGAACTTGGGGAAGCCGCCGAAGGCCGCGACCGGCTGGAAGCGCAGATGATCGTCAACCACAAGGAGGCGATCGAATTCCTCGTCAACGACGACGCGGAGATCGGATTCAACCGCTACACGATCCTCAACCTTCACGGCATCTTGGCGCAGAACCTGCTGCCCGACGCCAACGCACCGGGCAGGCTACGCCGCATGGCGGTGGGCATCGGGAAGTCGACCTATCATCCGCTGGAGATGCCTCAATTGATCGAGGAATGTTTCAATCAACTGCTAGACACGGGGGCCGCAATCCGCGACCCGTTCGAGCAGGCGCTTTTTGCGATGGTGCAATTGCCGTACCTGCAGCCGTTCGACGACGTGAACAAGCGCGTGTCGCGCCTCTCTGCGAACATTCCGTTCATCAAGCGCAATCTCTCGCCGCTCTCTTTCATCGATGTGCCCCGCGCGCTCTACATGGAGGCGCTGCTAGGCGTCTACGAACTGAACAAGATCGATCTGCTGCGGGATGTTTTCATCTGGGCGTATGAACGGTCGGCGGCACGCTATGCCGCCGTGCGCCAATCGTTGGGTGAGCCCGATCCGTTCAGGTTCAGGCATAGGGTGGCCCTTCGCCGGATTGTCGGCGAAGTGGTCCGCGCCAAGATGGACAAGAAAGCGGCAGCGGCGTTCATCACGGCCTGGCTGGAGAAGAACGGCATCCCGGAAACCGAGCGCGAGAAATTCAGGGACATGGCCGAGAGCGAGCTTGTCAGCCTGCACGAAGGAAACTTCGCGCGCTACCAGATCAGGCCTAGTGAATTCGCGGCATGGCAAGAGGTCTGGGGCGAGCGCCAGAAATCATGAGCGACAGACGGCTGCAAGACCTCATTCGCTTCTATTCGATTCTGAACCAGCTCGAAAAAACGATTGGCGGCCCGCGCGCTTTGGCTGACTGCCGCGGTCAACAGAATTATTTTTCCGGCCTGACGTGCGGGCCACCCATCCGCAGAAATCGAGATCGTGGGGACATCACGTTTTCGAGCTGCGCTTCTCGGCCGATTGAGCAAGCAGGCCTGGCGCGAAGAAGAAAGCGCCGATGGCAAGATGACCACCTACAGCCGCGAGATCGAGGAGCGATCACGCCATCGGCTTCCGACGCTGCTTTCGCGATGTCGGCCTTCGCCTCGCCTTTATTCAACCCTGATACTCAGTCTGCCAGCTCCGGCGGTTGTGGAGCATGATTGGTCATAGGGGACTGGTTGACCGCCAGCCAGTACAGGCCCAGAGTTTTCACGGTCGTCCGGAACTGATCGAAGTCTACCGGCTTCTGGATATCATTCGCGTCCAAATTAGCTGTTTGACAACATTCCGCACCCTGAAAACATTGGGCATAACGCACCTCTGAGCCTGGACGCGGATCTGCGCTTCGGTCCAGTCCGAAGTAGTCTGAAGTGAGTGCTCTTCACGGTTGTTTCACGCTGCTGTCCTAGTTGCTTGGCTACTTACCTCCTGAAAT
>Ga0116113_1000316_pt1 | contig 9459 bp, 5 predicted proteins | sample June2015DPH_10_2_FD_89788 | JGI IMG/M metagenome (GOLD analysis project Ga0116113, IMG submission 89788) | Peatland microbial communities from SPRUCE experiment site at the Marcell Experimental Forest, Minnesota, USA - June2015DPH_10_10 | ecosystem: Environmental > Terrestrial > Soil > Wetlands >... | reverse complement strand
TTCCTCAACAGCTTCCCGCATGGTGCTCAGCAATTGTTCCTCGATTCGGGCAGCCGCCAGGGCGGCAATCTCGGGCTCCAGCACGAGCCGCAATTCCGCGAGGTTCGCAGATCCTTCCAGCGGGTTGATGCGAATCATCAGATCCAGCGACTGGCGAATCGAATGCGACGTTCCATTCGTCACAAACGTGCCGCGGCCAGAATAGGCTTCCACCAAACCTTTTTCACGCAAAGTCTTCACCGCTTCGCGCACCGCAGTTCGGCTGACGCCAAAGCTATGAGCCAGGTCGCGCTCTGCCGGTAGTTGGTCCCCGGGCTTGAGTTGGCCTTTGAGAATAGCGTCTTCCACCTGTTGCACAATCTGTTCGTACAGGCGAGAGGTCTTCACCGCCCGGTACATTGGTTTTGTGGCCAGAAGATCCAACGACTGATTTGTCATTCGCCCCCCCAAAATCCATCAGGCCCGAACAATTCGTAAATAGTTGTCGTGATCTAACAACCGGTCTAACAATCGGTGCAACAACATGCTGCGCAGACGGCCGCCTACTGAATCGAAACCGTCTTGATGTTCATAAACTCGCGTATGCCTTGCGCGGCCAGTTCGCGCCCGTGGCCTGAGTACTTTACGCCACCGAAAGGCAGGCGCGCATCGGAGGCTACCATCTTGTTCAGAAAGACCATGCCGGCGTCGAGTTCGTTGATGAACCTTTCGGTTTCAACGGGATCGTTGGTCCAGGCGCTTGCGCCCAGACCGAAGCGGACGTCGTTGGCGATCTGAATGGCCTGATCGATATCCTTCACGCGAAAGATCGAGGCCACCGGTCCAAAGAATTCTTCGCTGTACGCTGGCGAATCTTTCGGAATGTCAGTAAGAACAGTCGGCGCATAGAAGCTGCCCGGCAGGTTCAAGGGATGGCCGCCAGTCAACACGCGCGCACCTGCAGCCACAGATTTTTTCACGGCTTCGTCGAGCGAAGAAACGGCACTGGCGCTGGCCAGCGGACCGAGTTGCGTGCCCTCCTGGAACGGATCGCCAACGCGCAAGTCCTGCATGCGCTTGACGAACTTACTCTCGAATTCGGGCGCGATTTTTTCTGCCACGATGAAGCGCTTGGCCGCGATGCACGATTGGCCGTTATTCTGAATTCGCGCGTCGACCGCCGTTGTGATTGCCGCTTCAAGATCTGCGCTCGGCATCACAATAAAAGGATCGCTGCCGCCCAATTCGAGCACAACTTTCTTGATTCTTTTCGCGGCGGAAATTCCAACCTGAATTCCGGCGTCTTCACTGCCAGTTAAAGTCGCAGCCATCACGCGCGAATCATTCAGAATTGCATCAACCGGGCCCGAGCCGATCAGCAGCGTCTGAAAAACGCCTTCGGCAAAACCAGCGCGCCTGACAATCTCTTCAATCTTCAGCGCGCATTGCGGAACATTCGAGGCATGCTTCAGCAGTCCGACATTCCCCGCCATCAACGCCGGCGCAACAAAACGAAACACCTGCCAGAAGGGGAAGTTCCATGGCATGATCGCGAGGATGGGACCGATCGGCAAATAGCGAATGAAGCTGCGCTTCGCTCCGGTCTCCACGGTTTCATCGGCCAGAAACCTCTCGGCATTCTCGGCGTAGTAGCGGCAACCGGTGGCGCATTTGAGCGCCTCGGCGACTGCGGCCTTCAGAGGCTTGCCCATTTCGAGCGTCATCAAGCGGGCGCATTCGTCTTTTTCTTTTTCCAGAATCTCGGCCGCTCGCATCATCTTGGAGGCACGATCCGCGAACGAGGTCCGCCGATGGTCCCGAAACGCGGACGCCGCCAACTGCAACTTCTGCTCAATTTGCGCTGCGGTCAGAGGCTCGAACGTCTTCAGGACTTCTCCATTTGCAGGATTCGTGGTCGCAATCGCCATATGCGGGATTCTTCCCTTAGTCGGTAACGGCTGGCCTGATCATGCAGATCAGGCCAGCGGTCCCTTGGGGGAGGGACGGTCTTGTGGTCGGACCAGAATACTACTTGACTGGTAGGCCGCGTCAAGGATATATCTTCCAATCGCAACTTGGTTCGCAGAATCCTACCTTGTCGCTTATTTAGGTCCGGGCCAAGAAACTGTTGTGTTCCCGATTGGAGGCAGCAATGCGTTCTCCGTTGAGCGGCATTCGGGCTGTAGGGATCGTGTGCGTCGCGCTTGCCATTTCGCTCCCCGTGTTTTCGCAGAGCACGATGGGCCGCATTCTCGGAAGGGTCAGCGATCAATCCGGCGCTGCTGTGGCTGGAGCTGTGGTGGCAATCACCGATGTGCAACGCGGCACCACCCGGACTGTAGCCACCGACGCCTCGGGAGACTATGCCGCGCCGGATTTGCAACCCGGGGTTTATAAAGTCCGCGCCCAAGCGAAGGGCTTCAAGGTGGTGGAGCGCGTAAACATTGCTGTGGAAGTTGCCGCGGATTTGCGCGTCGACATTTCGCTTCCGGCTGGACAAGTTTCTGAGACGGTGGTAGTTGAAGCTCAGGTACCGCTGATTAACAGCACGACCTCCACGCTGGGCGGTACGCTGAGCAATGAAGAGATCAACGATCTGCCTTTGAACGGCCGGAACTACGAAAACTTGCTGCAACTTCGTCCGGGAGTGATGCGCTATCCCGGTGGCGGATTCTCGACCACAAGCACTGACGGATTGCGTGCGGAAGACAATGCATACTTCGTCGAGGGCTTGTTTAATAGCGAGCCGTTTTCCGGACAAGGCATCATTAATGGTGCGGGCATCGCGGGGGATTCGGCGACGATCCTGCCGATTGATGCCATTCAGGAATTCAATGTTCAGGAAAATCCTACCGCCGAGTACGGATGGAAGCCGGGCGCAGTCATTAATGTTGGATTGAAATCGGGAACAAACTCGATCCACGGCACGGCGTTTGCTTTCGGCCGCGATGGCGCAATGGATGCGCGCAATTATTTCAACGCTCCTCTCGCGGCAAAAACTTCTCGAACGCTGGAACAGTTCGGCGGCAGTTTCGGCGGAGCGCTCATTAAAGATAAAGCGTTTTTCTTCGGCGCTTACGAGGGGCAACGCTACGATGTTGGAAACACCTATAGCGTTACCACGCCGTCGATGCAGCCCCTGTTGCTACCAGCGGGGTCGACCCCGAACTGCACGGCTGCCGCGCTTATTGCCGCTGGAGATGACTGCAATGGCAGCATTCCGAATGCGATTGCCGATCTGCTGGCCAACGGCTATACCGTCGCGACGGCCGGACCTTGTAGCGGACCCTGCATCAGCCCCGCCAGCCAATTGATTTCCGGCTGCACCGTTTCTGCCGGCGGGGTGGTGACGTGCAACGGCTCAGGCTTCCCCACAAACAACACGCAAGGTATCGACGTGGTTCAAGGATTTCCTAATAATGTTGGCGTCGACAACGTGATCGCCAAAGTCGATTACAACCTGAACCAGCGTAACAACATCAGCGGCATGTACTTTTTCGGTAATAACTCCGGGACAGTCGAGGATTTTCCGGAGCTGCAATCGAAGTGGCGTTCGGACATCCACACCCGCGCTCAAGTGGTTGGAGGGAACTGGATCTGGACGCCTAATTCACGATGGGTCAACGAGGCCAGGGTCGGCTACAACCGCCTCTACCAGCCTACGCTGCCCGGCGATCTGGGCACGGCCGCATCCGGGTATGGGCTCGACACGGGCGTGAGCGGTCCTTACACGGGCGGCTTGCCGCGCATTGGTTTCGCTGGAGCTTTTGTCCCTGGTCTCGGCGCGTTCAAGTGGCCTAAATTTCAGGGGCCCGACTCGATCACGCAGTTCATCGATCACGTTTCTTATACGCGCGGAACGCACGCGTTTAAGTTCGGCGGAGAACTTCATCACAACGATGTTGGCGGCGGCGCATTCGGCAACGCAAGAGGCAGCATCACGTTTCTCGGCGGAGTAGCTTTAGCCAACTCCACACCCCTGGAAGATTTTTTTGCCGGCGATCCCTTCAAAGCGTCCGTGCAAGTTGGCGACCCCACGCGACAGATTCACAACTGGGCTTACGGGTTATTCGCGCAAGACGACTGGCGCGCGACCAGGAATCTGACGATCAATTACGGGCTGCGTTATGAATTCAGCTCGGTCATCAAGGAAGCGCACAACCTGCTCGGCAATTTCGATCCTAATTCGACTACCGGATTAATTCAGGAGGGAGTGGGTGGCGTGAACGGCGTCTACAATCCCGACCACAAGAACTTCGCTCCACGCTTTGGCTTTGCCTGGGACATAACCGGGAAAGGCACCACAGTAATACGCGGCGGCGGTGGTTTGGTATATGAAACCATCAATTGGGAAGCGATGCTCGCCTTCAACAACGCTTTCGGCCTGGGCAATGTTCCGACGCAGGGCATACTTCCCGGCGGCACGATCACCTCAGGCAATCTGGCAATCCCTCCGGCTATGCCGCAATGGGATAGCGGCATACCTCTTTACGGAGCCAACGTCAGCACCAGCCAGCTCAATTGCACCGGGAACCCCTGCCCCATCATGAGCGTGGACCGCAACTTAACCACTCCTTATATCTGGAACTGGACGCTCAGTTTGCAGCACGCATTCACTTCGAATCTTTCGCTGGAAATCGCCTATGTGGGCAATCATGGATCGAACCTGACGGGTATTCGAGACATCAATCAGCCGCCCGTGGGCTCGGGCTGGCCGGCGGCGGCTATTGCTGCGTGTATCGCCTCAGGCTACACCGACCCCGTCAACTGCGCGCCCGACAGCACTGGTGGCGAAGAGGCGAACCGAACATACGCGACGAAGTTTCCCTACCTGAGCAACATCTTCCAGATGGCAAACGTCTATCGATCGAACTATGACGGATTACAGATCACTCTGAATTCGCGCAACTATCACGGCCTGAGCGTGGTCGCTGGTTACACCTTCGCGCATGCACTCGACGACGTCAGCGCAAACTGGGATTTTGGCTACGGAGCAGGTCTACCGGAGGATTCTAATAACGTTGGTCGAGAGTACGGCAATAGCGACTTTGACATGCGCCAGCGTTTCACGCTCTCGCTTACGTATGCGATACCAGGGCGCAAAGGCATGTGGCAGAGCATGGAAGGCTGGGAGATCAACTCAATCGTGACCCTGCAGAGCCCGCAGTTTTGGGGCCCGATCGATCTTGGAACGGACGCCGCTGGAACCGGCCCGCTGCCGGTAAGTCCACCCGCTAACGCTCCCATCCGCTGGAGTTTTTTCGGAAAGACTACGGACTTTAAATCGGGGCCAACGGCCATACCGTTCTTCGCCGGCGCATCGAACCCGACCTGCGCAGCTCAGGCCTTGGCCGTGGACGGTGGATCCGCTGGAGCTTCAACTGCGTCTCTGAACCTGTTTGGCTGTTATGCCCAGGGCAGTTCCATCATGATTCCGCCGCCGCTGGGTCAGTTAGGTAACATGTCGCGCAACATCTTCCCCGACTCCGGTTTCAAAAACTTCGATTTTTCGATTGCGAAGAACTGGCATCTCGGCGAAAAAGTCCGTGCCCAATTCCGCGCGGAGTTCTTCAACATTCTCAATCATCCGAACTTCGCGAATCCTTACGGCGGGCAGAACGGTTTCGGCTTGAACGATCCTTCTGTGCAACCGTTCGGATGCGGATGCGCCACGCCTGACGTTGCTGCGGCCAACCCGATCATCGGTTCCGGCGGCAGTCGCTCCGTGCAGTTGGGCCTGAAGTTCACGTTCTAGTTGTGGGGTCAGTTTGAGGGGGTGAAAAAAGCCGGACGCAATTCCGTCCGGCTTTTTTTCTTAGGTCGCTCGCGATAAGCGAGGCGAAGAGAATAGGGCCAAGCTATGAAAAGACGCACTCATTTTTCGCTGCCAGTTTTTTTGGCGATATTTCTTGCATTCATTTCTGTCGGTGTCCTTGCTCAAAATGTCTCCAGCCAGAACGAAGAACGCCGCGAGCGCAACATCGACGAGATCAAAGCCGAAGCGATTCACCGCGCCGAGGTGGGACAGTATCCGCTCATCGGCCTTGACGCCGGCGACGTCAAGGAAGCGTTCAACTCCATCCACACTCGCGATAAAGACGAGTGGGCGGCCGCGTTCATGGGAGTTGCCGACCGTTACATGAACGAAGCCAAATCGCTGGAGAAATCTGATCCCACGAAAGCGAACGCCGATTACATTCGCGCATGGCGGCTTTATTCCTTTGGCCGCTGGCCCATCCCCGCATCTCCCGGCAAGCAGCGGTCGTACGAAAAAGCGATTGAGGCATTCTTGGCGCACGCGCGCTTTTGGGATCCGCCGCTCGAAATCGTGAGAATCCCCTTCGAAGGAAAAGAAATTATCGGCTACCTGCGCCTGCCCAAAAATACGAACGGACCTGTGCCGCTCGTTCTGGCTGTGAATGGTCTGGACAGCCGCAAAGAAGATTTATCCGAAAGCTTCAGCGCGATTCTGCCCTTCGGCATTGGCTTTCTCGCGGTCGACGGCCCGGGCACTGGACAGAACCCGATCAAGGTCAGCGAAAATGCCGAGCGCGTTCTGTCGCGCGTGCTCGACTACATTGCCACCAGGCCTGAGATCGACAAGAACCGTGTCGCCATCCACGGAGTAAGTTGGGGCGCGTATTGGGCCACAAAGATGGCGATCGTGGAGCACGCGCGGCTGCGCGGCGCGAGCGCCCAGTCGCCGCCAACCGATCGATTCTTTCAAAAAGATTTTCTGATGAATTCGCTGATCGGCAACCGCGAATATCTTTTCGATCAGGTCCCGGCGCTAATGGCAATTTTCGACAACGTAAAAACCGTCGATGAAATGGCCGAAGTGCTGCCGAAGATGTCGCTCGTCAATCAAGGACTGCTCGGCAAGCCCATGTCTCCTATGCTTATTCTTGCCGGAGTGCGCGACACCCAGGTTCCGATCGATGACATCTATCTGCTGCTTAGTAAAGGGGACGTACCAAAGACCGCATGGGTCAACCCTCAGGGCGGTCATCTCGGGCGCCAGGTTGGAGTGTGGCCCGATCCGCGCATCTTCAAAGAAGTAATTATTCCGTGGCTGGTGCGCGTGCTTGAACCTGAGCCTGCGAAATAGTTCTCGCTAGAGTTCTCATTAGAGTTCTCAACAGAGTTCTCAACAACGACAGACCGCCAACCATGGAATCGCTCGCACCGGCACAAGCCGAGTCCGTCAATCCCCCACCGGCATCCGGCAGAACGCCCTTCTATCGGGAACTCTGGGTGCAAGTGATGGTTGCGATTGTTCTGGCAATCGTTCTCGGCTATGTCGACCCCGCCCGCGCGATTGCCATGAAGCCGCTGGGCGATGCATTCATCCGCGTGATCTCGATGATCATTACCCTGATCATCTTCTGCACCGTGGTCACGGGCATCGCCGGCATGGAGAACCTGAAGAAAGTGGGCCGCGTCGGCGGCATCGCGCTGCTGTATTTCGAAGTCGTCTCCACCATCGCGCTGCTCATCGGGCTCGTTGTCGGCAACGTCGTGCGCCCGGGCGCCGGCTTCAACGTAAATGTCGCCACCCTCGATGCTAAAGCAGTCGCCGACTATGCCGGTCAGGCCAAAGCGCAAAGCGTCACTGATTTTCTGATGCACATCATCCCGACGACGGTGTTCGACGCCTTCGCCAAAGGAGATATTCTCGAAGTAGTTTTCGTTTCCCTGCTGTTCGGCTTTGCATTGTCGGCCGTTGGAGCCCGCGCCAGACCATTAGTCGAACTCATCGACTCGCTCACGAACGTCGTATTCGGCGTGACGAAGATCCTGATGAAATTCGCTCCCATCGGAGCTTTCGGCGCCATGGCTTATACCGTCGGCAAGTTCGGTCTGGCTTCTCTCGGACCTCTCGCCAGGCTGATCGGGACTTTCTGGCTTACCTCAGTGCTCTTCGTAATAATCGTGCTGGGAGCTGTCGCCTGGGCCGCGAGCTTCAACATTTTTCGTTTCCTGGCATACATCAAGGAAGAGATCCTGCTGGTGTTGGCTGTGAGTTCTTCGGAGATCGCAATTCCCAATCTCATGGCCAAGCTTGAGAAACTCGGTTGCTCCAAATCTCTGGTTGGGCTGGTTGTTCCCACAGGCTTTACCTTTAACACTGACGGAACAAGTTTGTACATGACCATAGCCGCTCTATTCGTTGCGCAGGCCACCAACACGCATCTCACTCTCACGCAGCAACTCACCATTCTCGCCGTCGCGGTTCTCACCTCGAAGGGAGCCAGCGGCGTGCAGGGCGCATCTTTCATCGCGCTCGTGGCGACTCTTTCCGTAATCCCAAGCATTCCGGTTGCAGGCATGGCGTTAATTCTGGGAATCGACCGCTTCATGAGCATGTTCAGAGCTACGGTCAACGTGATTGGGAACGGCGTAGCAACACTGGTCCTGGCGCGATGGGAGGGAGAATTGACAGGTGAAGCGCTCAGGCAAGCATTGGCCAAACCGGTATAGCTCCCTTTCGATTCGTTACGCAAAGCTCGAGGAAGATTAGTAAAATCGAGTAGGCGTGGAAGGCCGCCCAGCGGCCCACCGCGCTCTGTGAATCGGCAAAGTAAGGAGAACGAAAATGCCTGTCGTGCGAGCCTGCCAAAGCTGCGGACAGAAAAATCGAATTCCCGCGAATCACCTTGCTGAAACTGGACGTTGCGGCGCATGTAAGGCTCCGCTGCCGCCGGCGAACGAACCTCTGGAAGTCGACGCCGAGCTGTTCGATGAAATCACGCAGAACGCACGCGTTCCTGTGCTGGTAGATTTCTGGGCGGCATGGTGTGGCCCCTGCAAGATGGCCGCGCCGGAAGTTGCCCGCACCGCGGCGAACACGGCCGGCCGCGCCATCGTGATCAAAGTCGACACCGAGCGCTATCCGCAACTGGCGGCCCGTTACAACGTTCGCGGCATTCCAAACTTCGCCGTCTTCAACGCCGGACGCCTGATAACACAGCAAGCCGGACTGGTCGACCACACGCAAATGGAAGCCTGGCTGCAATCCGCCAGCTCTTCTTCAGTGGCGTAATCAAAGTTTGGTAAACTAATCGAACGGTCCCTGTAGGCGCGTAGCTCAGTTGGTTAGAGCGCTACCTTGACACGCTTGGAACCGACGGAGAATCAACGACTTACAGAGACTTTTCGAGCAGTTTCAGAGCATTTAGATAGCTGTGGAACGCTTATTGGCCCCAGATTGGCCCCATAAAATTGCCACGCGAGCGGTTCGGCGATCGTTACCGCGAAAGCATAAAAACTGGAATCCAAGAACGCAGTCCTTTAGCTAGATGAGCACATGTGGGCCAAGTCAGGTTGTCAAACGCACCGCGATACCCAAGCACCTAAGCAGCGGTAGAGTGCCATCTTCACACTTTTCCCCGATCCAATACATTCAACAACTTAACTAGGCTACCGGGGACTGCCAAGTACCTGATAATACGTGGTAGCCAGAATTCGAACGGGGGCCAT
>Ga0116113_1000314_pt1 | contig 9480 bp, 9 predicted proteins | sample June2015DPH_10_2_FD_89788 | JGI IMG/M metagenome (GOLD analysis project Ga0116113, IMG submission 89788) | Peatland microbial communities from SPRUCE experiment site at the Marcell Experimental Forest, Minnesota, USA - June2015DPH_10_10 | ecosystem: Environmental > Terrestrial > Soil > Wetlands >... | reverse complement strand
CTGATCCCGCACGGGTCGTGGTGCTGCGGGCGAACAGCAGGTTCCTCCACTCCGCCGTCGCATTCGCTCCGGCTTCGGTCGGAATGACAATTTTTTAGGGCGCGTTCGCTCCGGCGCCGGTCGGAGCGACAAGATTCGTGGAGGGTGTCCTGAAACCTATTGTCCTATGGAGCCATTGCGGTGTTCGCGGCTGCCTTGAAAGAAGCGGTGACGCACCATGCTTTGGCCGAGCAGAAAGAGGATGACCGCCAAGACAGCTACGAACAGAAACTGTCCAATTCCGAAAGAGGGTGGCTCTCGTCCGCCTGGGGTCGGGGTACTCATTTACATTCCTCCTTGAAGGCGCTTTTGGGGTAGCGACCAGGGGGTTATCGAAGACGGCAACAGGAACGCGTGCTTCAACGTACAAGGAGCATGCGCTGCGGCTGCTGTCGTCCCCGGAAGTTCTCAGACCTCGATTCGGCCGCTCGAAGCTATCGGCACTCCGGATCGGGTTCCATAGCGTCTTCGGAGGTGCACGCGGGACGGCGAAAAGGTTTTTCGTGGCTCAACACCGTGAGGCCTTCGTGGTTGGCGATAAAGACCAGCTTCCGCGTGTCGTCGGGCAAAACACTTGTGACTCCGGCGAACGTCTGAATGGTGCGAGGATGCTTGGGATCGCTGAGGTCCATTACATTCACGACTTGAGTAGGAACCGATGCGGGTTGCTCGATGGTGGATCCTTCCTCTGGGGCCATGGTGAGCACGAGGCCGGATTGGACCGATTCCAGGCTGCCATGCGAGCGAACGCGCTCGATGATCGCGGGATTCTTCGGGTCCGTAACATCCACGACCGTGAAGTGGGCTCCCTGTTGAAGATACAGGTATTGTTTATCCCCATGCTGCTGCAAAAACATTTGCCGGACCGCCGTTCCCGGCAGCGTCAGGTGACCGACGACTTTGGTTGGTTCTTCCGCTGTGGCGGCACTGGCTAGACAGATGACAGCGAGTACCGTCAGAAGGATCCCTGAAGGAAAGCTTGTTGTTCTTTTTGAAGCTACTGTGGTTTTCATGTTGATTTAGTTCCTTCCTTAAGCTAGATCGTGTACTGAAGTGAGAGGCTACCCCGAGGAGCGGAGTTGCTGGTTAATTCGCGAACTTGTTTTGCGCCCGGGCAAGTGCCACCTAGGCGTCCAAATCTTGAAATGTCCAGTCCGGTCTCTCCATGTTGCGGAGATAGGAGTCGAAAAACCGGAGCAGGAAGGGCGTCTGGCTCCCGATTCCAGCAAACAGGAGAACCGGAACATCCGGCTTGACGCGCTTCATCTCAGCGCGAACGGCAGTGCCTGTAGCATCGGGCAAGTCGTATTCCAACAGAACGCCCTGGATTGAGTTTTTTGTCAGCATCGAGATAGCCTGGCGTCCCGTTGTTGCCGACACAACTTCGAAGCCAGCGGTCTCGAGCATGTACTTCATGGCATCCAGATACTCTTCGTGGTTTTCAACGCAAAGAACTTTAATGGTGTTCATTTGTATGCTCCTCGCCTGCGGCGTGTGCCGTGCCTTGTGAGTGGAGATAGCGCAACCGGTCCTGCTCTTTTTCTGGCACTGGTTTGCGGCGCAGCAAAATCTCTCGCAATGCCCATTCAATGCGGTCAACGCTCTCTGAGATCACGCGGATGCATTGTTGGTTTTGGATAGAGTCAGTGGTTAGGCTGACTGCTGCCAGAGCATTGCGGATGTGGTGATTCATTTCTGAAATGACCTGCATGCGTAGCAGCGCAGCTTCCCGGCGCTGGTTCTCGGCATGCATGAGTCTCGCGGTAAGGAGTGCAACCAGGCTTGCTGACACTGCTTCCGCAAGCAGACGCTCCCAGTGGCGCCCAATATCCGGAACGAGCAGGTAATGCATGACCTCCGTGGCTAGAAAAGCGGCGAGCCCTACTCCGAGAGAAGCAAACTTTACTCCTGGGCTAGAGTCCCAATGCGAGGAACGATCTGCGCGCGTGATTGCGTGTCTCCGCTTCGATTGAGCCATCAGAGCCTCCGAATCATCATTTCTAATTCACCGGAAATGTGGGCCAGCTTTTAGGTACCGTGCCGCAGCCCAAAATGAAGCATGAGCAGACGCCGGTACCTGGGCAACACGCGACCTGAGAAGTTGTTGAAGGTCGTGGGTGCTATTGGTGGTTGAACTGAAACGATTAGCTGGCGGGAGGCGGGCGGTTGTAGCGGAAGCCCTTGCTCTGTAACGCGGACCACAATTGTGAGACGGGAGTTAGATGTGCGGAATACGCAGCGGGCGGGAACGGCAGAAAATGACCGACAGGAGCGCTCCACTGCAATCCGCCCGAATCAAAACGAGGTCTCTCATTGTGGCTGGAGACGGAGTTGAATGAAGATTGGTGAAGAGAAGTTGGCCTCGGGAAGTCCGGCGGGGCAGATCGAATTACGAGGAGGGCGAACAGGGCTGCGAATGCAAGAAACGCTTGAGTCCAGATCGCGCCACGACGGAGGTTCAGCGGATGCCCGTTCACAAAGCCACCCCGCATCGATAGATGATCGTGCAGCGACTTAAGTTGCCGAAATATTTTTCAGCAAGGGTGCGGTGCATCTTTGAGCGTGTGCGCATCGCACCAAGAGTAGTTCAGGTTAAGCTAACTTCGGAGCATCCCTGCTTCCTCGGGCGACAGCGACGATAAAGATCGACTGCGGCTGAAGCCGTGATCTTGTTTGGGAGCTCCGCGCGGCGCTGAAGAGCCGCTCTTCCACGGTGGTGTCGGGCTTTGCGGTATGCCTGAAGGCATACCCTGACACGAATCTTCAAAGTCAAAAGCGGCGGACAGAGCCTGCCCTGAGCTTGCCGAAGGGAGTGTCCGCTCCACACTGGCGTCGCTGCGCGCGGCTAAACAGCCGAGGCGCCTTTTCCCACATATCTCGCGGCTGTTTTGGGACTGGTTCCGTAACTGCACTCTTCTGGTTACTTTTGGTCAAGAGCCGTGGACACGTTTACCCATTGTCCTTTCTCCCTTACTGTGAAAACTCCAATCCCGGTCCGCTCCCTCGGCCTGGATCCCCGGAGTTCATACATGGATACGGCTCAACAGGAATTTCAGCTCGGCCTATTGCCGGAGCGCAAGATTGATCGGCGGGCGCTCGGAGCGAGCTATGCCTTCATGGTTTTGCTGACGTTTTTCCTGGTGAACCTGGGAGTTATTTTTCCGGACCACATGGGCCTGAAGCAGTATCGCGTGACCTCGATCATTCCAATGCCTGCGTTGAAGCCGGAGCACACGCCGATCAAAAAGAAAATGCCAGCCGTAAAGGCGAAGCTGCTGCCTCGATCGCCGGTTTTCGAGAAGCCGAAGTTGATTGTGCCGCGGGAAGTTCGTCACCTTCAGGCTCCTGAGCCAATGGAAGCGCCGAAAGTGGTGATGAATAAGTTCAACGCTCCGGAGTTGAAGATGACTGCGAGCGCAGTGCGTCCTCAACTGCTGCATGTGGGAGAGTTTGCGGGAAGCTCGGTTGCGCCGACGGTGAATGCCGCGGTGGACAAAGTGCAGACCGGAGGCTTCGGCGATCCCAATGGATTGAAAGGCACGGGTAAACAAGGCGCCAAGCTGTATGCGGCGCAGGCCGGCGGGTTTGACATGCCGGTCGGTGAGGGACAAGGCAACGGATCGGGTGGCGCAAAAGGAATTAAGGGGACGGTGGCCAGCGCTGACTTTGGCAATGGCATCGCGACCTCGGGCAAAGGCGGAGGCGGGGCGGTGGCAACGGGCGGATTTGGGGCGGAGCAGGTGGTGCACGGCGGACCGAAGATTGCGCAGAACGATTCTGGTCCGGCGACTACTCCGGTGGAAATCACGTTCAAGCCGCAACCGGTCTATACGGAGGAAGCCCGCGGGCTGAAGCTGGAAGGCGAAGTTTTACTGGAAGTGATGTTCGGCGCGAATGGGACGCTGCACGTGAATCGCGTGGTGCGGGGCCTGGGTCATGGCCTGGATGACGCGGCGGTTGCGGCTGCGAACAAGATGCGGTTCAAGCCAGCGCTGCGGATGGGGACGCCGGTGGATTCGACGGCAGTGGTGCATGTGACGTTCCAGATGGCGTACTAAAGCAGCTGCCAGTTGCCAGCGGCCAGTTAAATCGGCTCGGCGCTCTCAGATGGAAACTGGCAGCGGACTAAAAGTTTTGTTGCCCGCAGAACTTTAGGGCGGAAGTTTTGCTTGCTGGCCTTGAGGGTGCAGGGTGAATTGAGCAATCGAGTCATGACAGTAATTCAGTTCACGATTACGGTTCTGGCGGAAAGATTTTGAAAGATCGCTTCCACTTGGAGAGAAGAATTATGCGTACTTGGAAATGGATGTTTACAGCCGCACTGCTGGTCTCGGTGAGCGCAACGGCGCAGCAACCGGCGGAGTCACAACCTTCTCCGCAGCCTGAGGCTGCGGCGGCAACGCAGACTGCGCCAACGACTCCTGCATCGCAGCCGTCCGTGACTGACACGCAGGGCGAGCCATCGGCGGCTGCGTCGGCTCTGCCTCAACCCACCACTATGGATCAGGTTGTGGATCGCTTCATCGAGCGCGAACACGAACTGATGAAGGTGTTGTCCACGCGGACTCCGGTGGTGGAGACTTATTTGCAGAACCTGACGGCCGATCCGCAACTGGGTCCGGTGCCTAGCGCCGATCATTATTTTCTCGGCCGCATGGATATGGGCGAACAAGTCGACCGCAAAGATTACTTGAAAGAGCAGGACAAAGGCATGGAGACGCGCCTGATGGGCGGCTTCAACAAGCTCTTCAAAGTGCAGTACCAGCCTCTGGGATTTTCGTGGATGGTCTATGCCGACCGCACAGACTTTGACCGGGCGCATTATGATTTCCATTACATTCGGCGCGAATTTCTGGGCGACGTTCGCTGTCTGGTGTTCGATGTCCAGCCCAAGAAGGGCTCCGGCAAAGGGCGATTCCAAGGGCGCGTGTGGGCGGAAGATCAGGATTACAACATCGTCCGGCTGAACGGGACCTACGCTCCAGCGCCGAAGAATTCATTTTTCTTCCACATGGATAGCTGGCGCTTGAACCTGATTCCGGGCTACTGGGTGCCGGCTTACATCTACAGCGAAGAAGGCGACTTCAGCGCTGGGGTGAAGAACAAGATGGCGTTCAAGGCGCAGACCCGCATCTGGGGCTACGACCTGAAGAAAGATAACAAGGACGACGAACTGACCCAGATTCGCGTGGACAGCGTGAAGGATGAAAGCCCGACGGCGCAGGATGCGTCTCCGCTGCAGGCTGAGCGGCAATGGCAGCAGCAGGCGGAAGACAACGTCATTGAGCGACTTACCCGCGCTGGCTTGCTCGCGCCCGAGGGCGATGTGGATCATATTCTCCAGACTGTGGTGAACAATCTGGAAGTCACCAACAGTATTGATCTGCCGCGTCCGGTGCGCACTCGCGTGCTGCTCACGGCTCCGCTGGAAACTTTCAGCGTAGGCAATACGATCGTGATCAGCCGTGGATTGATCGACGTGCTTCCCGACGAGGCCAGCCTTGCCGCCGTGCTCTCGCATGAACTGGCGCACATTGTGCTTGGCCACAACCTGGGCAGCAAGTATGCGTTCAACGACCGCATGCTGTTCTCCGACGAAGGCACCTACGCAAACTTAGGATTCAAGCACATTCCGGAAGAAGAAACCGCGGCCGACAAGAAGGCTGTGGAGTTGCTGAACAACTCGCCTTACGCGCAGAAACTCGAAAACGTTGGTTTATTCCTGAAGGCGCTGCAAGCTCGCGCTCCTCAGCTCAACGCGCTTTTGACCACGCACCTGGGCAATTCGCTGGCGGCGAATGGAAGCATTAACCGCCTCGCGGCTCTGTCTACGCAAGGTCCGGCGCTCGACAACAGCAAACTGGATCAGGTTGCGGCGCTTCCGCTGGGCGGACGCGTCAAGATCAATCCGTGGGACGACAAAGCGGAAATGGTGAAGACGGCCCCGGTCGCCATCACCTCGGCGCGTGACAAGATGCCGTTTGAAGTCACGCCCTTCTATCCGCGGTTGGCACGCTATGGTGCAAACACACCGAGCGCTGCGCCAGCCACGGCTGCTAACGCACCATCGGGTAACTAGTCTACAGATCTACCTCAAGTTGCAATAAGACGAGGGCCGGGATCCGGAATTACCTTCCGGGATACCCGGCCTTTGTCTTTTCTTTGAGTGTGTGTGAGCTTCTCCTGCGATCTCCAGCTCCGCGGCTGTGTTCGCATGGCGCTGGGGGCGACGATCGAGCGTGCTGGCGCTGGTGTTGCGCGGAGCGCTCTGGCAAATTCTGATTGGCCTTGGCCTTGGCATTCCCGCGGCGTTACTAGGTGGTCATCTGATGGCGAGTCAACTTTTTGGGGTGGGCGGCTATGATCCGACTGCGATCGCGGGCGCTACCTTAGTGCTCGGGCTCTGCGCCGCTGCAACCGGATTCATTCCTGCGCGCCGCGCCGCTTCCATTGAGCCGATGCGCGCGCTGCGCACCGACTAGACCGCCTTTCGCTCGCCCCTGCACCGCTTTTCGTTACCCACTTAGCTAACTAACTTATGTTAACAAGCTAGATACGGCACGAAAGTGGTACGCCGAGGGGTTGACAGGCTTTCCATCAAAGAGCACAATCCTGCCATTCGGGAAAGTTGGATTTACTTGTGAGTGATGCTTGATCGGGATTGCTCCATTGCCGAAACTCCCCCAGATTTGCTGTTTGCGATTGGAACTCAGAACGAGAGGAAGATGCAATCTTCCTCTAGGGGCCCCTATCTCAAAGTCTGAGGAGTTTGTATGCAACGAAGCGCGCGCCTTGTCTCTCTGCTGTTATTGGTTGTGCTCGGAATTCTGGCCATCCCCTCACATTTCACTCACCACGTAATCGCTGGCGACACTCACGGCAACTGCACATTTTCTAACGGGCATTCGTGCCCACCACCTCCGCCGCCACCACCTTTGGTTGGTCAATTCGGCGGCCCCCTAGCCGGACTAAGTTCAAGCATGACCGGCCTGTTCGACGGCGGCTACGGAACATTCGTTATCAAGTGGGACCCCATCCGCGGATTAGGGCCAGTATTCACGCAGCCCGGCTGCTTTACCTGCCATGGAGCTGGCGTCAACGTATTGACCGGTACAGCGGGAGATACCAGCCCGCAAACCGGAACCCGTTTCGGCAAATGGAATTCAGACGGGACATTCAACTACCTCGATGGCAACGGGACGTTTCCAGAGAATGAGGGTGGGCCTGCGCTGCACGGCTCTTCGAATGCCGCGTTCGGCACGTTACCGGGATGCAATCAAATGACGATCGCCGCTTCTCCCGGTGGCGCGGTTGAATCCGGAAGCACAGTCACCATCACAACCACGGCTGCGCACGGCTTCAAAGTCGGACAAACCGCGCAAATGCTGAACTTGCCGGTTTCCGGTTACAACGGGCAATTCACCATCGTGAGCGTCCCTTCGACAACGACTTTCACTTACACCAACACGGTGACGGGCTTGGCGGATTCCGGCGGAGGCACCGCGCAAAATTTGCCGCATGAAGTGGTTCCGACCGATGCTACCGTGGTCAGCCTCGTGCGCTCGCCACAGTTGTTTGGACTCGGCTTGGTGGATAACATTCCGGATTCGGCGATTCTCGCCAATGTCGGGAATCCGGGAAATACATTCGGCATCAGCGGCGTCGCCAATATGGTGGCGGATGAGAATGGTGTGGTTCGTCCCGGCAAGTTTGGGCAGAAACTCAGCAGCGTCAGTCTGTTTCAATTTACTTTCAACGCCGAGTTCAACGAGCTCGGCATCACGAATAAAGCTGGTCCGTTTGGTACGGCGAGCCAGTTTTTCCCGACCGAACATTTGCCGCAGGGCCTGTCCTATCCCAACTCTTGCCAATCGGACACCAACTCTCCGCAGGATGTTGATCAGGCGAACATGATCAAGATGACGCAGTTTGAGGCTCTGCTGGCGCCGATTCCGCCGCAGCCTTCAAACAGTTCCATCGCGGCCGGGTTGGTTGTCTTCAACAACATTGGGTGCAGCGTCTGCCACATGGAAAGTTTCACGACACAAGCCAATGTCAAACTGAAAACCACTGCGGGAGGACAGACGGCCGTCATTCCATCTCTCAGCAACGTTACGTTCAATCCGTATTCGGATTTCCTGCTTCACGATATGGGCGCGGGAGATTCGGGAGGGATTCCGTTCCAGCCGTTTGGCACTGGCCAGGCCACGCTGACCATGTGGAGAACGGCGCCTTTGTGGGGACTGAACAACGCCCTCACCAAGGCCGGCGGCCTCATGCACGACAGCGGCTCACTAACGATCGTAGCCGCCATCACTCGGCACGGTGGAGAAGCGACTACCGTGGTCGCCAACTTCCAGGGTCTGAATTCGACGGACTCGTCGAACTTGCTGGCGTTTCTGGGATCGTTGTAAGTTGCAGGGGGCGTGGGTGACCACGCCCCGAACTTCATTTTGCCCCCAGGCCATCCTTCTCGTGATAGTTCGGATAGGCCGGCCGCTGATACTGCGGCAGGGGATGCTCTTTCAATTGCTGCATCACGACTTCGATTGCCTTGTCGAGTTGCGCGTCGTGCCCATTGCGATAGGCGGCGGGGTCGAGATCGACTTCGATGTCTGGAGCGACGCCGACATTCTCGACCTCCCACTCGCCCTTGAGGCCATAGATCGCGGCTCGCGGTGCAGTGACGTGGCCGCCATCGAGCAGTTCGGGATAGCCGCCAATGCCTACAAGACCTCCCCAGGTTTTCTTGCCAACTAACGGACCGAGCGCGGCTTTGCGGAAATACCATGGCAACGCGTCGCCGCCCGAGCCCGACATTTCGTTGATGATCATCACCTTGGGTCCGTAAATCGCTTCTGAGGGGCTCGACCAGTCGTGGCCCTCGCGCGTGACCACTTTGCTCAGGATGGGACGCCGCAAGTAGTCGATGATGTAGTCGGCGAGCTGGCCGCCTTCGTTGAAGCGCTCGTCGATGATCACACCTTCCTTGCCCACTTGCGAGAAGAAGTAGCGATTAAAGCTGGTGTAACCACCGCCTGCCGTGTTGGGCACATAGACGTAAGCAACACGGCCTCCGGTGGCCTGGTCGACCATGCGACGATTGCCTTCGATCCAGGCCAGGTGACGAAGACCCTCTTCGCTCTCGACCGGGACGACGGTGACGTCGCGCGGGTCTTTACCTTCCGAATTGTGGCTGACCTTCAGCACAACTTGCTTGCCAGCAGTTTCTTCGAAGAAGCTGTAGATGTTGTCGGTCGAATGCAGTTCGCGCCCGTTGACCGCGAGAATGTAGTCGCCTTCTTTGACCCTGACGCCGGGCTGGGTCAGCGGAGCTTGCAGGCCCGGATTCCAGTTTTCTCCGTCATACACTTTCGCGATGCGGTAGCGGCCGTTCTCGATCGTGTAGTCGGCCCCGAGCAATCCGCCTTTCACTTTCTT
>Ga0116113_1000308_pt1 | contig 9671 bp, 9 predicted proteins | sample June2015DPH_10_2_FD_89788 | JGI IMG/M metagenome (GOLD analysis project Ga0116113, IMG submission 89788) | Peatland microbial communities from SPRUCE experiment site at the Marcell Experimental Forest, Minnesota, USA - June2015DPH_10_10 | ecosystem: Environmental > Terrestrial > Soil > Wetlands >... | reverse complement strand
CGAATCGCTCATGAGGTTTTCATTCTAAAGGGTTATGGCCAGATTCGAGCCGGCGGACCAAGTTCCTACCGCTCTCGGAATTCCAGAATAGGATGGGCAAAACGCCTATGAGTTGCATCCAACGTCAGGGTACAAAAAGTAATCTTGCATTCCGCTGAAAAGGAAGGATAATACAAGGACTCGACTTGAGGAGCATGGCAACGATCACCCCTCTACGAAATCGTCTGGCCATTGGTACGGTCGCAGCCTTTTTTCTCGTTGCCGGGGGCTTGCCCGCAAAGGCCGAAGGTGGCGCTGATGTTCCCGCCGTGACGGATACGGCGCTGGATCGTGGTTTCTCCGGCCTCTACAATCTGGATTTTAGCGGCGCGCAGAAGGATTTTTCCAGCTGGCAGTCGCAACATCCGGACGATCCTGTCGGCCCGGTCAGCCAGGCCGCCGGAGTTCTGTTCTCCGAGTTCAACCGCCTCGGAGTTTTAGAGCAACAGTTCTACGCGGACGACTCAGCTTTTTACAACCGCCCCAAATTCAGCCCCGACCCGGAGGCGCACAGCCAGTTTGAAGGCGCCATCACGCGCGCCCAATCCCTCGCCCAGGATCGCTTGAAAAAAAATGCCAAAGACCAGGATGCGTTGTTTGCCATGACGCTTTCCTCCGGCTTGCAAGCGGATTATGCCGCGCTGATCGAGAAGAAAAACCTGGCCTCGTTGCACTACACCAAAGAAGCTTCCACCTACGCCCAGCAACTGCTGGCGATTTGCAATAATTGCTCCGACGTTTTGGTCGCGACCGGGTTCAGCAAATACATCATAGGCAGCATGACTGCTCCGGTGCGCTGGCTGCTGCGCATGGGCGGTCTGCCTGGCGACAAGCGGGCCGGCATCGCCGATCTGCAAACTACCGCCGAAAACGGCCACTACCTGAAGCCCTTCGCGCGCATCCTGCTGGCGATTGCTTACGTGCGCGACAAAGATAAAGCGCGCGCTCTGGAAGTGCTGCAATCGCTGCGCACGCAGTTTCCCGCCAACACGCTTTTTCCCCGCGAGATTGCGCGACTGCAAGACGGGCATTGAGAATGAATTCCTTCTGATGGCGACAACCTGGGCGCAGCCGCTTTTCACGGAGCAAAGGATCGAAGGCAGACTTTTTCGCGCGGGAGATCACTCACCCGGCTGAAGTGCGCCGGGTTTCGGGAGGACACTCTTCAAGAGGACACCCCGCAAGAAGAGACAGAGTCTGACTGAGACACAGCCGGAAATATTCTCGCCCTGTCGCGCCCTATAACCTGCGGTGAAACCTGCTCACAATTGTTCATGCCCCATTCATAATAAATTCACCCGTTTGTAACCCCCTTGTAACACTCCGCCGCTAGAACCTAAAGTATTCATCCAAGGGGGACTTATCGAGCGATGGGCAGACTCATACGGCTGTTGTTGTGCACTCTTTTCACTCTGCAAGTTTTCGCGCAGACCACACTGAACGGAGCGGGGGCCACGTTTCCCTATCCCATGTATTCCAAGTGGTTCAACGAATATCACAACCAGCACTCGAATATTCAAATCAATTACCAGTCCATCGGCAGCGGTGGTGGCATCCGGCAGGTCACCGAAGGCACGGTGGATTTCGGCGCCAGCGACATGCCCATGACGGATGCTCAACTGGCTGAGGCCCAGCAGAAACGCTCGACCAAGATCTTGAACATTCCCACCGTGCTGGGGGCAAACGTGCCGGCTTATAATCTTCCGGGAGTAGGGAGCGACATAAAATTCACCCCCGAAGCGCTGGCGGGAATTTTTCTGGGCAAAATCACCAAATGGAATGACCCGGCCATCACGAGTGTGAATCCGGGCATCAGCTTCCCCGATAAAGCCATTATTGTGGTCCACCGCTCCGATGGCAGCGGTACCACCTTTATCTGGACGGACTATCTGTCGAAAGTCAGCCCGGAGTGGGAGAGCAAAGTCGGCAGGAACACCTCGGTGCAGTGGCCCATTGGGCTGGGCGGAAAAGGGAACGAAGGAGTGGCCGGGTCCATCCGGCAGTTGGCGGGATCGATCGGTTATGTGGAGTTGATTTACGCCGTGCAGAACAATATTTCTTACGGCAGCGTGAAAAATGCCGCGGGAAATTTTGTTAAGGCCTCGCTCGAGGGCGTTACCGCCGCCGCCGCGTCGTCAGCGAAAATGCCGCCAGACTTCCGCGTGTCCATCACCAACCCTCCCGGCAAAGACGCGTATCCCATCTCCAGTTTCACCTGGCTGCTCATACCGCAGCAGTCCAAAGATGCGGCCAAAGGAAAAATCCTGGCGGACTTCCTGAACTGGATGGTGACCGATGGACAAAAAATGACTTCCGCTCTGACCTATGCTCCGTTGCCGGAAAGCGTCGCCCAAAAAGTGAAAGAGGCCATCAAGCAGGTCAAATAACCCAGAAATTCGAATCCCATTCCCGCCGGCAGGGGAAAAGGAGAGTGCAATGAAACCCTCCTGGGAGCTGTCGTATTTTGTGTCTGGCGACGGCGGTGACCGCGCAAACCGCCTCGTCGCCGAAGCCTAGGAAGCGGCCGGCCACGATTACCGCGGCGGATGTGCAGGCCTGGAAGGACGCGATTGCCGCGCAATCGGCCGCGCTCGCCGAACAGCAGCAGATTCCGGGGTTGCGCGACGAACTGCAGCGCAAAGATCAGGCCGTGCGGCAGGCCACGACCACCACCACGGACGCCGCCACCAAGGCCGCAGCCGCCGAAGCTGCGGCCACGCAGCAGCAGGCCAGCGTGGTCGAGTGGAACAGCGACGTCACCGACCTATTTGCCGTCAGTTTTGTAGGAGCGTCCTAGGAAACGTCCGGCGTTTCGGGTGGCGTCATCCTGATGAGCGGAGCTGCTGTTCGGGCGGAGCGAAGGATCTCTATAGCTGCGCTTTCGGGTGCAGGGGAGATCGCTCACCTGGCTGAACCGCGCCGGGTTTCGGGATGACGCCTCAAGAAAGGGCCGGAGTCAACCGAGCCACCACCCGTCAGTTAGGTTCCTACTCCAGCTCCCGCAGATGTTTTATACTGAGTCACGCAAGTCAGCGTGCCCATCGCAGATGGCTCGTCTTTCGCTGGAAAATCCCAAGTATTATCTCAACCGCGATACCTCCTGGATCGCGTTCAACCGGCGTGTGCTCGAAGAGGCAGAGGATGAAGGCAATCCGCTGCTGGAGCGGCTGAAATTTCTGGCCATCTCGGCCAGCAACCTCGACGAATTTTTTGAGATTCGCGTGGCCGCGATGGTGCAGCAGATCGAGGACGGCTACAACGAAGCCGGTCCCGATGGCCTAACTTTGACCGAGAAGCGCGACGTTCTGGCCCGCATCACGCACGAATTTGTAGACGATCAATATGACTGCTGGAACGCCCTGCGCCCGAATCTGGCGGAGCACGGCATTCGCCTGCTGAGCTTGCCCGATCTCGATGCCGAGGCGCGACGATTTGTCGATGAATACAGCGAGAAGGAATTGGACCCGCTGCTCACCCCGGTCACGGTCGATCCCTCGCATCCTTTTCCGCGCGTGATCAACAAGGCCTTGTGCCTGGGGTTTCTTTTGCGGCGGCGCCGGCGATCTTCCCTCGTCTACACCGGAGTGGTGTCGGTGCCGCGGGCTTTGCCTCGTCTCGTGCGGCTGCCGTCGGAAAACAGCATCGATTTTATTTTCCTCGCCGATCTCGTCGCTCATCACGCCCAGCGCATGTACCAGGGCTACGATATCGTTTCCTCCGCCCCCTTCCGCGTAACCCGCAACAGCAATCTTTACCTTCAGGAGGAAGAAGCCCGCAACCTGCTCGAGTCGGTGCGCGCCGAACTGCACAATCGCCGCAAGGGCGATGCCGTGCGCATGGAGATCGAGGCCGACGCCGATCCCGAAATTATCGAGCGCCTGCGTACCGTCTTCGAACTCGATCCCTGGCAGGTCTTTCCAGTGAACGGCCCGGTGAATCTCTCGCGGCTGTTCAACGTTTACGATCAGGTGCAGCGCCCGGAGCTGAAGTACCGTCCTTTCGTTCCCCGCGAACTGCGGCTCACGGCCAAGTCGCAGAATCTCTTCGAAGAGCTGCGGCGCCACGACATTCTGCTGCACCATCCCTACGACTCTTACGATGCGGTTTTAGCTTTCATCGAGTCGGCGGCGGAAGACGAGCACGTACTTTCGATCAAGCAGACTCTTTATCGCACCAACGAGCATTCCCTGATCGTCCCTTCGCTCATCGACGCCGCCGCGGGCAAAGAAGTGACCGCGGTGGTGGAGTTGAAGGCGCGCTTCGATGAAGCCCACAACATCCGCTGGGCGCGCGAAATGGAAGATGCGGGGGTGCAGGTTTTCCACGGATTGGTCGGCCTGAAGACGCACTGCAAGCTCTCGCTGCTGGTGCGCCGCGATCCCGATGGCGTCCCCCGCAGTTACGCTCACATCGGAACCGGCAACTACAACGCCACCACGGCGCGCATCTACACCGATCTCAGCCTGTTCACGGCGAATCCTGAAATCACCCGCGCGGTGCACGATGTGTTTAGCTTTCTGACCGCCTATGCCGAGAACCCGAGTTATGATCCGCTCTTAGTGGCGCCGCTCGATCTCGCCGAGAAAACGCTGGCTCTGATCGATCGCGAAGCCGAGCACGTGCGGCAAGGCCGGCCGGGGCGCATCATCGCCAAGATGAACGCGCTGCTGGATAAAAATGTGATCCAGGCTTTGTATCGCGCGTCGCAGGCGGGAGTAGAAATCGATCTGATCGTGCGCGGCATTTGCGCGCTGCGCCCCGGAGTGCGCGGGGTCAGCGATCGCATTCGCGTGCGCAGCATCGTAGGCCGATTTCTCGAACACAGCCGGATTTATTACTTCAGCAACGCCGGCGAGGAAGAAATTTATATCGGCAGCGCCGATTGGATGCCGCGCAATCTTTACGAGCGCGTGGAAGTGCTGGTGCCGCTACGCGACGAATTCCTGCGCGAACGCGTGCGCCGCGAAATTCTCGACGCTCTATTGGCGGATAATCGCAAGGCCCGCCTCTTGTTACGCGACGAAACCTATGTTCGCGCCTGGCAGCCGCTGCACGGCGCGCGCCGGCGCAAACCGCCTACGGGCGCAGCCGCTTTCAGCGCCCAGGATTTCCTGATCGGCGTGGCCGAAGGCAAGCAGCCCGCCGGCTTCGCGCTGCCGCTGCCGCCCGCCAAGAAACGCAAGGCCACCGCCGGAAGAGTACGATAGCGGGGCATGATTATTTACTTTCTGCGTCACGCCAGCGCCGGCGCTCACTTCGTGAATCCGAAGAAAGACGAGAAGCGCGCCCTCGATCAAGAAGGCATCGAGCAGTGCGGCTACGTGGGCCGCGCCCTGGCCGCGCTCGACGTTCATGTGGATTGCCTGATTTCCAGTCCTCTGAAGCGCGCCAGCCAGACCGCATCGCTGGTCGGAAACGAAATGGGCTACGAAGGCAAGCTGCAGATTGAAAATGCGCTGCGTCCCGAAGCCACGTTCGCCGACTTTCGCCGCTTGCTGGAAAAGTATGCCGCCCAGGAATCGATCATGGTCGTGGGGCACAATCCCAATCTCAGCCAGTTTTTAGGCACCGTGATCAGCGAATCTGCCTGCGAAGCTTCGGTGGATTTAAAGAAGGGCGCGGTGGCGCGAGTGGACATGCGCCGCACTTCAGGAACGCTTTTGTGGTGTTTAACACCGAAGACTTTGCGCACGCTTTACGCCACCGCGGTCGAAAGCTCCCGCCCGAAAACTTCGCGGAAATAAGCGCAGTCTTTCTCCACCGCCCAGAGTTCCAAATCCACGCCCATGCGCCGGCGCGGCACCAGCGTCAGGCGCACCTCGGCCTCGTGCAGATGCACGCGAACTTTCTGCACGGCGCGGCTGCGGCCCAGGTTCAAAGCCCGAGCCAGCCGCAGCAGCAAAATAGCTTTTTGCACCGCAGGGCGGTCGGCGGGGTCGAGCGCCTTCATGGGGCCGTCATCGGTGGTGGGCCGGGACTTTCCCAGGTAGCGCGCAATGGCGGCAATAATGCGCCGCTGCTGTGGCGTGTAGCCCAGGATTTCCGAGTTCGAAAGAATGTAGTAGGTGTGCCGGTGATGGCCGTTGCGGTTGAGGTAATCCCCCACTTCATAAAGCATGGCCGCGGCCGCCAGCCACTCGCGAAATTCCGGCGGCAGGGTGTGCACCGGGCGCAGCGCCGAGAAGAGGGCAAGCGCGGCCTCGCGCACAGCCAGCGCGTGCTTCATATCCACATGATAGTGAGCCACGGCGCGTGCAATCGACTCCCAGCGCTCGGATTCGATCTGCTTTCCCGAGCGCGTGCTGGCGTCGTGTTCGGCTGCCATTTGCGCCAGCAGGCCGTCGCGCAAGCCCAGCGCCGAGTAGCGAAAGCCTTTCAGGCGGCAGCGATCGAGAAGTTCGTGGTACACGGTCGTGCCAGCAACGATAATTTCCGCCCGTCGCGGTCCGATGCCCTCGATCTGCCGGCGTTGCTCTACCGGCAGGCGCGCCAATTGTTTGGTGAGACGAGCCATCTCTGCGCGCGAGACGATCAAGCGCTGGCGAGTTCCGTTCTTCCGCAGATGGCTGGCCGCGGCCGCCACCGCCGCCGCCGTTCCAGAAGTGGCAATCACGGTCTTGATCCGCGCCGCGATCACCCGCGCCGCAATGCGATTGACCTCGCGGGTGACGAAACCCTCCAGCCGTTTCAGTTCGCCCTTGCGCGGAGGATCGTGTTGCAGGAATTCATCGGTGAGCCGCACCGCTCCCAGAGGCAGACTCACCAGATCGCGAATGTGTCCGCGGGTGGAGATGGTGAGTTCGCAGCTGCCGCCGCCCAGGTCCATCATCAACGTGGGCGCGCCGTCCACGCGGAGGTTCGAGACCAGCCCCAGGTGAATGAGCCGCGCCTCTTCCAGCCCCGAAATAATTTCTACTTTCCATCCCGTGGCCGAACGCACCCACTCGAGAAAGGCCTGCGAATTTCGGGCATCGCGCAGCGCGCTGGTGGCGACGACTCTCACCGACTCGGTGACCACCTGCTGCGTGGCGCGATGGAAGCGGCGCAGGACTTTGACCGTCTCCGCCATCGATTCCGGGGTTAGAAAGCCGGAGCGAAAGACGCCTTCGCCGAGCCGCGTGACCTCGCGGTCTTCATGAACGGCGCGCAGGCGGCCGCGCGTGAGACGCGCAATCTTCAGTCGAACGGAGTTGGAACCGATATCAACCGCGGCAAAGGTCGGCATGGGGCAAGGCCAACAGTTTACATGCCGAGGGCGGCGCGGTCATCCTGCAGAACTTTTATCGATCACGAAGGCGCGGACAAGATGCGAGATCGGCAACTTTTATGTCTCTGCGCCTCAGCGTTGCATTTCGCTTAGCGATGCTCCGCGCCGCCAATTATCGATCCGACGTCATCTCTGGCGGCCCCAGCCACTCGGACACTTTCGTCCTCGCCACGAAACGCGCGTCATATGCTAGATCGTGCGCAGCGCGGTTATCCGGCCCTTCCCTGCTGCATTGCTTGTACTTCTTGGCCCACTGCACCAGACGTGGGTGCTTGGGATTCATTCTCGGCACGCCGTTTGGACGGCGGGGTGGTGCGGGGGCGAACTAGCACATGCGAGCTTGGTTTAGCGACATATTTGTCCGATTGCGTTGCTGCGTGCATCGCTTCATCGATGTGCAGGAAAGTTCTCGCAATGCCGTGTTCAATGCTTTGCCCTCGATCAAGAAGCACTCGTTGAGCCTCAGCGGCCCCCTGGCCGCCGAGGACAAAGATCGCCGGTGTCACCGATTCCTCAGCTGGGTTGGCCCCAACGCCGCGAAGGAACGGAGGGCTTTCTTTGAGAAACCCAGCCACGATCACGGCCATCTTTGAGTGAGCGCCAGTCTTGATGCCTTGCAAGATATCCAGACCCTCCCCATGTGCGTACTCATTAAAGGGAAGACCGAAGGGGAAGTTTACCGCTCAGCCATTGCCCTAAACTGCATCTGGGTCGCTCTCCATCGCACACGCCTGTAATGTCCGAAGTGCCTTCTTGCGTGCGATCTCGACCGCGTTTCTGATGTGTTCAAACTGAATCATGAAAACTGGATCGGCCTGTTTCCGGGTGAGCAATGTCATTCGCCGGCCCCGAGAACTCGGATACGATTTGATGCCTGGAGCTTGTAGAGCCCGCAATCGCTGCAGCGAAATGGAAGGGCGGGAAATCGCACTGCTTGCCAGCATAATCGTGCTGCCCTTTCACCGACCCGTAAGTTACTCGCGTGTCTCTGGCAATAATGGCCGCGTCTCCCTCATCGCACGTGACACCTATGCCAATCGTCCTATCGCCCTCGCGTGAGGTGCAATGCCCTCCTTGAAGGTACAGTATGTCCCAAAGGAGGTTCCGAAAGTACATACTCGTGATCTGGCTGGTCGCTGCCTCGGAATCACCCCAACGCAGGATCTACGCGGCTGGAGCGACAGAGCGTGGAGCTTTGGCGAGCGCCCGAGCCGCTGCCTGAACGGGAGGGGCAACATCGGTGCCGATTTTTGACCGCAACTGCGAGAGAACCGCAATGGCATGGCGAAATTTCGCCCCAGTCACATTGCGCAGCTCGGCCACAAGGGAAGAGTCGCGCACATCGCCGAGATGCTCGGAGGCGGTCTGCGTCAGAGTGAGCCAGTCGTGCCAGTCGCCGGCTGCATCCTGAATGCGCTTGAGGCCGGAGATGAAATCCCGGGCTTCGGCGGAGTCGCCGCCGAACTCGGCCGCGTAGCGCGCGCGCTTGCTCAGGATGCGATATTGGTGCAGCACCGCCTCGCTGAGCGGCGCATCCGCGCTGCCAATACGATCCAACATCGCGCGAGCCACTTGCAAAGGATCGCGGCCGGCTTCCGGCTTGAAGCTCTTGGCCGCGCGCTTCAAGCGCTTGCGAATTTCGCGGACTGCGCCGGCATCGACCTCTTTCTTTAATTTCTTCTCTTGCTGGCCGCGAACCTCAATCAGATGGTTCACCAACTGGGTCTTGCGGCGCGGCTCGCGCGGCATTTTCAAGCTGCGCAAAGCCGCCAACTGCACGTCGAGATCGCGCACTTTGCCGGCGCGCTTGCGGATTCGTCCGAGCAGTTTGAGCAGTTTTTTCTGATTGCGATCCAGCTTAGGAGAAAACTCAGCCAGCAAAGTCTGCAGGCGCCGCGTGCCGGTACGGAAGCGATGCACATTTTTCGCGCGCGGCTTCGAGGAGAGCTTGATCAAGTCCTGCTCAAGCCTCTGAAAAACCATCCGGCTGCGCTTGGCTGCGATCGACATAGACAAATCGGGTTGGAAGATGAAAGTACAGCCTCAAGCGAAAAAAGGCAATCCCCGAAAGGCCGTCATTTTAACACGCTGTTAACAGGATTCTGCTAAGGTGGGTGCGCATGGCGAACTCCGCCTTACCTCGGCCCGATATGCCCGGTCCGCAACTTACTGAAAGCATGAAGCTTAAAAGCGTTTCCTCAGTTGCGGCTCCGGGTCCGCGCCTCCGCGAAAGCACGGGCGAGACCGGGGATCGCATGTTCAAATTCGCCATGTTGCTGTGCGGATTGGCGGTGCTGGCTACGCTGGGGTTGATCGTAGTCGAGTTGATGCTGCGCTCCGGCCCCTCCTGGCACGCCTTTGGATT
>Ga0116113_1000305_pt1 | contig 9726 bp, 9 predicted proteins | sample June2015DPH_10_2_FD_89788 | JGI IMG/M metagenome (GOLD analysis project Ga0116113, IMG submission 89788) | Peatland microbial communities from SPRUCE experiment site at the Marcell Experimental Forest, Minnesota, USA - June2015DPH_10_10 | ecosystem: Environmental > Terrestrial > Soil > Wetlands >... | reverse complement strand
TCGAAAAAAACCAAAACCGCATTTAACCCCTTGCCCTGCATTCGATTGGCGGGATCCCTAAAGCCATCTTCCGGACAGTACTGTGTTCTCCTATAGGTGTTGAATTAAAAAATCTTTCTTCGGGCAATCATCCGCTGCGCCGTCAGCGCGATCTCCCGCGCACGAGCGGAGCAAAGTGCGATGGGAATCTCGAAGCGGCGACGAACTTCGAGCATCGTGACCACATCGTCTATCGGAGCGCCTTCGACGAGCCACAGTCTGGCCGATGCAACGTCTACCGTTCGCTGCGCGTAGTACAAAGGGTTGGCTTTATCGGAGCGGCGCGAGGCCAACTTGCGCGTTAGCTTCGCAGCGTCTTTCCCTTTGGCAAGCTCATCGAGAACCCATGCCCAATCGCGTTCGGAAGAGCTGTGCTTATTGGGACCCTTCCGGGACACGATTGAGCGGGATGAAAAGGCGGCATCCGCCGCCAGAATGTCCAGCCGAAAGTCATCGACATTCCAAGTGGAATTGCCGGGGTATTCGACAGTGACCGTATACGCCGGATCGTACTTGCAATTGAGGAATCCCGGCAGGCGAAGCACGCGGTTGCAGTCCGAGCAGGCGGGATCGCCGCCAAAGGTGACGGCAAGCAGTTTCAAGGCGCTTTCCTGCTGTTCGATGCTGAAGCCGCCCACTCGCCAGAGGATCTGGTACTTGCCAGGTGAGGTGGAGACGATTGCGTTCGGTGTGGGAACGGTATCGGAGGTTCGGAGTGGAGCGAGGCGGGCCTCGCCGTCGGTGTCCAAGTCAAGATACAGATGCCGCGCTGCGGCGATGCTCTCCTTGATGCGTTTGCGGCTGCCGGAGCGAACCGGATTGGCAGCCACATAGATGTTCGCGCCGATGGAGTTTTCGTGGGCGAGCCAACCAAGGTAACGAGGTGCAAGCGCACGTTCCAGCGGAACGATTTGCTGAAGAACGCCGCCAGGATTATCGCGTCGAAGTAGCAGTGCGATGGACTCGCCTGGAGCGAAGCAACGGGAGAGGAAATCGGCGGCAATATCCGCCGCGTTCTGTGTCCTATGCTGCAGCATGTTTCACCTGGAATACCGGCTCGATCAGGAAGCGTTTCGCATCGCGGTCGTAGCCGCGAAGGGCCAGCACTTCGCGGACGATGCGGTGGCCTTGTTGGCGCTCGACGTGCACCACGAAATCGACGGCTTCGCCGATCTCGGCTTCTGTGTCGGAGAACCTGCTCTGCGCGTGATTCCGCATGACCAGATTGGCGAAGCGATGCAGCGCCTTCTCCGCCGAATTCGCGTGGATCGTCGCGAGCGATCCGGCGTGGCCGGTGTTGAAGGAATCGAGCAGCGTCCGTGCCTCGATTCCGCGTACTTCGCCGAGGATGATTCGATCCGGTCTCCAGCGGAGGGCGGACTTGAGAAGATCGTCGAAAGTGATGTTGGCCTTGAACGTGTCGGTCTGGCATTCGACGGCCAGTATGTTCGGCTTCTGGATTTGCAGTTCCGAGGTATCTTCGATGACGACGAGGCGCTCCTGTTCTGGAATGAAGTCGGCCAGTATCCGCAGAAGCGTCGTCTTTCCTGTACCGGTTCCGCCGCTGATAAGCAGTGTCTTGCCACTGCGGATCTGCTCGGCCAGGAAGTCTGCAAGCGGGCGCGTCAGCGTGCCGCGAGCAATGAGGTCATCGACCGTGTAGTGGCGGCTGGTGAACTTTCGAGTGATGAGTGCTGGCGTAAGCTGAACAACCGGCGGAATGACGGCCGCAAGCCGGCTTCCGTCGGGGAGTTGCGCATGGAGTATGGGGGTGTCTTCGTCGAGCTTCTTGCCGAGTTGGTTGGCAATGACTTCGAGACCGGTTCGGAGCTTGCCGGCAGCGAAGGAGATAGTCCTTTCGCGGCGAACGATGCCGTCGCGTTCGTACCACCATGATGCGTCGGGATTGCCCATGATCTCGCTGATGCTTTCATCGAGCAACAGCGGCTCAATCGGGCGAAGGAACGGAAGGATCAATTCAAAACTCATAGCGTGAACCTCAGAGCGCGGAAGCCCAGCGTGTAGCCGGGCTTCCAAGAGTGAAAAACAATGTCCTATGCGGCCGCTTCCCCTGCGAGCGTGTCATTGTGCTCCCGATTTTCCGGGCCGGCTTTCTCAGCGCGGTCCAGCTTCAGGATCGAAGTGACCCGAATTTCCCAGACGCGCTCTTTCGCGTCCGTTTTCTTGCTGTCGTACTCCCGGCTGCGCAGTTCGCCTTCCACCTGGATATGCGCGCCCTTGGTGAGCGTCTTGGCGAACTCTGCGAGCTTGCCGAAGACGACGCAACGATGCCATTCGGTGTGCGAAATGTACTTGCCATCCTTCTTGTAGGAGGACTTGGTCGCCAGCGAGAGCGTGGTCAGGCTGCCATTGTCATTCGTGTAGGCTTTTGCGTCACTGCCGACAAAGCCGATGAGGGTTACTCTGTTCTGGTACATAATCGTGTCTCCGTTTGTTGAATTTCCCGTTGTTGCTCGGGTCACACTGGGCGAAGCCTGGCGAGTGGGTCCGGCTCCCAAGGCCGAAGGTCTGCTTTCTCGGAGGGGCCCGAAAGAAGTTTGCACGGCGTTCTTTGCCGTCGTTTTGCAAACTTGTTTTGGGAGGAGCCGAGACCCCGAAGGGGCGCAGAAGGCGAAGCAGAAGACCGAGCGCCGCCGGGCGCCGGGAGAACCCCGAAGCGGTGACCGAGCATAAGACGGGATACATAACGGCAGACACGCGCCAGAGCAGAGTTGTCCTCGGTGCGTTGGCTGCGGAAGCCCGCGGTAATCGCAGCCCGATACGAGCGGGCTTGTCCGCCGCAAGAAGGACGCAATCCGCCACCTTCGTTGCTCGTCGAAAAGTCCGCGATAGCCCGCTCGACAAGGCACGGGAACAAGTGGGGAAAGCCAGCCGGATTGGCAGCAAGAAACGACATGAATGAGCCTCTGAGATCGCCGGTTCTCTTCGTCCTTAGCTGAACGCATGGTCGGCCCCGAAGCGCACGATGGTCAGACCGAGTGGGTTTACGGCCAGCTCATTGTTCTTCACGCTGTCGCGGAAGACATAGGTAACGCTGGCTGTCCATCGCTCCCGCATGAGTTCGGAGTGATCCGCGGGATTGGTGTACACCGCAATGCCGGTTCCGGCGGCAACGCCGGCCAGCGCCTTTTTTGCGTCTGGTTCCCCGTGCGCGAATCCATAGCCGCCGATCACGATCGCTACCAGACTTGCAACCTTCGCGATGGTGCCGCTAAAGAGAGTCTGGATGGCGGTAAAGCCGGTGTCGAACGGCGAACCTTGTGCCAGCGCTCCCACGGGCATCAGTAGAAGTAGGGCGAGAAGAGCAGCGGCGAGAACCGCCGACTTTGCCAGAGGGACTTGTTTGATTGGGCGGATGAGACCGACTGAAAACCAACGTTGCATTTGCACCTCCCCCGCAGCACTCAGATCGGCTGCTTGTGCAGCAAACGTAACCCGACTCGATTTCGATGTCTAACAACTTCTCGTCCGCGTGATATTCCTGCCAGGAATAACAGACGAACTAGTGTCGGAATCAAATAAACCGGGCGGTTCGGTCTGATTCGTTGAATGACTGTGCTCCCTAGAAAAAAAATTTTCGTCGGCTAATGAGAGTAATGCACCGCCTCAAAGATTACGTCTCCAAGCGGTCTAGGTACGCGTTGCGATGACGGGGCTGCTGGTCGCGTTACAGGCAAATGTATGTCCAAGCATCTGCTATTTAAGTAGATAAGGTTGTCGGTTTCTGCTCGACGCTTTATCGCTAAAAGGCGGCGCGATCTCCGCGAAGTGACCGGACCAAAGGAATTTGAAGTAGCGAATCAGCTTCGCGCTCTCTGATATTCCCCGCAGGAATAACAGAGCGACGAGAAGTTGTTGGACATGACGGCCGGAATGAATCAAATTGATTCAATATCGCCGTACCGTCGATCGGAGGTTGCTGTGGCAGTTCTATCGCGAAGGATAGGGAATCGATTCGTCGGAACGCAGGCCGCCGCCGAATATTCTGGCATTCCAGCCGGCACGCTGAGGGCTTGGAGGTGTCAGGGCGTCGGGCCGAAATTCTACAAACCTCGGGGACGCGCATTGTATGATATTGCAGATCTGGATGAGTTCATCCGATCTGGCATCCGTGTTTCCTCTGTGCGCGCAAGCAAGGAGGAACGGAATGTCTATCTACCTACGGGGTGATGTCTGGTACTACCTCTTCTACGTGAACGGGAGGCGTTACCGAGGCAGCACCAAAACCAAGAACAGGAAACAAGCGGAGCGAATCGAAGCTAAAGCGAGGGTCGCTGCGGAGTCGCGAGAATCGTTACAGCCGAAGCGAGCCCCGCTGATTCAAGATTTCGCCAAACAATTCTTGGAATGGCTCGACAAGACCACGCTTGAGCAGAAAACCAAGAACGATTACAAGAACGGTCGCCGTTTGATTCTGCACTCCGCGCTGTGCGGAATGCGGATGGATCAAATTACGTCGGATGATGTTGAGACCACGAAATTTCACGAGTCGCCCTACAGCAGGAATTGCGCTATCCGGACATTGCGCCGGATGTTGGGCAAGGCCCGCGACTGGAAGCTGATTCGTGAAGTGCCAAGAATTAAGTCGCTCAAAGTCTTCCCCAGGGATCGCATGGTGACTTTGGACGACGAAAGACAACTCTTGGCATCGTGTCCACGACCGCTGAAAGACGTTTTGATCATTATGCTGGACTCTGGCTTGAGAAACGGGGAAGTGATCAGAATGCGCTTGGAGCATATCAACTGGGACAGCGCTTTTTATTTCAACCCCAAGGGCAAGACACGCAAAGCTCGCCGGCTGGTGCCGTTGAGCGAGCGCGTCATCGCTCTGCTCAGGAACATTCAGCTGGAACAATTGGGGCAAAGGGAGGGCTGGGTTTTTCCCTCCAAGAAATCTACATCAGGTTACATTGGGCTGAGCGGGATCGAGCACACGTTCCGAAAGCTTGCTCGAAAGCTCGGAATCCCAGATGCCTTGAAGCTGTACTGCGCCCGCCACACATTTGGCACGGTGGCAATGGCGGAGACGAGGAATCCGGGACTGGTCAAAGAAGTCATGGGGCACGAGAGCCTGGACACGACGATGGGCTATCTCCACCCCGAGACATCTCAGATCAAAGTGGTCATTGATCGACTCAACCAGCAGAAGTACGTGATGTAGTCACAGCCACAAAAACAGCCACAGTCGGCAAGAGGGATGGATGGCGACCAACCGCAAGTTGTTGATAAAGATGGTGAGCGCGGTAGGAATCGAACCTACAACCTACTGATTAAGAGTCAGTTGCTCTGCCAATTGAGCTACGCGCCCGGGTGGGAACCGGATTGCTGAGACAATTTTTGATTGTAGCATTTCTGGCGCGTGCGGTGCGGCTCGGCTACACTGGCTTGAACATCCTCGAGCGCAAGCAGGCCAATGCGATGCGAAAAATTTCTTGTCTTGCCATTCTTACCGCTCTCATCTTCGCCGGTGCGGTCGTCGTTGCCGGGCAAAGCGCACCGCCGGCTTCTCCTGTTCCACCGCCCAGCGCCCGTCAGGAGCCCTGCTGGCGGAAGGCCGGGATCGACCGCACAATCATGGAGCAGCGGCGCAGCATTGAGCGCGACGCGCACTACCGGGTCGATGCGGTGTGCGAAAATTCTTCTCTCACTCCGCAGCAGAGGCGACAGCAAGCCCGAGAAATTCGCGAGCGGGCCAAAGAAAAATCGGATGCGCTTATCACTTCAGATCAGCGCAGCGCACTACAGGCGTGCCAGCAAGATCGGACGGAATATCAAGCGAGTCGGGGCCATCCCGGGGGCCGGGACCCTTGCCGTAATCACGAGGCGAACCCGGGCCCGGTATCTCCTGAACCAAACAGCCCGGCGGGGAAAGCCGGCGGCAGCAGTCCGCAGGCTCCGGAAAACAACCGGCAGAATTGAAAGTTGGAATTAAGAGCGCTGCTGGCGCAGTTCCGCAGTGAGCGCGGCAGCGTTCGATGCGGCCACTTCGCTGGCGACGGGACGGCGTGGCGGCAAAGAATCCAAGCCCATGTTCGGGCGCTTCTCAACCGTGCCGATCACCGGAGCATCTTCCAAGCCGTCGGCGTAGGCCATCGAAACAAATCTTTGCTCGGAGCACAAACGGTCGATGAGCCGCTTTTGCCCACGACTGAGCACGGCGTGAGGAAGGATGGGAAAGTTGCGGAACATCCAAAGGAAATACACTCTCTGCAGAAAAGAGGGCATTACGTAGCGCGGGCCAATGGCAGTTTGCACCTGCACAATGCCGTCCGCCAATTTATCGATCCACATAGACGAGTCCTGCCTAATTACCCAAGTCTGATCCAGAGCAATCCCAGGGCCGTAATTATTGCACTAAAATCGAGGCAAGGGGAAGGCTTTTTCGTTGATTTTTAAGAATTTTCTCGAAAATGCCAGTTTTTGGCGGGGCAGTCTCTGCCGGAGACATGGGCAGAATTGTGCGCATTTTGGGTTCAATTCGGGACATCCTGGTTGGGATCGGAGGTCGGACGCGGCTTGCTGGAAGAAGCCTTCCGAGGATTCGCTCGAATGCATTTGCCGGCAGGGTCTACCCGGCAAGCTCCGGCAAAACTTCTATGCGCCGGATCTCGGCCGCCACGCCAAACGCCTGCCCCGCGCCCGGTTCCACGCGCAAGACCCGGGCGTGGCAGCAGACCCAGCACTTCTCTCCCAAGGTTATTTCCGGGGGAAGAATGAGGATGAGTTCGACCTCCGAGCCTGCTTCGAGCCGGGATTGGGTGTAAAGAAATACGCCATTGGTGCTGACGTCGCGGGTCTGGGCGGTGACCTCTGTGCTCCCCGTAGCGGTGCGGACGCGGACCGGCAGTTCGGTGACGATTCGCTTGCCGGAACGGCGATCAATCTTAGTATCCATTAATTGCACTCTTGGAAATTCATAATAGACTTGGAAGCGAGGAGTGGCTAGCGGTTTCAGTGAACCGAGTACCGAGTCGCGCGTGCCCAGCGGCCGTCACCTAATAGGAGCCGGTAACCAGTGACATTTGTGATCCAGGAGTATGAATTCTAGCGGAGCGATCCAGCTTCTTCGGAGTTGCTTCAACCGTTTTTCTGGGCACTCGGGACTCGATACTAGATTTCAGGGCGGCGCGAGCGGGCGGCTGGGACCACTAGCGCCTGCTCCATGGTTGGGACGTTTGTGCCGCGCAGAATCGCTTCGGCCTCGTGCAGTTTCTCGGACTGGTTGGTCTGATAGTAGGCCTGGACCAACAACTCCAGAGTGAGAGGATTGTCGCGGTCTTCTTCCAGATGCGGTATGGCCTCTTCGTATTTTTTCTGCTCCATCAGCAGGGTTCCCGCCGCGCCGTTGTAGGAGCATTGCAGCACGCGATTGCGGTTTGAATTCGCCAGCGCTTCCAGCTGCTTTAACGAGTTGTCGGCCAGGGCGGCGTCGCCAGCGCGTGCGGCGCGGACTACGCGGGTACGCAGGACGTGTGACAGTTCCTCGTCTTTATCCGACCTCGCGATGTTGCGATGGCTTAGTGCCTCTTCGGCCGCCTGCAGATATCTCAAGCCTGCGTTGTCGTCGCTTTGATATTCGGCCAAGTGACGGTATGCGACGGCTTCCTGCAGATCCTGTTCTTTGGCGTGAGCGGTATCGGCGATCTCCTGGAATTTTTTATCGGCTTCGGCGAAGTCTCCCTCGCGCACCCATGTCATCGCCCGCTGCATGCAGTAGGTGAGGCGGTCGGCCTCATTGTGCGCATAGCGAATCGCCTTGTCGTACTCGATGCGCGCCAACTCCTGCTTACCCATGAGCGCGTAGGTGTCGCCCAGGCCAACTTGCGAGGTCACGAAGTCGGGGTCGATCTTCAGCGCGGCGCGATAGTGCTGCAGTGATCCTTCAAAGTTTCCCGCCATGCGCAGGATCTCGCCGTAGGAGTCCTGTGGATTCGGCTCATTAGGTAGCAGTGCGGCATAGCGCTCCATGGCGGCGAAAGCTTTGTCGAAGTTGCGCTCGCGCGCCTGGACATAGGCAACATCATTCAGGACGGCGGGGAAATTCTTATCTATTGCAAGTGCCCGGCCAAACAGGCGCAGGGCCTGCTCGTTGCCATTCTTGTCCATCACCCAATTGCCCGCAAAGTAAAGCAGGTGCTTGTCTTTGGGATACATCTCCAGCATGTCGTTCATGGCGGAGATGCCGCCGATAAAATCTCCCTCCTGAATCTTGACGATCCAGCTGACCAGCAATTGCTCGCCCGGAGTGAGCTTAGGCGCGAGCGCCTGGGCTTTCTCGCGGGCGGTGGCCGCTTCTTCGGGACTGCCGCTCTCAAAGGCGATCCACGCCCAGGCCAGCCCGAAGTTGGGATCGGCTTTGACCGCCGCGCGCCACTCGCCAACTGCGCGCTCCACATAGAGGTTCTCAAGTTCAGTTATGCCCTTCTGATAGAGTGCGCCGGCCTCGGGCGATGAAGAAGTCACCGGCAGCGAGGCCGTAGCGGCGCGTTGAAGGTGGTGAGCGTGGGCAGGCACGGCCCAGCCGACGGCAATAATAATGAGGATCGAAATCAAGGCGAGGCAAAACGAGCGACGCATCAAGGTCTCCGGGGACAAGGCTTTTGGAGAAGATTTATGAGAGCAGCCTAACATCGTGGAACTAAGGTTACCTAGTAACCGAAGTCACCCAGTCACCCGGCTGGATTTCGCGCGGCAGGTCCGTGTGGCGCGGACAATCCTGCCCGCGACTGCCAGGCACAAAAAACACAGTTTCGAGTTCTGAGTTAAAAAGGCTGCGGAAATAAAAAATCCCTACCGCTTTTGTGACAGGGATTTCTTGAGCTGAGAACTAGAACTTGAAGATGGCAGCGAACTGCACACCTCTAGGCCCTCCACCGCCCAGAAACGGGTTGCCGATGCCTACGTCGCCGGTCGCTGTGATCGGGTAGTAGGCGCCAGGGCCATAGCCTCCCGTGGCGGCATTCGGCGCTCCGATATCGGCAATGAAATTGGGCAGGAACGGATTCACGAAGTTGGGATGGTTGACCAGATTAAAGAACTCCGCCCGGAGCGTCATCGTGACATGCTCTGCGAGCGATGTATCTTTGAAGACGGAGAAGTTAAACTCCTTGAAGCTAGGACCATGCAGAGAGTTACGGCCTTCGCTGCCGAAATGGCGAGTGCCGGGAATGCAGTTGGTTTCATCCGAGGAGCCGTCGTTTTTAGGGTTACCCCAGGTGCAGGGGGCGGCAAAGGCCGACAGATTCAAGTACTGCGCTGGATTGCTCGAATACTGCGGCTTGGAGATCTCGTCTGGCCGATCAAAACCCTCACCCGAGCCAGAATAGTCTCCCTCAAACTCGTAGTTCAGGTGCCAGGGTTGGCCGTCCTGCAGGTTAAGGATACCGTCCAGACCCCAGCCGTTCTTTAACTTCTGCATCGATCCGCTCATCTTGGGGAACTGATAGGTGAAGTTCCAGGTAAAGCGGCGGCGGATATCGAAGCTGGAGTTTCCGCGGTCCCCGGCTGGATTGGTGCTATTTGTGGGCTGCGACTCGTTAGGCTCGAAATCCTCGAGGTCGCTGGCGGTGTCGATAGAATGCGACCAGACGAAGTTGGCCTGAGAGGCTAAACCATGCCAGTTGCTGGTACGCAGACTGGCCTGTAGCGAATGGTAGTTTGAGTTGG
>Ga0116113_1000302_pt1 | contig 9751 bp, 6 predicted proteins | sample June2015DPH_10_2_FD_89788 | JGI IMG/M metagenome (GOLD analysis project Ga0116113, IMG submission 89788) | Peatland microbial communities from SPRUCE experiment site at the Marcell Experimental Forest, Minnesota, USA - June2015DPH_10_10 | ecosystem: Environmental > Terrestrial > Soil > Wetlands >... | reverse complement strand
TGAGTTCGGCACGGCCTACGCCGCGTCGAAGTTCGGCCTTGAGGGCTGGATGCAGTCGCTGCAGGCTGAGGTCGAACCGTTTGGCATCAACACGATCACCGTCAATCCGGGCTTCTTCCGCACTGAGCTTCTCACCGAAGAATCTACAAATTTCGCAGAGCGGATCATTGAGGACTATAACGAGCGCAGAGCGAAGCAAATGGAATTTTGGAAAGGCTACAACGGCCAGCAGTCCGGCGACCCGGCCAAACTAGCCCAAGCGTTGATTACGATCTCCGGTCAGGAAAAGCCGCCCCGGCGTTTTATTGCAGGTGCAGATGCCGTTGACACCGCAGAGCAAGTGGCCGCAACGCTTCGGCAGCAGACTGAAGCTTACCGTAAGCTGTCATCTTCCCTCGCATACGACGATGCGGCATGAGCACGTGCCCGTTTGTCTCACGCACAGCAATGACTGGCGTAACATCGCCATTACACTTATCGACCCGAGCCGGTATTTTGGGCGGCCTGGTTACAAACAGCTGCGCGCTTTCACTCATAGAGTGACCGAGACTGACAAACATCTAGTGCACGGGTCCCAAATATTGATCGAGCCAATTGAGTGTTTCTTTGATCAGTTCGTTGCGTGGGATGTTATGTCCAGTTTCGTAAATCAGATGTTTCTTCTGGTCTTTCGGCGAACCTAGCAGCCGGAAAAACGGCTCCTGGTTTGAAACCACTGGAAAATAGAAGTCATAACGTCCGTTCAGCATTAACGTCGGCTGCTTCACATGGGGCAAGAAGTTAATGATGTCAACCTCAGGCAGTGATCGCTCATAGTTGAGGCCGCCAAGCGCGAGCAGGGACACTTTAATTCGGGTGTCCAGGGCTGGAATAAGCCCTCCCATCACCGCCCCCCAGCTGTATCCATAATATGCGAGCCTTTCATGGTCCAACTCGGGGCGCGTCTCAGCGTAATCGATTGCTCGCGATGCATCCTTTGCCCACATAATCACATGGTCCCGCCAGGTGCTGGACGTATTCGCCGTATCATCCTCCATGCCATCCGCCCGCTCGTAGGTCCCCTTGTACACGGGACACAGCACGGCACGTCCGCTCTTCAGAATCGCATCCAGGGCTGCCGTTGAATACAGCGAGAACGTGCGCAACAAAAGCGCGTTTGAGCCTGGGAAAAAGATCACCGTCTGGAATGGCGGCTTCGCTTTTGTCGGAAGAAATAGATACGTGACAGCCTTCTCATTTCCATAGGCTGCCGGGTACGTGATTTTCTCCGTGGTCCAGGCGTCATCACCACTCTCTAAATGTTCTACGCTGGCATTCAGGGGAGTCTTGTCGTAGGAATATGCACCGCGATATGCGAGGAACAACTCCTGCGAAACCGGCTTCGCCTGACTCAGGTCGCGCCTTGGGGACATAACCGGATCCCTTGCCTGGGAAATCGATGCCGGATCAATGTACTTTACGCAGCGAAAACCTACGTTGGAAGCGCGCAGGAATGGCGTTTGTGCATCAGGGTCAATGAACATGTAGTTAGGCTCGTCCCAGGCACCGCCCAGAACATAGCGTTTGCCGGGTTCGGCCTCGTTCCATGCCCACTCCTTCACGTTTCCAGCCATGTCGTAGTTGCCCCAGGGGCTCATTCCGAGTTTGCTGCCGACGCGCACGATACCGGAACCGCCAAAGTTGCTTGCGGGTACGATGAAAAGCGCAGATATGGGCCCAGCCGCTCGATTCCAGTGATAGAGCGTAGGCAGGTTTTTGCCCGCGTACTCCGCGTAGGCTGCGGCCTCATACCAACTGACGCCGGTCACCGGAAAGTCGTCCTGTCCCTTCGGGTATTCCCCCTGAATCCAATCTTTCGGGCCGGGTCGTCCTGCTGCGTCGTGGAACCTCGCCATGGCCTCGTCCCACGTCAGCTTCTTACCGTTCTCGCGGAACTCCTGTTTCCAATACGCTCGCTCTTGATACCCTCCGTGATCAACGAAGGCCTTGAATTGTCGATTCGTCACCTCATACTGATCGACCCAGAAATCACCCAGTGCAAGTGTGGGGATGCCTTCGTAACCAGGTATCACCAGTTCTCGCGGATACTTCGGCGGCAGTGAGACTCTCACCATACCCGGTGGAATTTTCCCCTCTTCGTCGAGAACGACGCTTGCTTTCTGTTGGGGTCCGCCGGGAGAGGTTGGCACCCAGCGTCCGAACAGACCCGCGGTCGTGCGAAACACGGTTCCAAATCCTGGTTTCTCCAGCTTCCAGACGAAGTTGCCCTGAGGCGCGCGGACATCGTTCAATGGACTGCGCCCTACGAATTCCCACGGTACGTTCTCATCGCCGTAGTTCCTTCGGTACAACTCAGCCCCGGATGGGGTCGTTTCCACCGAGACGGGATAGGAAATCTGCGTCCAGAGCTTTTTGAGCGCAGGGTCATCCCCGATGTATTTCTCGGCCTTAGATGCGAGCGCGAAGGCAGCGCCCATGTCTGCCTTATCGGCGAGCTCCGAAATCTTGGGCAGGGCTTCTGTCCGAGCCCAATGCAGGCTACGGTAATGCTGCATGCCCCATATCAACCCCACGGACAACGCGACGACTACTGCCGCGAGCGGCGCAATCCTGCGAAAGAGATTCCAGTCCGGGATAACAACTGCGCTCACACTGCGCGACGAGGGGAAGCCGACAGCGGAGTCTCGCGACGTGCCGCTCTCAGTATCGCGTTTCAGGCGTTGCAAGTTTGCGCGCATATCGGAGGCATGCTGAGAGCGCAGATCGCGATTCTTCTCCAGCGCCTCGCGGACAATCCGTTCCAGTCCAGCCGGAATGTTGGGATTCAATGACGAAACCGCGACTGGCTCCTGGTGCAGGATGGCTCCGCAGATTTCGCTCGAACTTGCGCCGTCGAACGGCAGCCTGCCCGTCGCCATTTCGTAAAGCACCGAACCGAAGGAAAAAAGGTCGGTGCGGGCGTCGAGTTCCTTCGCCTTCACCTGTTCCGGCGACATGTACGCAACTGTGCCCAGCATCGCGCCGGGGCTGGTCAACTGATCGGGCGCGACCTCCGTTTCGGTGTTCCCGCTGGATCCGGCGTTCTGAGCCGTTACTTTCGCCAAACCGAAATCGAGAACCTTCGCGTGTCCGCGCTCAGTGACGAAAATATTCGCAGGCTTGATGTCGCGGTGCACAATGCCCTTGGCATGGGCGGCGTCGAGGGCGTCGGCAATCTCGATGGCCAAGGAGAGAATTGAGTCGGTCTCCATCGGGCGATTGCCAATCTTGTGCTTCAGTGTCATGCCGTCCAGACACTCCATGACGATGAAGGCCTGACCATTCTGCTCATCGATCTCATGGATCGTGCAAATGTTCGGATGATTCAGCGCGGAAGCTGCTTGTGCCTCGCGCTGAAAGCGAGCGAGGGCTTGTGCGTCTTTCGCAACATCATCGGGCAGAAATTTGAGAGCGACGAAGCGATGCAGCTTTACATCCTCGGCTTTGTACACCACACCCATCCCTCCGCCACCCAGCTTGGCGACGATGCGGTAGTGCGAAATTGTCTGCCCGATCATGGGCTGAAATCTTAGGACTAGCGGTAGGACAAGTCAATGAACGTGCGGAGGTTCGGTCCGCTCCCGCGCGTCAGTTGGCGCAAAATCGCCATTTCACTCATCGTGGCCCTTCGCTGGGCACTTGAGTGAAATGGCCTGTTCTGAGGGTTATCGGGCGACCGCGCCGTTTACAATCGAGGCGATGGGCCGCCAAACACAGTTACACGTGCTTCCGAAAGACTTAAACGAACTACTTGTGGCTATGCACGACAAAGAGCCGCTGGCAGTGGCCCTGCGGCGCGGAAACTCCGCCACACCAGAGCGTCAAACGTTCATTCCTGACAATATGAGCGGACAGAGTTTGGTTTTGTGGAGCGAACGATTCGCTCCCAACCTGCAAAGGCGCTTCGTGGCGACAGCGGACTCGCCTTATTACCTCGCAGACGAGCAAACGGAGTCGGTGTTCGAGTTGTCGCTGTCCGGCGTCACGACGTGGGAGGGCCGTCCTGCTCTGACCCAAGGGCGCATTTATGGGGTCTTCCAAAACAAGCAAGCGGACTTTGAGAATTGCTATGAGCAAATCATCCGCTATATCCGACGGCACTGGCGCAAGAATCCCGCTACGTGGATGGGCGGTTATGTCGGCCCAGCCGCAAGCAATTGGTTTGACGGTGGCGGGTTGCTGTTACCCAACTATATTCCGCCCGTTCGCAACGATTGGATTCAACGTCTGGGCGAACAGCACCCCACTGATTGACGTAACAAGGCCGCTACACTCAAAACCTCGAAACGTGTAATCGCCTGTTTTCAAACAGTAACCTTGAACGTTGCTGGTTGAGTTGTGACTTCCGTGGCGGGCGAAGAAGCGGCGGCGAGTCATTCGCCTGAGCCCCGAGCGCTACTTCGAAGCCAGCGCCTGCATCAATTCCTCACGCTGCGTCGCAACCTGGACTCGCGCGTCGTTGCTTTGCCTAAAACTGGTAGCCTGAAGTTGCTCCGGCTCTCCCAGGCGGCGCATCTTTGATTCCAGATTATCGACACGAGCCCGTGCCTTGCCGGGTGGCTCACGCAACGCCGCTTGCGCCGCAAGCATGTATTCCTCGTACGCTCGAATCTCCACCGTCGTTGGAGGAAGCCCTCGTTTTGGCGCGCTAAACCCGTACTTCTCGTACAACGCTTTGGGATTGCTCGACGTTTGGAGCTCTTCAAGAGATTGCTCTCCGGTTGCACATTCAACGCCCCATGCCAATCCCCAGTCGAAGCCATCTTCCGGCATAGCTTTCACAAGCGCGGACAACTCTTTCCTCTCTTCCTCGCTCAATTTTCCCCGGCGCGCGCTATCCCTCAGCGGCTGCAGGCAGTCCAAAACCATGGCCCCCGCCACAAGCGCTACGATCACTGGCCCGCTGCGCGATACATCCTGCCCAAACTTGAGCCCTGCCAGCCACGTATTGACGGCAGCCTGTGAATCGCCGTGCGCCATCTCGCGTATCCCCTCATACGCATTCAGCTGCGCTAGCCGCCGCGCTCGCATGATAAACCAACCCGGTGTCCTCTCCTCGTGCCGGTAGTCAAACCCCCAACTGCATTCCGGAAGCTTCGTAGCCCGCTGCATCGTGCGAATCGCGTCGAGGTTGGAATCCAAAAGGGGCCCCAGCTTCTTCTCGTCCCACTCCGCTCGCCCGGCGAACGTCGCAGACAACAGATTCATCGTCGCGTCGTCGTCGACGATTGGTTCCCGCAGCTCCGCCATAGCCGCCCAGTAGCGCAACGCCGCGTTTTTCGTTTCAGAGGGAAATGTCGCCTGTGCCCGCGCGCCGCCCGCGATCGCCAGAACCACCAGAGTTGCCGCCAACAGTCGGAACCTCATAAGGATCAAGATACGACGATTTACGCCGAGAGTCACAAGGGCGAACCCGACATACCAGCCACGGATGACTGTACATAAAATCGCCATTGTGCTCATTGACCCCTGCGAGGGGGTCTTGAGTGTAACGGCCTGGTTTCAACAGGTACGTAAACTATTAATAACAGAACTTTCCTAATCACACACCACTCGGTCCGGTGTCTTCCTGCACTGCCACGAGCGAGGTTTGGATCTGTTACCGAGTAGCGGATGCCCGACGCTGCGGAACTCAACAGGTTGTTTCTCGGCGGCAGCGTAAATCTGGGTCTTGATATCAGGCCGCAGCCAAGTCTGTGACCACGCGAGCTGCGTTTTCTCACCGCACAGCAGCAAGTCGCCGCGTCCGTCTGGTGGCATGGATGTACGGCTCGCGATTTGGCAATCAATTACTTCGTTGAAGTTCCAGAGGCTGGCGCTCAAGTGGGGCAGAAACACGTCCCCTTGCACGTGTGCCACAAGCATATCCTCGTTCTTAGGCCTGCATCCGATGGCAATGATCAGCAGGAGAGCGGCTGCACAGTAGCTGAGGCGCGAGCAGGAGTTCTTCATCCTGCCGGGATTCTAGCTTCGGAGGGTGGCTGTTGCAAAATCGCCATAACCGGTCAATCGCTTCCCATTCTGAATGTGTGTCGCAAGATCCGAATTCGTGGACCTTGTTGCCCCCGGACCGCACCAGATCACGTGCGCACACCGATGACCCATGCTGAACCATAACACGCTCTAGCTCGCGGGCTTGAAGGAATGAGATCCGGCTGAAGAATAATAAACTACGTCTCTCAGCCGCGCTGCATCGAGCGATTCACAATTCCACAAGTCAAAACGCATTGGCCGGTGATCACCGCCATTTCACTCATTGAACCAAACGTGACTCAACGTTCTTCGTACACGTATTCGTGCTGCGCGTCCCGGATGGTCAATGTTCTCTTGGCTCCCGAGCCGACCACGAACTCAAAACCCAACTCACCCGGTACAGTGGTGATGAAGGAAATTGTGCCATCGGGATTCTTGCGGCTGGCGACCTCACTCTTCCACTCCCCGAAATCAAAAATTGTGGGAGCGCCGGAGGTGCTGACGGTGATTTCTCCGAGCAATGCATTGGCATAGTGTTTGGCGAGCTTGGCACTCTCATTTGCTTCGGCTGGGATCGTCATCAACTTGCGCTCGGCGGCCAGGTCGGCATAGAAACTCTTCGCGTCGGCGTTGAGCAGCGCCTCGGCCTCAGGGTGTCCGTCGAAGAGCACTTCGAGTAACTTGCGCCGGATGCGGTCGCGAAGCAGCCATCCGGGGTCGGCATTTGTAAGGATGACCAGGCCCACGTTTTGTCCCGGCAACCAAATCATGTCGCTGTGATAACCGACCAGGTCGCCGCCATGATGAACGACCGGTACTCCGTAGGTCGTGTCGACCATTAAGCCCATACCGTAGGTGACGTCTTTTCCGATGCTGACCTGCGGAGCGCGGCGCTCGAGCAATGGATCTTTCGAGATATAAGTCGTCCCATTGGGAAGCTTGCCCTCCGCAAGCTCCATCGAAACATATTTCAGCATGTCGTTGATGCTGCTCCACGCGCCTCCGGCGGGGCGCGCGGGAATCACAGCGTCATTAATGGCCGTCATCGCCCTGGCAGTTTTTCCATCGGCGTCGGGCGAGTGCGAACCCGCGTGGTTACTGGAAAGAGCGCGCTTCATGTCAAAGGTCGTCTCCTTCATCCCCAGCGGATCGAAGACATACGATTGCACAGCGCTGTCGTAGGCCGCACCTAATTCCATGTCGGGATGGATCACGTGGGCGGCGGTATATCCCGCAGCTGCGGCCATCAGATTGGAATACTGAAAGAGTTCCCCGAATTTCGATGTCGGCTGCATGGTGCCGAGCATGGTCATCGTGCTCTCGGGCGTCATTTTTCCGTAATCGAAGATCCATTCCAAATCCTGACGCGGCATTCCGGTGCAGGCGCAGATCAAGTGCTTGACGAGGACGCTCCGCGTTGTTGCGGCGTCGCCCAGCTTAAAGCTCGGAAGTAGTGTGGTCACGGGTGTGTCCCAGGTGATGCGATGCTCATCCACGAGTTTCGCGAGTAGCAGCGTGGTCATCGCCTTCGTATTCGAGGCGATCATGAATAGCGTGTCGCCGTCTGGCTTCTCCGTACCGCCAAGGTCTTTCACTCCAAATCCGCCAGCGAAAACAACTTTGCCATCCTGAACCAGGCCAAGACCGACTCCAGGTACGCCCAAAACTTTCTGTCCCTGCTCGACGAAGCGGCCCAACTCGGCAATCCGGGCTTGATCGAGGGTGTTTGCTTTCTTTCCTGCAAATGACTCACGGCGGTAGCCCTTGGGCAACAAGCGGCTAAAAATCAGGGAAAGCTGAGCGCCGCGCTTCCCCGCGACAGCATCAGCTACATCTTCGATGACGACGGTCCAACTGGATCCGGAGTTGTAGACGACGGCATCCACTCCCCGCTTCTCGTTGGGCGAAGTCTGGTAATCGTAAGCGCGGCGTCGACTCCAGCCATCGCGGTCGGGCAGATCGTTGCTGACTTTTAGCGGCCACTTTGCATCGGGCTTGTAAGCCTGCCAGGCCGCTGCTAATGCCTCATCCTGCGTTTTAGCTTCCACATCGACGAGTGCAACCCAAGAGTCTCCCTCTGGCGCTTCGAGGATGGTCGCCGGTCCCTTGACGCGGATGGACCAATCCTTCGGCGCGATGAACGCATTGCCGAGTACGGTAGTCTTCGGGGTATCGGCGGAGAGCTTTTCAAGCGTTTGCGCGCCAGCCGCGTTGATGGCCGGCTGGGCCGATGCGCTTAGAGCTTGATCGAGAAGCAGGGCGGAAGCGAAAACCAACAGAGAGCCGACGAGGAGTTTTTTCATGGCGCGGAAATTCTAAACCTTCGGTTAGCTGCCAAGGCAAGTTTTATTCAAGGGAGATTACAAGCCGGCCGAATTCCAAACACTCTAGAAACCGTCACGATTTCGGAGTAGTGTTCTGTACATTCAGATTGAAAGGGGTTCAATGGCACGCTTCGCAGCTCGTTCTCATGTCGGGCCTTGTGACGCTTGGTCTGGCGGCGGAGGCGGCGCGCCTCATCCGGCCTCGACCTTCTGAAGCCGGGCGCTCTTTCATAATGCGTTGACACGCCTTGACAAGAATGCGAACCCCCTGTTTGTGACTTGCGCTGGTGAATCTGTTCCTGGTACCCAAGAGACTGTTGTGCGCTACGGCGGCGTCGTTTCGGCACGAAGCCGCCCGAACCGGCCTGACGGGGACAGAAAACGAACGGCATACTACGTGGGGGAACCGACCCACCGGCTACCCCGGTCCCTGCTCCTCGCTTCGGCGCGAAGATTACTGGTTCAGAGATTCCTTAGGGCAGGACCTCATAACTTACGTAGGCGAAGCGCATGGAGTCTGGAGCCCAGGAGTTGACGTTCATCGTTCCCTGGCCGCCGATGGCCTTGACGAGCGTCTTCGGGGACGCTGCGACCTCGCCATGGTTGATCGCGACGAGTTTGAGCTCAACTTGGACAGTGCGGGGGTTGTGGGTTGGTGTACCGGCGGGATAGCCGATATACACCATCTTCTTACCGTCCGGCGAGATGTGGGGGAACCAGTCTTCGAGACCATCGCTCACAACCATCTCGGCCTTCGCATCGTTGGTACCAGCGCCATCGAAGGGGAAACGCCAGACCGCTTCCTTGCCGGATCGATCGGAGTTGATGTAGATCCACTTGCCGTCCGGCGCATAGTCCGGGCCGTCGTCATGATGAATATTGGACGTGAGCTGCTTCTCTGCGCCTCCATCGGCGGGCATGCTGTAAATGTCATATTGGCCGCTGCCGTTACGCTGGGCCACGAAGGCAAGCGTCTTGTTGTCCGGCGACCAGCCGTGAAAATAGCTCGGCGACTCGGGCGCCACCAGCTTGACGTTGCTGCCATCGGCGTCTGCGAGAAAGACCTGCGATCCCTTATGTGGCGGAACCGTAGCGGAGAAAGCGATCTTCTTGCCATCGGGAGAAATGGCCTTATCGTTATTGCATTGAAAGTTGGCGGGCACAGCTAATCCTTGCGGCTCGACCATGCCGTCCTGTTTGAGGACGAGCTTATAAATGCCCCCGCCAGAGTTGGCGATGAGGTACTTCCCGTCTGGAGACCAGTTGGGTGCCTCCCATATCGAGTCCGCAGAATAGACTAGGCGCGAGGAGCCTTCGTGCAGATCGTAGATGAAGAGACGACTGCGCAGGTGCGGCCCGGAGGGTGCTGCTTCTACGTGGGCCGCAGAAGATTGCGCCTGGAGAGCGGGAGCCGT
>Ga0116113_1000296_pt1 | contig 9876 bp, 6 predicted proteins | sample June2015DPH_10_2_FD_89788 | JGI IMG/M metagenome (GOLD analysis project Ga0116113, IMG submission 89788) | Peatland microbial communities from SPRUCE experiment site at the Marcell Experimental Forest, Minnesota, USA - June2015DPH_10_10 | ecosystem: Environmental > Terrestrial > Soil > Wetlands >... | reverse complement strand
TATTTCCAGCGCGATCGAGCCCCAGGCAAAACCATCCAACAAAAGCTTGAAAATTTCCGGAACTCTTCCCGGCGGCGAGGTGGGAGTGACTTTCAGCGCCACCCTAACCGCCAGCGGCGGAACCGCTCCCTATACGTTCTCCATTTCCTGGGGAAAACTGCCGGCGGGCTTGTCTCTTGGCACAAAAACCGGAACCATCTCCGGCCAACCAACCGAAACGGGAACGTACAATTTCGGCATTCATGTCAAAGACTCCTCAGATCTAGCCATAGGAGAGGCCTTCGCGATCACCGTCGCCAAAGCACCCGCCGTGGCGGTGACCATCACTCCCGCGACCACCACCGTGGCCTCTGGCGCGTCCACGCAATTCACCGCGCTGGTCACCAACACATCCAACGTAGCTGTAACCTGGTCAGCTTCGCCAGGGACGATCTCCAGTACCGGCCTTTATCAGGCGCCTACCGTTACCTCCAATACCGCAGCCACTGTGACCGCGACCAGCGTCGCCGATGCTACGAAATCCGCGACGGCGGCAGTGACGGTAACTCCGCCTCCAGTCAGCATCACCACGACATCTTTGTTAACTGCGACTGCCGGCACTGCCTACTCGAGTACACTGTCTGCCACAGGAGGCAAGCTTCCCTACACTTGGACGCTCTCTTCCGGTTCCCTGCCCAGCGGAATCACCGTGCAGTCGGCCGGATCGATCTCCGGAACTACTTCGCAGACCGGCTCATTCACCGCCACCATCGAAGTCACAGATTCCTCGTCGCCGAAACTCACCTCGTCGAAATCTCTCACTCTCACGGTGAATGCTGCCGTGGCGATCACCATCACTCCCACAACTGCCAGCGTGGCCTCCGGCGCATCCACCGCGTTCACTGCCCTGGTAAGCAATACATCCAACGTGGCAGTCACCTGGTCCGCTTCTCCGGGAACGGACTCCACCAGCGGCCTGTATCAGGCGCCCACAGTCACGTCCGACACCGCAGCCACCGTGACCGCCACGAGCCAGGCTGACACAACCAAATCCGCAACGGCTTCGGTCACGATAACTCCGCCGCCAGTCAGCGTTACGACGACATCCTTGTCGAGTGCCACCGCGGGCGCGGCCTACTCGAACACCTTAACCGCCGCGGGAGGCACCACTCCGTATGCCTGGTCACTCTCTTCCGGCACGCTGCCCACCGGGATCACAGTGCAGTCGTCGGGATCGCTTTCCGGAACCACCACGAAGACTGGCACCTACAACATCAGCGTCGAGGTCACCGATTCCTCTTCGCCGAAACTCACCGCGTCGCAGTCTTTGACTCTGACAGTGGCCGCAGGCACCTCCGGCGGACCACTCCCAGCGCCAATGTACTTCGGATTCTCGGAGTCCAACACGGAAAGCTCCGACTGGCCGACCGTAAACTTTGGCATGCAGCGTTTCTGGGATTCCCCTCCGTTGCAATGGCCATATCTGAATACGGCTTCGGGGGTATTCGATTTCACCAACCTCGATACGGATCTCGCCCTGGCCTATACCCAAGGTGCAAGGTTAGGCATGTACACGCTCGCTCGGACTCCGCCCTGGGCAACTTCCAATCCCAACGACACAACCTGCAATTACTCAGGCACGGGTAATGGCAACGGCAACGGCGAGTGCGATCCTCCAAGCGACCTGAACTCCGATGGCAGCGGAGCCGACGCCATCTGGAAGGCGTGGATCACTGCCATCGCAACCCACGTCAACAGCCCCGGCTACACTGCAACCCACGCCCACATTATGTATTGGGAAATCTGGAACGAGCCCGATACCAAAGCCTTCTTCGCCGGCAGCATCGCCCAATTGGCGCGGCTTACCGAAGATGCCAATTGCATCATCACCGGCCGCGGCGTGATTCACGAGAATGGCAACGGAACTTCCGTTCCTTGCACCGCAACCGCGATTGATCCTACCGCGCAGATCGTGATGGCCTCGGCACACGCCAAAGGCGCGGCGCTCAAGTATGGACAGAACGAACTGTATTGCAATGACTCCCCTTCAACCTACCAACTGCCATGTCCCAATCCCGCAAACGCGATTGCGACGGCGGTGGATATTATCAACTTCCACATGAAGCCCGGAAACGAAAGCGGCAACAATTGCCCGGCCCCGACTCCATGCACGGTGGAATCGGCCATGCAGTGGTATGTCGCAAACATCCGCGGCATGATGCAACCAGCGGATCTGTTGAAACCCTTGTGGGATGGTGAAGCGCAGTATTCAAGCTCCGGATTCAGTGGCGACTATCTCACCGACACAGATTTGGCGGCTTCTTTCATGCCGCGCTTCTATCTGATCAACTGGACCCTCAACATCTCTGGAATGGCGTGGTACTCGGCCAGTTCGCAGGCCGAGCCGGCAGAGGCGCAAACCTCCTATCAGCAGACCTACAACTGGCTGTCAGGAGCGTCTCTCACCACACCGTGTGCCGCCACCGGCACAGTATGGTCCTGCGGAATCTCCATCTCCGGCAAGCCCTACCTTATTATGTGGGACACGTCGCAAACCTGCGCGAACGGTTCCTGCAGCACCGGCAGCCAGGTCGTGTCATCGGAATGGACCAAGTATCAGGACATGACCACCGCGAGCACTCCAATCACGATCTCAGGCGGCGTGGTTCCAGTAGGAATCAAGCCGGTCATACTGAACTAGAGCTATTAATAAGGAGGTAGCATGAACCGCGTTCGGGAAGGGCTCGGCTTCAGCCGTGCCGGAAAGAGCGCGAGGGCGAGCAAAGGGAGGGTGGGGCAGCGCTTCAGCGCTGCGTCACCCTCCACCTTTTTGAAAGCGGGCTTTAGCGCATGAGACCCGCTCCGGTCGGCGCCAAAAGCAGTTACCCTCCTCCAAAATTCCTGAAATTAGGCTGATCCAGTTCATGTACTTTCGCTCATCCCAGCCCACGACCCTTCGGCATCTGTTAGCCTCAACGGACCCTGTATAAAGTTCACCCTATGGATGCTCAACGGTTGAGCGTCCTCCCGAAACCCCGTTCGAGAGGTGGCTGGATGTCGCAACCCGCACTCCCCCCGGCTAAAAACAGCTGGCGCTCGCGTCGAGCCGATTTGCCGCAATGCGTAATTCTGATTACCTTGGCGGCCGCACTTCTCTGTCTTTCAGCCTGCTCAGGCGTTTCCACCGCGAGTTCAGGTTCATCGTCGAATAATCCGCCCGCCGTGACCGTAACCGTTTCGCCTTCGACCGCGACCGTGGTCTCTGCCGGAACCCTGCAATTCACCGCTCTGGTAATGAATACCTCGAACTCAGCCGTAACCTGGTCCGCTTCTACGGGCACGATTTCAAGCAGCGGTCTTTATCAGGCGCCATCGGTCACAGCTTCTACAAAAGCAACCATCACCGCGACCAGCGTAGACGACACAGCCAAATCTGGAACAGCCTCCGTGACAATCACCGCAGGTTCTTCGTCGCCAGGCCCGCTCAGCATCGCGACCAAATCCTTGCCACCAGCGACCGCCGGAACCGCATATGCGAGCCCGTTGAGCGCCGCAGGAGGCAAAGCTCCCTACAACTGGAGCCTGGCCTCCGGCACACTGCCCACGGGAATCACCGTGGGCTCGTCCGGATCGCTCGCCGGAACCACCAGCCAAACCGGACAATTCACCTTCACCGTACAAGTGACCGACTCATCGTCGCCTCAGCAAACCGCCACGCAATCTCTCACGCTCACAGCAAACGCATCCACAGGGAGTGGTAACTTTCCGCCAGCCAGTTATTTCGGATTCTCCGAGTCCGATACAAACGGCGGCGGCTGGCCGTCTGAGAGCTACGGCATGCAGCGTTTCTGGGATTCTCCTCCGGACCAGTGGCCCTCGCTCAACACCGCCTCGGGTGTATTCAATTTCGCCAGCCTGGATTCAGATCTAGCCTTGGCATACTCCCGTGGAACCATGGAAGGAATGTATACATTAGCTCGCACTCCAACCTGGGCGAGTTCCAATCCCTCGGATACAACCTGCAGCGACACCACGGGCTTGGGAGGTGGCAATGGCGAATGCGATCCGCCCAGCGATCTCAACAGCGACGGCAGCGGCGCCAACGCTATCTGGAAAGCCTGGATCACTGCCATCGCAACCCACGTCAACAGTCCCGGCTACACGGCGACCCATGCCCACATTAAGTATTGGGAAATTTGGAATGAGGTCGACACGAAGCTGTTCTGGGTAGGCAGCATCGCACAGATAGCCCGCTTGACCGAAGATGCGAACTGCATCATCACCGGCCGTGGCGTGATTCACGAAAGCGGCAACGGCACCGCAACTGCATGCACCGCGACCGCGATCGATCCCACGGCGAAAATTGTGATGGCTTCCGCCCACGCCAAGGGAGCAGCTCTCCAATACGGACAGAATGAACTCTATTGCAACAATTCTCCTTCAGGAGATGCGTTGCCATGTCCCAATCCGGCGAACGCGATTGCCACGGCGGTGGACATTATCAACTTCCACATGAAGCCGGGAAACGAAACCGGAAACAATTGCCCGGCGCCCACTCCCTGCACTCCCGAATCGGCCATGCAGTGGTACATCTCAAACATTCACGGCATCCTGCAACCGGCGGAACTCGCAAAGCCGCTGTGGGATGGCGAAGCGCAATACTCGATGACCGGCTTCACCAACGCCTACACCGATCCCGACATGGCGGCCTCGTTCATGCCGCGCTTCTATCTTCTGAACTGGTCGCTCGGCATCAATGGCATGGCGTGGTATTACGCCGATTCATCGGTCGAACCCGCACAAGCCGAAACCGCCTACCAGCAAACCTACAACTGGCTGGTCAACGCGACTCTGGTAACTCCATGCGCAGCGGTCGGCACGGTTTGGTCCTGCACCATCTCCAGCTCCGGCACGCAGTCTCTAATCATGTGGGACACCTCCCAAAGCTGCGCCAACGGAACCTGTACCACCGGCAACCAAACGGTTTCGTCAAAATGGACGCAATATCAGAACATGACGATCGCCGGCTCGCCCATCACCATCTCAGGAGGCGTAGTTCCAGTAGGAATTCAGCCGGTCTTACTGAACTAGCGAATCTTCGCGTCCTCCGCGGATGTTCTCCGCGCACTCCGCGTTGAAGCTATTTTTTTACTAGCGATTTCTTTTCTTTGACTTCGATACGAAAACATCAGCCGGAAGATTGAAGCGAGCGCTTAATTTCCGCACTTGTTCCAGAGTCAGGTCCCGTTGTCCCGCCAGGAACATCGACACTGCACTCTCCGAGCCAAATTGAGGAATCAGGTCACGCTGCCGCAGATTCTGCTTTTCGATGAGAAATCGCACGACTGAAGCCGGATCCGCCGCCGGAATCGGGGAATGCTCCCGCTCATAACGTTCCACCAGCAAAGTCAGCAGTTCGATTGCCTCTACCTCATGGCGAGAGGGACGCTCCAGCGCCGTTAGTTGGAACAGAGCCTCGGTGTAAGCCTCAAGTTCCGCATCATTGTGTATGACGCGCGGAGCGCCGTGCGCCATCATTTTTGCCGGGTTCGCGAGAGCTGTGCTCATCTCGTTCCAAACCTCCTGTCCCACTTACTGCGATTGTCATACTCCTTGTGCGTTAAGAACGATCGGATGTAGACGTGCCCTCCAGTGTGCCTTTGATCCATCGTCTTTGCGTAGTGGATCACGGTGATCATTCTGTACCGATTCTGCCTGATGTTTAACACCGCATAGTCATCCACAGAATCGGCGTCTTTAAACACGCGGCGAACTTCCGCAAGGTTGTGCCAACGGACTGCCTCGACAATGCCCACCCACGCCTTGATTTCGTTCGCCGCATCTGGGCAGGTTTCCATCGCCTCGTTCAGATGCTTGCGCGTAACGATATGCACTGCCTCAGGGTACTTCACATAATGTGAAGTTGTTAAGGAATATCGCGGTCACAGTGGGGACAGTCGCTCGGATTCCCTATTGCTCGAAGATATAAGTCGCGCCGTCGAACTCGTTGTAGCGGGGCGCTATCGCCACAATCGCGTCTCCCGAGACTGCCACGGCCGAGCCCAGCCCCGAGAGCGTCTCTCCTTTGAGCGCGGTCATTTCGGCGGTTTGCGTCATGTTGCTCCATCCCCCGGCCGGCTCCGTAAACAGATAAACCTTCCCCTGCCCGACATTGGAATTCACTTCCGCAAAGGGCGCTCCCACCACAATCGAGCTGCCGCTGACAGCCACGCCATCGCCGAACCAAGCTTGGGCGGTCGGATCACTCGCGGTGAGTTGAGCGGTCGGGTTCATGTCCATCCAACCGCCCGCAGGTTCCACGAACACATAGGCGGTTCCTGCGTTCGTGATTCCGTCTTCCGGGCTATAAGTAACCCCAAAGGCAACCGTGTTGTCATTGATGGCGATGTTGCCCGAGCTGATGTGCCGCACCTGATTCTTCGCGTTAAGGACGGCAGTCTGGGTCATGTTCGTCCAGCCTCCCGCCGGTTCGGTGAACAGATAGGCTCGATTGGGAAGCCCCCCTCCAGTCGTCACGATGGTTCCACCATCGATCGCGACATACCACGCAGTAAACAAATCAGCTACAACTCCCCCTCCAGTCAATTCCGCCGTCTGGGTTCCGCTTGCCCACCCGCCGGCGGGCTCAACAAATGCGTAGGCCTTGGTCGCTCCCGCGACGCTGGTATAGGTTCCAGCCACAACGGTGTTGCCGCTCACGCCAACGGAGTGGCCCAGTTGCTGGTACGCCACGCCATCCGACGCGGTCAGCTTCGCGGTCTCGGTCATATTGGTCCATCCCCCGGCGGGCTCGACAAAAACGTACACCGCTCCCTGGCTCACGTTGGATCCTTCGTTCGCTTCGTAGGCTCCGATCACGATCGCGTTTCCGCCGATCGCGACAGAACAGCCAAAGCAAATAGCCGAACTGGGGTCTGAGGGACTTAGCGTCGCGGTTTGCGTCATGCTGGTCCAACCGGCGGCGGGCTTGACGTACACGTAGCCTCCGACCACCACCGTGTTGCCGCTGGCAGCCACGGCCACGGCCCCCCCAGGCTCGCCGGCGTTCGTAAGCTGGGCGCGCTCGGTCCAGGTTCCCGGCTGGCGCGAAGATGCCGCGCTCTGGGCATTGGCCGCCAGGACGCACAAAGACAACAAAAAGAGAAATGTCACGTAGCGAGAACGCATGGGAGAATCCTCCTGAGAGATTTGTGCCGGCGCGCACATGCGCCGGTTGTCACGCCAAAGGGGAGAAGTAAATAAGCGGGGCTAACTGCGCGGAATCCTACTCCCTGGGCAGGAGGCCGTCAACATGAACGATTCTGCATAGCGATGGATCTCCCGCTGAACCGGCCCGCGGGAGCCAACCTGCACCCGACCCGGCCACCACCTTATTGACAGAACCTATATTTCTGGCCAACTGCCGAGGCTGCCGAGTCTCACGTGTCCGCTACAAGCAGACGCCTGGCCCGGTCGCCTGAATCATCGTTGTACCAGAGATCGAACCGCTGCTCGGTGCATTGGGGTCCGCAGGAGCTATCGCAAAAAGTTGTTGTTCGGGCGGACCGTCGTGCAAGGCGTGGGCAAGACCGGCCAGCACGAGAGTCCGTGTGGCGCGGGACTCTCCTGTGACGGCTGTACGGTCAGGTGGGACGAGAGCGAACTGGTTCAACCGCGATTCCTCCCGTGACATCCAAGCTCGCCGTCTACCGAGTCGCTGGCGCTCCGCCGAAGTCGCGGGTCATCCGCGCCAGCAAAGCATCAAAGCGCGGGTCGCCGTGCAAATGCCTCAGTCGCGGCTCCCGCGCCAAATAAACCATCCACGGCGAGCGTTCCGCAAACGCCTGCTCCAGCAACGCAAAGGCTTGATCGTGGTCGCCGAGCGCTTCGTAAATCAATCCCAACTCATATGGCGAAACGTACCGTTCCGCGGATTGCGCAGTGAGCCGCTCCAGCGTCCGAAGCGCATCCGCCCGATTGCCGTTGACCGCCTGCGCGTGCCCAAGAGAGCTGAGGTGCACACTCGCGCCCGAGAGTTCCGCCCCTTTTCGGATGACTGCTTCCGCTTCGCTGGTCGCGCCTGTGCCTAGATGAGCCCAACCCTGAAAAATGCGATTCCACGAGAAGCCTGGGTCGTTGGCCAACGCACGCCCTGATTCGCTGAGAGCTTGATCGAAGTTGTGCGCCATCACGTGGTGCCATATGAGGTGAAGCTGTGACATTGGATCCGCGGGATCGACGTTCAGGTAGATTTTGCTCTCGGCCAGCGATTCCTCCATGCGTCCCGCTGCCACCAGAAGATGCGAATACCAATGGTGCGCCGGCCCGTAACGCGGATTGAGCCGGATTGCCTCCGAAAACAACCGCTCGGCTTCCGGAATCTCCCAGCGGTAGTGGAGCATTGCGTAAGCCAGCGCCGCATGCCCCTCGGCCAGCTCTGGCTTCAGGCGAAGCGCCTGCTCTGCATACGACACCCCCTTTGGAAAACCCTCATGTGGCGGAAGCACACCGGCCTCCCAGCTCGCTAGCGTGTTGTAAGCATCCGCCAAGCCCGTGTACGCAAGGGCATACGTCGGATCGCGCTTGATCGCCTGTTCGAAGTAGGCAATTGCTTCCATCGTGCCCGCCGGGCGTCTTCCCCAATGATGGCGGCCCTTCAAATACAGCGCGTACGCTTCCGGATCTTCCGAATGGCGCGCCGCCGAGGGGGAGCGGGCGCCCAGCAACTGTGGGCGCAGCTTGCCTACGATCGCAGCCGCGATCTCATCCTGCACTTCGAACACGTCCGTCATTTCCCGGTCGTACCGCTCGGACCACAGGTGATGACCGTCGTTGACGTCGATCAACTGAACCGTGATCCGGAGCCGGTTACCGGCACGCCGAACACTTCCGTCGAGGATCACCCCTACATTCAACCGCCGCCCAATTTCGCGAATATCCAACCCGTGCCCGCGTAGGGCGGCGGCCGACGTTCGTGCGATCACATGGAGGTCGTCATACAGACTCAGCGCGTGGATCAGTTCCTCGGCCAGTCCGTCGCCGAATTGTTCGCCATCCCCACTCGCGCTTGCAAAGGGCAACACCGCGATCGAAGAAGCCAGACTCGTGCTGGCCCTCACCGTCTCGGGGGCGGCTCGGACGTCGCCACTGCGAAGTGCCTCGAGCACCTCCGTCATCGACTGGTAGCGCTCCGCGACCTGTTTTCGCAGGCACCGCAGGATGATTTGTTCCAACCACAGGGGAACGCGCGACTGGACCCGCGACGGTGCCGGTGGATCATGCAGCGCGATTTCGTGCATCGTCGATAGCAGGCTGGCGGCCCTGAAAGCCAGCTGGCCCGTGACAGCCTCATAAAGAACCGAGCCGAAAGCAAAAATATCTGACCGCGCATCGAGCGGCTCACCGCGCGTCTGCTCGGGAGACATATAGGAAACCGTCCCCACCAACATTCCCGGTACCGACTGTCCCGCATCGAGCGAATCGGCACCCGCCGGAGTCAGATGTTTGGCCAGCCCGAAATCGAGAACCTTCACTTGGCCGTCGTTCGTGACCATAATGTTCGCGGGCTTGACGTCCCTGTGAATCAATCCAGCAGCATGCGCAACCGCCAGCGCGCCGGCGAGTTGGATCGCATAACCGCCGGCCTCCGAAATCGGCAAGCCCTCGGGACGGATCAGCTCTTTGAGCGTCTTACCCGCCACATACTCCATCACCAGGTAATCCACTCCGCCATCGCTCGCCATGTCGTGCAGCGTGACGATATTCGGGTGATTCAGCTTCGAGGCCGCCCGCGCCTCCTGAAGGAATCGTCTCTTTCGATCCGGATCGGCGACATGCGTCGAGGGCAGCACTTTAATCGCCACCGTCCGGTGAAGCCGCGTGTCGAGCGCGCGGAAC
>Ga0116113_1000293_pt1 | contig 9899 bp, 9 predicted proteins | sample June2015DPH_10_2_FD_89788 | JGI IMG/M metagenome (GOLD analysis project Ga0116113, IMG submission 89788) | Peatland microbial communities from SPRUCE experiment site at the Marcell Experimental Forest, Minnesota, USA - June2015DPH_10_10 | ecosystem: Environmental > Terrestrial > Soil > Wetlands >... | reverse complement strand
GGAGCGGGCTCCACGCCTGGCAAAACCTCGGGCGCGCGCCGTTTGAATAGGGAGCACATCAAGGGCTAGACCAAACCGAAGCTAGCACAAGCGCTGGCAGGGAGCAAATCGGCGCGAAGATTTCCCAGGTATTCTAGATCACTGGTGGCGTCAGGGCATGAGAGGCAGCGCCCAGGCTTAATACGAATGCGTGAGGGTCCTCTCTGAATCGGAGTTTTTCGACGACCTCAAGGCGATCGATGTCCCCGTGCTGGTGATGCATGGTGAGGATGATCAAATCTGCCTCTTGGAGAGCAGGGGGGCAAAGTCAGTGAAGCTCTTGCCGCAGGTCTCACTCAAAACGTATCCGGGATTCCCCCACGGTATGCCGACCACGAATGCCGACCAGATCCATGCTGACCTGCGGGTGTTCTTCAGAGAGTCTGTTGCTATCGCCGCTTAAACCTATTCCCGGCCTTGACTCAAGCGGAGGCCGGGATTCAATCCCACAATCCGCGCTGCCTACCCACCTACTCCCCGTACTTATCGATTAGGTATTTGGCGAGATCGGTCTCGAGCTGCCCGTAGTCGGAGTGAATCGTCGCCCGCAGCGCCGCTTCTGTGGAGCTCCCTTGACTCAGAAGTTGCAAAATGCGCTGAATATCGCCCATGCCATAAGAATCGTTGATATAAGAAACCGCAGCCAGCGACTCGGCGTACGCCACATACGCTTCCCCACCGGAGAAGCGCTGAAAGCTGCCTTCGAGCGCGTTCATCGGGATGTCGCGCTGCGCCTTGAAAAGCTGCGCCAGTTGGCGTCCATCGCCGCTCAGCGATTTTGGTTCCAGCAACTGCGCGATCCCCTCATGCAGCCAGGGCGGACATCGTCCAGCGGATAGCTGATTGATAAAAGAGTGGGCCAGTTCGTGTTTGAGCACTCGGGCCAACTCCGGCGTCATCGAGCCGAGGCCGCTGATCGGAATGCGCAGCTTGCCGTCGTTAATCGCTCCCGCCCAGGAGGGCGCGCGGGTCACGTCAAAAAAAGCCTGCTCGGTGTAGAGCGTGACCAGAATATTATCGTGCGGCGGTGTGCCCAGATCGCGCGAGAGATCGTCGTAGTCGGCTTCCAGGGAGGCGAGAATTTGCCCGCGAAAATTCTCCGAAGTCTGCTTACCTTCGTAATGCAGCACGAAGTGGCTGCTCTCGCGTTGTGCGAAATCGCCCTCCGCATTCTGCTCGCGCTGGGCCTTGGCCAGGAATTGCTGCACCGTCGCGTCGGGACGAAGTTCCAGGGAATGCCTCCATGAAACCACCGCATCCCGCGTGCGATCCGATGCCTGCTGCGCATACCCAAGCACGGTATAGGCGTCGGGCGAACTCGGCGCCGCGGCCACGGCGCGCTGCGAATAAGTAAGAGCCTGCGCAGGGTTCCCCGTGCGCACCAGCAGCACCGAGTAGTAAATCAATACGGTCGCATTCTCAGGCTGAAAGCGCAGAGCGCTGTCAAAATACCGCCGCGCCTGGCCCAGATTGCCATGCTCGGATTCAAACTTGCCCGCGATAAAATCTGCGGTCGCGCTCAATTCGGCGTTTCCTTTGGCTTCTAGCTTCGCCAAGGCATCGGGGTCTACCTTGCCTTCCTTGATGATGGTTTGCGGAAGATCGCCTTCATTGGCCAGGCTGTCCATCGGAGGGAACGAGGGCAAATCCGCCGCCCGGGCGGCGCCTCCGCCGGACGAAGCGAGCACGCCCCCCAATTCCACTCGCTCGACCGAGCTTTTCGGAAGCGCGTAACTGTCGTCGCCGATATCGTATTCGTAGCGAGCGCCGTTTTCGCGCACATGATCGGCGAGAATCGTGCGCCCATTCTTCAGATGAATGGTGTCCGCCGACGCTGGCATGCCCAGCAGCAGTAGCGTGCAGATTATTCCGAAAATAGTGACACGGCAGCGCATTGAAGCGCATTCTAGCAACAGCAGCCTCGCATACCTACGTGACCAAAGTACCGCTCACAACCCGCAAATCCCGGCTCGCGCCGGTTTTGTTACTGGCGAGCCTTATCGTCTTAGGAAACGAAGCTCTAGGAAGCGACGCCGCGGCCAACACCGCTGAAGACGGCGAGGGTGCTCCCGCCAGGTCGCTCTACCTGCAACTCAACGCTGTCGGACTCGACCCCACGCGGGTTTTTCGCGTCCGCGAAATCTCCTTGGATCGACCAGCGATTCACATCACCCTCGAAGACGGCACCATCGCCTTCACCCAGGACGTAATGGGAAAAATCACCGGCGCATTTTTTGCAGGCGAGGGCGAAGTCCTGCTCGTCCCGCCTAACGACGTCGAACGAAGATCGATGAGCCTATTCACCGGGATGGCAATCCTCGAAGAGCGCTTCAACACCGCCTACTTCCGCTTCAATGACGCCACTGCCGCCAAGCTGGAACCAGGCCTCAGAGCGCCCGAGGATGCCGCGGAATTTGTGGCGCGCTGGAACGACACCGCGCGCACCCTGGCTCACGCCGATGCCATGAGGCTGCTTTCCACTTTCAGCCGAATGCTCCCGCCCGCCGACGCGGGCGCATTCAAGCCCTCGGCCGCCGCTGCCAGCGATCCCGCCGATCGCCTGTTCCATGCCCGACTGCAAGGCAACAAGCTCGGCGCTTTCGACATTTTCTTTGACGCCACCGCCGGCGAGCAGGTAGAGGCAGGGCAAGCCAAACGTACGCAAGACGGCAATCTCTATTTCAACGTCTGGACTTCGTTCGCGATCGAGGACGCTCAAAAACCCAAAGCTGCCGAGGACTCACCTCCCACGCGAATGGCAGAAAGTGCGCCGGGAGAAGATCCCGTTCGAGTGCGCAGTTATGCGATCAACGCCCGAGTCAAGCCTCCCAAAGAGCTGGATGCTGAAGTGCAGTTGCATATCGACGTGCTGCACAGCGGCGCGCGCAGCCTGGTGTTCGAACTCTCTCGCTACCTGCAGATTCAAAAGGTAGAGTCGGAGGGCAAAGCCCTAGAGTTCATTCAAAACCCGGCCGTGGAGGGCACCGAGCTCGCCCGCAACGGCAACGACCTCGTAGCCGTAATTCTGCCTGCGCCTGCGCACCAGGGGCATGAGATCAATCTGCGCTTCGTTTACGCCGGGGAAGTGCTGGCCGAGGCTGGCCCCGGCCTGCTCTACGTAGGGGCCCGCGGAAACTGGTATCCCAATCGGGGCCTGGTCATGGCGGACTTCGATCTCACCTTCCACTACCCGCCGGGCTGGACTCTGGTCGCCACCGGCAAGCCGGCATCCGTATCCACGCCGAAGGCAGGCGACGATCAGGCATCCCGCTGGGTTTCGGAGCGGCCGGTTCCGGTCGCGGGATTCGATCTCGGCAAGTATGTACGCGCGACCGCCTCTGCGGGCAACGTGGTGGTGGAAGCCTACGCAACGGCGGGCGTCGAACGCGACTTTCCCAAACCTTCCCCACAACCCAGCCCTCTTCCCGACCCCGCTCTGCGTCCCGGCATCGTCAATCCCACGCCCGTGCCACCGCTTTTTCCTTCCCCGGCGCGCAACGCCGCGGATGTGGCCGATGCCGCCGCTCGCGCTCTTGGCTACTACGCCGACCGTTTCGGTCCCTTCCCTTATAGCAAGCTCGCTTTGACCCAGCTGCCCGGCCGCGAGAGCCAGGGCTGGCCCGGCCTGATATTTTTGTCCTCCTACGCCTTCCTCACCACGGAAGAGAGCGAAAGTCTGCACGCCAGCCCTTCGCACGCTTTGCTCGATCGCCAGATTCCCGCTCATGAGGCGGCCCATCAGTGGTGGGGAGATCTCGTCACCTGGAGTTCCTATCGCGATCAGTGGTTTTCCGAAGGCTTGGCCAACTACTGCTCGCTGATGATGCTGCAAGAAAAAAATCCCGCCGCCTTCCGCGAGATCATGGATAAGTACCGCCGCGATTTGGTCGAGAAGGATTCGGTCGAGAAAAACTTAATCGGGAAAGATTTGATCGGAAAAGATCAGGCCGAGACCGATTTGGCGAATACAGATTTAAAAAAAACAGATTTGCTAGAAACAGATTTGCCAAAAAATGATTTGCCAAAAAATGATTTGCTAAAAAATGATTTGCCAAAAAACGATCAGTCCGGCAATCTTCCCAAAGACGCAGGGCCGGTTACCCTGGGTAGTCGCCTGCTTTCGTCCGAGTTTCCCAAAGCCTATCAAGTGGTCACCTACGGCCGCGGAACCTGGCTCTTCCACATGTTGCGTTCCATGCTGCAGGATGCCGGCGCGCGGGAGCCACATGGATCAAAGCAGGCCGGCGGGGACGATCCCTTCTTGAAATCTCTGCGCAAGGTGCGCGAGCGCTACCAGGGAAAAACCATCAGCACTCGCGAACTGCTGGATGTTTTTGCGGAGGACCTGCCGCGATCCTTGCGCTACGAAGGCAAGGCTTCGCTCGACTGGTTCCTCGAAGGCTGGGTGAATGGCACCTCTCTACCCAGGCTCGAATTGCAATCTGTAAAGTTCACGCCAAAGGAGAAAGAAGCGGTCGTGACCGGAGTGATTCGCCAAAAAGATGCGCCCGAAGACCTGGTCACGTCGGTTCCGATCTACGCCGTGATTTCGGGCCGGTCGCCGGTTTTGCTGGGCAGGGTCTTTGCTGCAGGAGCCGAGTCGCCGTTCACTTTGTCGGCCCCGCTCGGCGCTCACAAGCTGTTGCTCGATCCCAATGGCACGATCCTCACTCATCCCAGGTGAAGGTCCTATTTTCTCCGATTCGGAACTCATTCCCGCGCCAGTCTCGTAATGGGTTTCTCTCTGTGTCAGAAAAGACTAATTCGGCTTCAGCAGGGTCCATCCTGGCAATTGTTTTCACGCGATTGCAGAAGATCGGGCGCAAGGAACCGGATGGCGTCAAAGCTGCTTACAGAATCTCGAACTCCGAATTCCAGAGCAGCGAAGTTCGTCCAGACTAAGACGCCAAAGACTAAAGCGGCTAGGAGCAGAACGCCAAGGAGAAAATGGACAGGGAGGAAACCACTCGAGTCAGCGAAGCAGAGATTGTGCCTGCCATCGCCTCCGCTGAACTAGCCGAAGCGATACTTGGCACAGAGTTTTCTTCCTCCGTTGCAGCCGGAGGCAGCGAGAGCATTCTACTGGTCGAAGATGAAGCCTTTGTCCGCACGGTGACCGCCGAAGTTTTGCAGTCGGCTGGCTACCGAGTCACGTTGGCGGCGACTGCGGCAGAAGCCCTGCGGTCGTTGGAAATGCAGCAGCAGGACTCGGAGTTTGTGGATCTGCTGCTGGTCGATGTGGTGCTGCCAGGGAAGAGCGGCTACGAAATCTCCACGGTATTCGCGGCCTTGTGTCCCGGGGGGAAAATTCTGCTGATGACCGGCCACGCCGAACACCTGGCCAGCTGCGATCGGTTTACCGCCGACCAAGCCTACCTGGCCAAGCCTTTCACCGCGGAAACCCTCTTGCGAAAAGTACGGGCCGCGCTGCATTGAAATTCGCAGGCTTGAGGTTGGCTTGCTCACGCGCGGTAAATCGTCCGGACCAGGCTATGCACCTCTTCGAGGTACGCCTCCAGTTCAAACGTGAGCCGCGCCCAATCGAAGTGTCTTAGCGAGCTTGAATTTCCCGCCAGAAAAGTAAATCCAGCATCTTCGTACAGGGTAAGTTGCCGCTCTTCCACGAAGCCGTAGTTCAGCCCGCTCATGCGGCAAAGCAAGTCCGCGATGTGCACCACCGCAACCAACTCTTGGTGCTGCGTCGAGTTCTCCGGCGCGTGGTGATAAGTCACGACCTCGGTCAAATCCTCAGCCAGCCCCCAGCGCTCGGCCAGCAGGCGCCCGCTCTCGCAGTGCGTGAAGCCGAGAGTTCGTTGTTCCGCTTCGTGCAGCGGGATCGCCTCGGCCTTGGCGAGTTCGAAACTCGCGCGAAACTCTTCGGGCAGCACCCAGAGGTTCACGATGATTCCCAAGTCGTGCAGCAAGCCGGCCAGATAGGCCTTTCCCGGATCCCCCAGTGTGAGCTGCCGCGCCAGATGCCGGCTCACCAGGGCGCAGCCCAGCGAATGCTCCCAGAAAAACACCGGGTCCATGCCGGCTTTGCCTTTCGGCAGGAGATTCAGCACGCTGCACGACATCGCGATGTCGCCCACACGATGAAGTCCCAGGCTCACCACGGCCGCGCGCAGCGATTCCACTTTTTGCCAGCGCCCGAAGAGCGGCGAATTCGCCATGTGCAGGCACTGCGCCGCCAGCGATTCATCCTGCTCCAGCAGATGCGTGATGGTGTTTACGTCGACCTGCTCAATGGGTTTGTGCAATTGGCGAAGCAAAGGCCCAAGCACCGCGGGCACGGTTGGAATCTGGCGCAAATCTTCCAGCCGGTGCAGCAGGACCCGCTTGCTTACGGCGGCGGTGGTCACTTCGATTCGCCTCCCGCCGCCGCGCTTTCGCTTTTCGTGTAGGCCGTAGTCCCAGGCAAATGAACCAGTTGAAAATCGTCGCTCACTCCGTAAAGCGATTCGGCTTGGCCCAGAAAGAGGTATCCATGCGGCAAAAGATTCTGGAAGAAGCGCTGAATCACCCGCCGCTTCGAGGCCAGATCGAAATAAATCAGCACATTGCAGCAGAAGATGGCGTCCAGCCCTTTCATGAAACTCATGCGGGCATCGTCGGACAAGTTCAGCCGGGCGAAATTGACGTCAGCACGCCCACGCGAATTCACTTCCAGTTCCTTGCCGTGCGGCAGAAAATATTTGGTCCGGTAGTCCGACGTGAGATTGCGCGTGCTGTACTTGTCGTACACAGCCTCTTTGGCGTGGGCCAGCGAGCGTTGGTTGAGATCCGTGGCCAGAATTTCGACCGACCAATCCTTCAGCCGGTCCTCCTCGTCTTCGTGCAATAGCATTCGAAGCGTGTAGGGCTCTTCTCCCGTAGAGCAGCCCGCGCTCCAGATGCGCAACTCGCGATTCGCGGAATGTAACGTGGAAAGCCGCGCCCTGGCCTGGATAATCTTTGGAATCACGATCCGGCGTAAGGCGTTCAGTTGCGGTTGATTGCGGAAAAAGCATGTTTCCCCGATGGTGATCTCGTTCAGCAGAGCCATCAGCTCCGCCTGCCGCATCGGGCCGCCACGGAGGCAGGCGAAATATTCGCGCAGGGTTGCCACTTGTAACTCTTTCATGCGGCGCCCACAACGCTCCTGCAGGAGCTTGAGTTTGTTGTCCGGGTGAAAGATCCCCGCCGCCCGGTAGACCAGCTCGCGGATCCCCACCAGATCGGGATCCGGTGGCCCCGCAAAGTTAGGAGCCGCTTGCGGCCAAGACGCAGAAGTCACGCGCATGCCTTTCAAATCGTCGGCCTAACCGAAATTCATGCATGCGTCGATCTCCGGGCAAGCGCGCTGAGCTATGGAGCTTATCGGCAAGACTCCTGAATACTTTAAGATCGCAGAGAAGGTGACTCGAATCAGGGTGCGCCTTCAGGCGTACCGTAAAGGCCGCATTATCGGGTGCGCCTTCAGGCGCAACCGGGATTCATTGCCGCAAGGCCGAAGGCTTTTCCCCAATCGGCTCCTCCGCTTTGGTAGGCGCGAGACGGATCGAGGCCGCCGCCGGCTGCGCCCCCAAAATAACAATATCCACGCGCCGGTTTTGCGCCCGCCCCTGCGCCGTGGCATTGCTGGCGATGGGGTGGTACTGGGCGTAGCCCGCCGCCGACAACCGCTCTGGTGCAAAACGATAGCGAACAATAAGGACGCGTACCAGTTCGGTCGCCCGCGCCGTCGAAAGCTCCCAATTCGATCCCAGTTGCGCCGTGTGGATGGGAACGTTGTCGGTGTGGCCCTCGATGCGCAAGCGGCAAATGCGAATCGCGAGGATGGAAGCGATCCGATCCAAGGCCGGCAAAGACTCCGGTTTCAGCGCTACCGAACCACTGTCAAAGAAACCGAACTCTTTCAGGCTCACCACCAGCCCTTCGGCTTCGCGGTGTAACGATATTTCATGTAACGCAATCTCGTTGCGCAACGCGTCCTGCAACTCTTTCTGCAAAGTGGCGAGGTCACTCTCATCGGCAGGATCCGAATCGGACTCGCCCGGCAGCAAATCCTTCGGTGTAGTATTCATTCCAAGCTGAGCCTTCCGCTTCGCCTCCTCGATTGCCTCGACCGTACTCAAAGGCAAAGGCTCGTTGCTGTCGATCGGAATGCGCAAGGCGTTGGGCGAAAATACGCCTAACTCTTGAAAGGCCACTTGAATCGCTACCGCAAGCTTGCCCACTTTGCGATGATCCACCTGCGACGAGGCATAAAGCACTACGAAGAAGGCGAATAATAAGGTGATGAAATCGGCATAGGATACCAGCCAGCGCTCGTGGTTGGTGTGGGCTCGCGCGCGCCTGCGTCGCCGGCTCATTCGGCCGCCTCTTCTGCCTGCTCCGCTGCTTTCGTGGCTTTGTCGCCAGGCTCCTCGGTTTCCACCAGAAATCCCAACAGCTTGGTCTGTAACATGCGCGGATTCATGCCCTCGAGAATCGAGGCCACTCCCTCGAGGATCATCTCGCGCCTGATCTGCTCTTCGCGGATGCGGATCTTCATCTTGCCCGCGATCGGCAGATAAACAAGATTGGCCGAGCCCACTCCGTAGATCGTCGCCACGAAGGCGACCGCGATACCCTTGCCCACTTCGTCGATCTTGTCCAGATGCTGCATCACCTGGATCAATCCCAGCACGGCTCCGATGATGCCCACAGTCGGAGCGAAGCCGCCCGCGGATTCGAACACTTGCGGCGCCTGCTCTTCGTACTCCGACTGATTGTCCAGCTCGAGTTCCATAATCTTGCGCAGCTCCTGCGGCTCGGTGCCGTCCACCGCCATCATCAACGATCGCTGCAAAAAAGGGTGAGCAATCTCTGGCAACTCACCATCGAGAGAGATAATGCCCTCGCACCGCGCCTTCTTGGCGAACTCCACTAACTGGTGAATTTGCGCCTCTTGTCCTCCCGCCGTATTGACGAACACCGAACCCAGCTGCCGCACCGCCAGAAAGATGATGGACAAAGGAAATTGCAGCAGCACTGCTCCCAGCGTTCCCCCGAAGACGATCATCGCCGCCGTCGGCTGCACAATCTGCCGCAGATTCCCGCCTTCGAGCAGCAGCCCGGCAAGAATTCCTCCCGCCGCCAAAAAAATCCCGCCGACGCTGGCTTTATCGATTCGCATCGCGCTTCACTTCCCCGGCACGCGCCGGCCGGCAGCGGCAGGCGGCAAGACGTGCGCCCCGGAACTGTCCCAGGAACTATCCCAGGTTAACGACAGGCCCTGTAACACTGAGCGCCGGAAGAGGATCAGCAGCGCCAGCACTTCGTCGGGCGTCTCCTGCACCACAATTTTTTCTCCTGTGATCAATGTGATCAGCGTGTCCGGGGACTGCTCCACAAACTTGATGAGGTCGGAGTTCACAATCAGGGGCTGACGGTTCAGTCGCGTGAGCCGGATCATATTGTTCTCTCCATATGTAGATATGTGGTTCTCGCAGTGATCGCTCGGCGAGCACAGAGGCCTCTACGTCTAGATATCGGCGAAGCGCAGTTAAGCCTTGCGCGGAGCACGGGGCCGCTCCCTTACGAAAGAGCTGCGACCTTCAGCGCTTGACTCGGGAACTCATACTAAAGGGAAAGTGTCAACTGCCGATGGACAAGCAGTTGTAATTCGGGTTCCGTAAGCAAGAAGAGGGACGGGAAACTCCGCCAAGATGCAAGCGCGGAGGCGGTCCCAGGTAGGCGGGACTAACTCAACTAAGGAGAAACACAATGCCTCTGGGTATCCTGTTTAACATTCCGTCCCTCGCGGCGGAAGACCAGTTGAATACGACCTCAAACGCCCTGGACAGCACCCTGGAAGAATTGTCTTCAGGGTCGGC
>Ga0116113_1000290_pt1 | contig 9985 bp, 7 predicted proteins | sample June2015DPH_10_2_FD_89788 | JGI IMG/M metagenome (GOLD analysis project Ga0116113, IMG submission 89788) | Peatland microbial communities from SPRUCE experiment site at the Marcell Experimental Forest, Minnesota, USA - June2015DPH_10_10 | ecosystem: Environmental > Terrestrial > Soil > Wetlands >... | reverse complement strand
TGTGTCGGTTTCGCCGGGCAACCACATATCGGCATCGGTAACCTATAGCGGCACGGAGTTCACGATCACACTGACCAACGAGACGACCGGAAAGACTTATAGCAAAAGTTCGAAGGTCTCTGGAGCGAAACGATCGTCGGCTGAGTGGATTGCGGAAGCCCCTTGCTGCACCAGAAGCGGTGGCATCCTGCCCCTCTCCGACTTCGGTACGGTCTACTTCGGCGATGACTATACCGGGGTAAGCAGTACGAACGATGCGACCGATTCTTCCGTATCAGGAGCAATTGGTGCGTTTGGGTCTAACATTTACGAGTCCATCATGGTGAGCACCTCGGGCGCGAATGAAGCGGTACCGTCGTCGCTCTCATCGGACGGCACGAGCTTCTCGGTGGTTTGGGATTCTGAATAAGGAGTAAGGGCGATGCAGCGCATGTGCCCCCGACGGTTGTGACGTGATACATTCATCGCGTCCGTTGCTTGGAGCAAATTTCCATGCTATCAAAACTCGTCGGGATTTTTGGAGTTACCTTGCTGCTCGCCCTGTCTCCAGCGCTTGCGCAGACGTCTTCGTCTGAAGCTGGCGCGCCAATTTCGCTTTCTGCATCAACAGCAATCACCATCCGCCACAGCGCGCGGCGGCAAATCACCGGTGTTCATCCCGACCGGGTGATTGATAATGTTACGGTTACGGAGAGCAACAACTGGGGCGGCTACGCGGTCACGGGCGCTTTGTTCACGCAAGCGCGCGGTTCGTGGATCGTTCCCGCCGTTGACTGCCGCGCCGTGCCGAATTCATCAGTCTCGTTTTGGGTGGGAATTGATGGATGGGAAAACGACACCGTGGAGCAGACTGGAACGGATTCCGATTGCAATGGTGAGACGCCCGTCTACTACGCCTGGTACGAATTTATTCCGGCAGGCGGCGTGACCATCACGAGCGTGCCGCTCTCGCCTGGCGACCGAATGTCGGCAGAAGTGTTTTATAACGGCTCGGATTTCGTGGTCACCATGGCGAACGAGACCACGGGAAAATCCTTCACTCTAAGCCATCCTCCGGGGTCCGCGACGCGTTCGTCTGCCGAATGGATAGCCGAGGCGAACGGATACTTTCTCTCCGATTTCGGCACGGTTTCTTTTGGCGAGGACTACACCTCTGTGGGGCGCACGAATTACGCGGCCGACTCCAAGACTTCAGGCCAGATCGGTGATTTCGGCGGGCACGTGTGGAAGTCCATCATCGTGAATAGCGGCGTAGAAGACGCAATGCCGTCGTCGCTGTCGCCGGATGGAAGCAGTTTCACAGTTACTTGGGAATCCGATTAAGCATTGGCAGAGCAAAAACTCCATTTGGCAGCTGCAAAGAAAAGAGCAAAGTCGCACCGCGCTCCCAAGGCAAGCCGTCCGCTCATGCCCGGCTACGGTTTGCCGGAAGGGAACAAAGGCCTGCTCCCGTGGAGTTGGGCTGAGCAGCGCCTGAAGAAGTCGCACAACTACTGGATTACGACCATCAAGCCCGGTGATTCTGCGCGGAATGATTCGCCGCACAACGTTTCGCCTCACACAATGGTGGTCTGGGGCTTATGGCAGGACGGACGGTTTCTCTTCAGCACCGGCAGCAAATCGCGAAAGGCTCGTAACCTGGCGGAGAACCGTGAGTGTGTTGTATGCACCGAGGATGCCAACGAAGCGGTCATCGTCGAGGGCACAGCCGAAATTGCCGATCTGCTCGCGCGCCGCAAGTTCCTTCCGGTTTACGAGCGCAAATACAAGTTCGACATATCGGGAATGAAGAACGACATTCTCTCGATGAAAGAACCAGTCTTCGCCGTGCGTCCGCGCGTCGTCTTCGGCTTGTGGGAGAAACATTTCGCCGGAAAATCCACGCGCTGGAAATTCGAGTAGTGGGTCTCGTCACCTCCGCCGGAATTCGCCCGCGAGTTTAGAAATCAAAGCGCAAACCGAATTCGGCTTCACGCGGAGCGCCAACCGCGAATACGCCGCTACCGCGCCCGATTCGGACAGTGTTGGTATCTGCATTGGTGCCGGAGACTGTTCCATTGATTGCGCCGCCTCCTCCAGTCAGGCCGCTTAGAGGTCCGAAGTTTACGAAATTGAAAGTGTTGAAGAACGAAACGCTGGGCGAAATGGTCACTCGCTCGCGGAATTTGAAGGGCCAGCTCAGGATTGTGTCAACGTCTTTGTAATAGCCGTTCCCCGCGTTGTTCGCGGGCGGCGCCTGGACTGTTGGAACCACCGCACCCAGAGTCACCAACTGAGACTGTGTGAACAAACCAGCTGTGACCAAAGTCTGGCCGGCTGGCGTGAGCGTGCTGCCGTTGCCCACCGTGTTGTTAAAGTTGGTGAGGTAGGCATTCAGATTCCCGGACGAGACCGAGCGCATGAAGGTCCCGGGATGTCCGATGCCGTTGGAGGCAGAGTTCAGGAAATCGCCGGTCGTGCCGTCCCCGGTCACGTCGGAGCGGAAGATTTCTCCCACGGTTCCTTGCGTAGGCAACCGGAGATCTGACGGTTGCGGCGAGGCAAAGCCTCCGATCAGGCTGAGGCGAGGACCGCGATGAGCAAATTCGAAGGTTGCGCCGAATTTGAACTGATGGGTGCGGTCCTCTGCTGTGGGGCCCATAAAGGCGGTGGGGTTGCGGAAATCCCAGGCGTTCGTAGTGAAGTGTTGGTCGCTGCCTCCATCGCTAACGAAGCGGGATAAGGTGTAGTTGACCTGGAGGTCGAGATTGCCAACGCCTCGAAATGGATTCTTGACGTGTTGACGCCACTCGCTTTGCAGGCCGTTGTACACAGAGCGGCCCATGGGATAGTTCATGAACATGCTTCCCACGTTGGGGTTGATACCGCCGAAGGCCGCACCCGTGTCGGCAGTGAGTCCATAGTAAGCGGCGGAATATCCTCCGTAGTAGGGACCGCCGGAATCCAGTCCGTTGCCGGCGAAGTCATTGATGCTGGCGCCCGGAGTATTCGCGATGTAACAGGCTACTGTAGCCGAGGCATTGGCCTGGGTCACGCCGCTTCCCGGGAAACAGCCGGAAGCAGCGCCGTTGTTGGCGTACAGGACGGTAGACCCGATGGCATTGAGCGCCGCATTCATCTCCAGGTAGCGGGAATCGCCGGCATGGTTAACATCCACGCCGACCTGAAAGTGCAGGCCAATATTTCGCAGGTAATCTACGGTTAAGACGCCGCCCTTGGTGAGTTCGCGTTGAATGCCAATGTTCATTTGATAAGAACGAGCAGTGCGGAAATTGGGGTTGTAGGGGTAACCGAGTTCCAGGGTATTGCCCACAAAATTTGGATTCGCTCCGGCAGCGCCAACCGCTGCCGTGGCGGCAATGTATTGGGCTTGCAAATCGGCCATTGCCTTGGCCGCGCCCTCTGCGTTGATGGAGCTAGGACCTAGAGGCGCGAAGCAAACCTGCGTAGCCAGATCGTAGCCATCCACTGAATAAACTGGGGTTCCCTGGGTACTGCCTGCTAGAGGCATGTAGAAGGGCAGTGAGCCTGCACTTGCACCGGGTTCACAGTTGAGATAAGGCGTCTGGTTGAACAAACCAGTCGCCAGCTTGTCACTGCGATCATAAGAAACATTGTTGAAGATGTTGTTTTCGTAATACAGGCCGCCGCCGCCGCGGATCGCGGTTTTTCCATTGTGCCAGGGATCCCAGGCAAAACCAATCTGCGGAGCGAAATTCAGATTGGGCTGGCGAACGCGGTTGCCCAATCCAGCTCCCCACTGATCCAGCAGATTTCCCGTGCAAGTGATCAAAGTGGTAGCCGAGCAGGGGATGGGCGCCAGGTCGCTATCGGTGCGTCCCGTGTCACGGATGTAGCGCAGGCCATAGTTCAAAGTGAAGTTGGGTTTGATTTTCCAGGAATCGCCCACGTAGGCCCCAAAGCGGGTGTCGAACAAGCCACCAGCAGGATAGCCGAAGCCGGGCAATTCAGTACTGAAGCCTTGGCCATTACCCAGGTAAGCGCCGGTGAATGGATAGTCGGCGATATTGGGATCACAGCCACTGAAGTTGGTGCCGAGGTTGCAGGAGTAAAACGGCGTTGTCTGCACGCTTCCGGCGGGCAGCAGATTGAAGTTGACATAGGAATACAGCAACGGGGCGATTCCGTTGAAAGAGGCGAACCCGCCGGTGGAGATGCGGTTGACCGTGGCGCCAAAACGAATGATGTGCGCACCTAGTACCCGGCTGGCATCGTACTTGATCTGCTTGTTGCTCTGAAAAGTCTGCTGTGGCGCCAGATAGTTCGGTCCCGTGTACAAACTGGTATCGTTGAAATAAATTTCGGCCGAGGGGAAGGGATTGATGGAGAGTGGCTGCGAGTTGGTGTCCCCGATAATTTGGTTATGGAACTTTAAATATCCGAAGCGGATGCTGTGGGACCAGTTGCCATCGCTGATATCAACGCCCACTGCGTGAGTGGGGGCGTAGTCGCGATTGGCGTAATAGGAGAAGCCGGTGCTGGCGGATGACGTGGAGTAGTTCCAGTCGTAGGCGAACTTATAGAAAACCCTTATGCGCTGCGTAGCCTGCCAGTCTAGCCGGCCGCTGGCTTGCGAACTTTTGAAAGGAGAGTCGATGCCTTGCGTCAGGAATTGAAAGGGAGCGCCGGCGACGATCGAGTTGGCGCTATCCTGCTTGAGCCGTTCGGAATCAATGAAGAAAAAAAGCTTGTTCTTGATGAGTGCGCCGCCGAAGCGGCCGCCAAACTGATTCCGCTGAAATTGCGGAGACACCGCGCCCGGAAGATCGGCAAAACCAACCGCGTAATCGCGGAACAGATAGAACGCCTGGCCGTGGTACTGATTCGTGCCTGAACGCGTAGCCAGATTGACAGAGCCCGTGCTGGTAATCTCGGTCGAAATGTCCAGCGAGGAGCGGCCAATGCTGAATTCCTGAATAGAGCTTAAAGCGATGTTCTGAGTCGTGGTGCCCACGGTTTCGTCGCTGACGTCGAGGCCATCCACTTCGATGCGGGGGGTTCGGCCATAATCGCCATTGATGGAAATGGAATTGTAGCCGACCTTGGTGGGATCGAAGTTCTGTCCGTCCTGCATCTGGACACCCGGCTCCAACTGGGCGAGGTCGAGAAAGCTGCGTCCATTGACGGGCATGTTGTCGATCTGCTCGCCATTCAGTACGCCTTGCACTGCGGATTGTTCCGTGTTGACAGTGATGGAAGAGGCTTGTACTTCAACCGTCGTTGTTTCCTGGCCAACCTCGAGTTTCACATTCCCAGAGGATGTGACGGTGATTTGAACCGGAATAGTGAGTTGCTCCGTTTTGAAACCTTTGGCCTGCACGCGAACCTGGTAATCGCCGACAGACAGGCCGCCCGAGTTGTAGGTACCCGCCGACGATGTCTTCACCGTGACAACCTGGCCGGTGGCGAGAGACTTGATCGTGATGGTCGCGCCCGGAACGACCGCGTTGGTCTGGTCGGTGACCGTTCCTTGAATACTGCCCTGGCTGACGGTGGTCTGGGCGAGCGACAGAAAAGATAGTGACGACACGAGGAATGCAGCGAAGAAAGTTTTTAAGAAGAGGCGGACGCACCTTCCGGAAAATCCACTGGCTGACATGAAGCCACCTTTCAGGAATGGAAAGCGGCAATTGTACACCCATTTCGCCGACTGGCCCTGGGTCCGCTTAAAAAGCCTGGCATTGTCGTCACGTCTGTCGGACATTCCGCCCTGACGAGTATGATGTTTCGGATGTCGCGCGCCATGTGGATGCAGGCGTGAATTTTCTACTTGAACCGCAGTCGTTCTGAACAAAACTCATGACCAATAAATTCCGCGTTTTTGCCACTTGTGACATTGGAGAAGCCATCAATCTGCTGCGGCAGCGCGGCTATGAGGTCGAGGTCTATCCGGATCCGCAGGCTCCGCCGAAGAGCCTGATTATCGAGAAGGTAAAGTCTGGCATCGACGGCTTGATCAGCACTCTGCGCGATCCTATCGATGCCGAGGTCTTCGAGGCTGGCAAGAATACGCTGAAAGTTGTGGCCCAGTACGCCGTTGGTTTTGACAACATTAACCGCGCCGATGCCAACCGCTTCAAGATTCCTTTCACTAACACGGCCGACGTTCTCACCGAGGCAACGGCCGAGTTCGCCTTTTTCATGCTGGGCATGCTGGCGCGCAAGATGTGGCCGGCCGAGCACCTCACCCGCGACAATCAGTGGGGATACTGGCATCCTTATCTGCCGTTTCTAGGCGACGAGGTCACGGGCAAGACCATCGCGATCATCGGCACGGGACGCATCGGACTGGCGATGATCAAGAAATGCGCCGGCTTCGATATGAACATGCTGTGCTACGACCCGGCTTACGAGAACCACGATTACATCAAGGCCATTCAAGAGAATATGGACTTGCGCCACGCCCGCGGCATTTCGCAGGAAAAGAACTGGATCAAATATGTTGGCTTCGAAGACGCCCTGCGCGAGGCCGACTTCGTCAGCGTGCACGTCCCGCTGCTGCGTCCGGAAGAAAGCGCGACGCCCACCTATCATTTGTTTAACGAGAAGACACTGCGGCTGATGAAGCCGACTGCGTACCTGGTGAACGATTCGCGCGGGCCGGTGATCGACGAAACTGCGCTGGTGAAAGCTCTGCGCGAGAATTGGATTGCCGGCGCCGCGCTCGACGTATACGAAAAGGAGCCGCTGCCCGCCGATTCGCCGTTGCGCGATCCGGCAATCGCCGACCGATGCCGCCTCATGCCTCACTTTGCCAGCGCCGCGCGTATCACGCGGCTCTCGACAGATCCAAATAAAGGAATGGCGGGCCGGTGCGTGCAGGGATTGATCGACGTGCTGGAAGCGAACTACGGTGGAGACCTCACGAAGATGCCGTACGTCGTAAACAAGGAAGCATTTCGAAAGTCGTAGGAGGGACCTTGCTCGCTTCCGTCACACGTCTTCGGGTTCGCTCACTGAGGTATCTTCCGGCGTTCTTGTGGCAGACGTTTCTTTCTCAACGCCAAGTCGTACGCGCACCTGGGTTTTCTGGTGGAAAGCTGCTCATCGACCGCCGGCGCACGTTCTGGACCCTGACGCTATGGCAGGATGAGCGGGCAATGAAGGCATTTCGCGGATCGGCTGCACACGGGAAAGTAATGCCGCGTCTTGCGGAGTGGTGCGATGAAGCCGCGTACGCTCATTGGGCTTTAGAGGGCGACTCCGTGCCAGACTGGCAACAAGCGTACAAACACCTGGTCGCAGAAGGGCGCTTGTCTCGCGTGGCGCATCCATCGCGTGAGCACAGCGCGCGGCAGTTTCCCGAGCCACGGTTGAAGCCCTTAATTGGGAACGACCTGAAGCCCCGTCCCGCGAATGAATAAGAGAGACTTTGTTACTCTCTTTCAGGATGTTCTCGGACCGCACCAACTGGAAGCTCACGCGCAATCGGCTCACGGAGGCGCTCGAAGAGGCCAAAGCGAGCGGCGCGCGCGTACTCGATTTAACCATCTCGAATCCCACCCGGGCCGGGCTGCACTACGATAACGCGCGCATTCTCCAAGCGCTCGCCTCGCCGCATGCCATGGATTACGATCCCCAGCCGAAAGGCTTGCTCACCGCGCGCGAAGCCGCGGCCGCTTATTACCGAGAGCAGCACGGCGTTCGCGGCTTCGATGCGGAGCAGTTAGTGCTGACCACGAGCACGAGTGAAGGTTATTCATTCGTGTTCCGCCTGCTCTGCAATCCCGGAGAAGAACTGCTGGTTCCAAAGCCCAGCTATCCGTTGTTCGAATTTCTCGCAGATTTGCAAGATGTCACGCTGGTCCCTTATCCGTTGATCTACGATCACGGCTGGCAGATGGATTTTCCGTCGCTGCAGAAAGCAGTGACGCTACGCACCCGTGGTGTGGTCGTCGTTCATCCCAATAATCCCACGGGCTCGTTCGTGCATGCGCACGAGCGGCAATTGCTGAATGATTTTTGCCGCGAACACAGACTCGCTGTGATTGCCGACGAAGTGTTCCTCGACTACGGCCTCGATCAAACTGCGCCGTCAAGCTTTGCGTCGAATCAAGACACATTAACCTTCACGCTGAGTGGAGTTTCAAAAATCTCGGCCTTACCACAAATGAAAGTGGCATGGATCGCAACCAGTGGCCCACCAGCGGAGGTCGAGCCAGCCTTGGCGCGGCTGGAAGTAATCGCCGACACATATCTTTCGATGAACGCGCCCATCCAATTCGCGACTCCGGCTCTCCTCGATCAGCGGAAAAGCATTCAGCAGCAATTACTAGACCGCGTGCTTGGCAATCTCGCCGAACTCGACCGCCAGCTTGCGCTACAGAAGACTTGCCAGCGTCTTCATGTCGAAGGCGGATGGTATGCGGTCGTGCGCGTCCCGGTCACGCAGACAGATGAGGAACTGGCGGTTGATCTGCTAAGACGAGATTCCGTGCTCGTGCATCCCGGACACTTTTATGATTTTCCCTACGACGGTTATCTAGTTTTGAGTTTGATCACTACACCGGATGATTTTGGCGAGGGAGTCAAGCGGCTGCTGGCAGTGGTGGGTTCATGACCCCAATGTTGCGGCTGCTAAAAACAATTCGCTTTACTTCAAGAAAGAAGATGTTGGATGATCAACCAGTGAGGTCGTTTCTCTTCAGTTCAAGCCTGTTGCTTCTCTTTCTTCTGCCCGGCTGCTACAGCAGCTCGCGCCCCTCGCGTATTGGAACGGTGGCGCCGGATTTCACGGTGCAAGATTCCGACCGCAAGGTTACGCTGAGCCAGTTTCGCGGCAACATAGTGGTACTGAATTTCTGGGCCACCTGGTGTCCGCCGTGCGTGGAAGAACTTCCTTCCTTGATGTCCATGCAGACTCGCATGAAGGCAAAAGGCGTGATCGTACTGGGCGTCAGCATCGATGTCGATTCCGACTTCTACCACCGCTTCCTCAAAGAGCGTGACGTCAATTTCCTGACCGTCCGCGACCCGGAGCAGAAGAGCAGCGCGCTATACGGAACTTTCGGCTGGCCCGAGACCTACATCATCGACCGCCAGGGAGTGCTGCGCCGCAAGTTGATCGGGCCTGTGGATTGGAATTCGCCGGAGATCACGGGGTTTCTAAGCACGCTTTAGCGCAGAAGTTGCATGGCTAACGCAGGAGTATCGGGCACGGCTCCAGCCGTGCCGTCAAGGCCCCAGGATTCGTATCAGGGCATGGCTTTAGCCGTGCCAATCAGGCTTGGCGAAAGAACGGGCTTCAGCCCCTGCGGCGCCAGATCAAGCTCAAATCCTGGATGGGCCGAAGAGTAAGAAAACTGTTCCGCCTCTGAAACAAGATTTCGAGCGACGGGATTGTTCCGAATGTACTGACTCGTGTGCAAGAATGCAGCTGCATCGAGGATACGCACTTCCGAAAATCCCTTTTGCCACACGGGTGCCGCGAACCCTAGTTCTCGCCCCGCCCGGAAAGCAAAGCCGCCCTTAATGAACTGCACGGCTCGCTCAACAGTCGTTTCACATTCGACTGTGATTAGGAGGTGAAAATGGTCGGGCATGACTACGAATTCGTGCAGACGGAATTTTCCCTGAGCCCGATAGTCGTACAGGACCCGTACTAACAAACCGGCAGATCGGTCCGACTGCAGGAGATTCCGCTCGCCGGAGATGGATGAAGTGACGAAGAACGTGCGTGCGCCCGCAACGGCGTGGAGTGGATCGGCATAACGAGACGGGATGGCCATCAGGCAGCGGCTAAAGCCGGCTCCTCCTCGGGGTGACGACGCGGCACGGCTGAAGCCGTGCCCTGATACGAATCTCTACACGGAAGGAAGTGGGTTTAGATGTGACGGCCGTCACCTCGGGCAGCTGTAAATTCTCACGAGGATCAAAACGGGAAGCAGAACTACATTTCAGGCACACCTCACGGCCGTCAGCATCCTGCGCGGGACGCCTACCTCTTCACCAGCCACGGATTGCT
>Ga0116113_1000286_pt1 | contig 10051 bp, 9 predicted proteins | sample June2015DPH_10_2_FD_89788 | JGI IMG/M metagenome (GOLD analysis project Ga0116113, IMG submission 89788) | Peatland microbial communities from SPRUCE experiment site at the Marcell Experimental Forest, Minnesota, USA - June2015DPH_10_10 | ecosystem: Environmental > Terrestrial > Soil > Wetlands >... | reverse complement strand
TAAAGCCATCAAGGCCGCGACCACTCACGAGGAAGATTTCATCCTGCCGTATGTTCGCGATCTCAAGAATGTCGTCGACATGGATGCGATTCGCGGCGCTAGCCTTAAGCTTGGCGTTGACCCGTTAGGCGGAGCTTCGCTGCCTTACTGGGAGCCGATTAACTCTATTTATGGGCTGGACATCGTTGTCACCAATCCAATCATCGACCCGACGTTTTCGTTTATGACGGTTGACCACGACGGCAAAATTCGCATGGACTGTTCGAGTCCCTATGCGATGGCTCGGTTGGTCGGTCTGAAAGATCAGTATCAGGTGGCATTCGGAAACGATACTGACGCTGACCGGCACGGGATCGTAACTCCGGTTGCGGGTTTGATGAACCCGAACCATTACCTTGCCGTTGCCATTCGGTATTTGCTCACGCATCGATCCCAGTGGCGTAGCACGGTTGCGGTGGGAAAAACGCTGGTGAGCAGCAGCATGATTGACCGCGTCGTCAAAAGCCTCGGCCGCAAGCTCAGCGAAGTGCCGGTGGGTTTCAAGTGGTTTGTCCCGGGCCTGGTCGATGGCTCGTACTGTTTCGGCGGAGAAGAAAGCGCTGGAGCGAGTTTTCTTCGTTTTGACGGCACAGCATGGACGACCGACAAGGACGGGCTGATCATGAACTTGCTGGCGGCGGAGATTACCGCGCGCACCGGCAAAAATCCTGGGGAACATTACCGCGAACTGACGGCGGAGTTTGGAACACCTTATTACACACGCATCGACGCGCCCGCTACGCCCGAGCAAAAAGCGAAGTTGGCAAAACTCACGCCAGACGCGGTAAAAGAATCAGACCTGGCGGGCGAGGCGATCACCGCCAAGCTGACCAAAGCGCCGGGAAACGATGCTCCAATCGGCGGCTTGAAAGTTGTGGCGGAGAGCGGTTGGTTTGCTGCGCGACCCTCTGGCACCGAAAACATTTATAAAATTTACGCCGAGAGTTTCAAGAGTCAGAACCATCTGAACGCGATTCTTCGAGAGGCGCAGGAGATGGTGAACAATGCGCTGGGTTCGTCGACAGTTCTTTAGGGAGTCCGGCAATGAGCGGTGGGCGCAGCTAGACCGCGGACTGGCGAGCGCTCAAATCTAAAAACAGATGGGAGGTTAGCCTGTTTATTCAAGCTGCCAAGAGTATTCTCCTGGTCGTGAGCGCGCTGTTTCCGATCGTGGATCCAATCGGGGGCGCTCCGGTCTTTCTGCTGCTCACGAGAGACTACGCGGCCGAGACGCGACGAGTGCTGGCGCGCCGCATTGCGGTCGATAGTTTCATACTGCTGATCGCGTCCTATACCCTCGGGGCGCACGTGCTCTCCTTCTTTGGGATTTCGCTCCCGGTGGTGCAGGTCGGCGGCGGGCTAATCGTGATTTCAACCGGCTGGGCGATGCTGAATCAGAAAGACGCGAACGATCAAGGTTCGCCCAGGCGAACGGTCACTTGCGCGGATGCTCTGAGTCAGGCGTTCTACCCGCTGACGCTTCCTTTGACAGTTGGTCCTGGCTCGATCTCGATTGCGATTACTTTGGGCGCGAATGCTCCGCAGCATCTGGGCGCAAACCTGCTGACGATTGTCGCGGCGGCGATCGGTTCCGCTTTCCTGGGAGTAACTATTTATCTTTGCTACGCGTACGCCGATCGACTCGCGAGCAAGCTCGGCACCACCGGGACAACCGTAATTTTGAAACTGTCGGCGTTCCTGCTGGTGTGCATTGGAGTTCAGATCTTGTGGAACGGCGCGAGCAAATTGCTCGGTTCGTTGCCGCAGCTTGGCGGAGCTGTCGTGCTACCGCATTGAAAGCGAAGTGAGCGGTTGGAGTGGATGAAAGAGAGGGGCAATGAACAGCTCGAGCGTTGATCGGCCCGCCAACTTGGATGGCCCGGCCAAGGCTGCCAACACCCCGCCGTCCCCACTCGTAAAACGACCGACGTGGGATCAGGCTGAGGGCAACCCATTGCCACTTGGCGTCAGTTGGATCGAAAAGGAAGAAGCGTTCAACTTTGCCGTCCACTCGGAGCATGCAGAGAGCGTCACTCTGTTGCTCTATTCTCCAGCCGATCTGGTGAATCCCCTTCTGAGGGTTCAATTGGATTTCTTGCACAACAAGTCGGGGCAGATTTGGCACTGCCGCGTCCCAGTCGCAAAGATCAGTGAGGCTCGCTATTACGCGTATTCCGTATCGGGAGAGAGCATTCCTCAACTCCATAGCTTCGACCCGCAGAAGGTTCTGCTCGATCCGTACGCGAAGGGCATTTTCTTCCCACCCGGTTTTGATCGGAACCTGGCCATGCGAGAAGGATCCAATGCAGGCAGCGCGCCTTTGGGAGTGCTCTTTGATCACCGATCCACATTTGAATGGTCGGGCGATCGGTCTCCGTATCATGAATCGGATGCGGTCATCTACGAACTTCATGTGAAAGGTTTCACGAAGAACTCAAACTCAGGAGTCGGCCCATCGCGTGCCGGAACGTACGCCGGTCTCGTGGAAAAGATCCCCTATTTAAAGGAACTCGGCGTGACGGTTGTGGAGCTGATGCCGGTTTTTCAGCGTGATCCGCAAGAAGGCGACTACTGGGGCTATATGCCTTTGAATTTTTTCGCGCCCCATGCTCAGTACGCGAGCACGCAGCGAGATGATGAGCTGCGTACTGAATTCAAGAATATGGTGAAGGCTTTTCACCAGGCCGATATCGGCGTGGTGCTGGACGTCGTGTACAACCACACTTGCGAGGGCGACTCCAAAGGGCCGATCTACAGCTTCAAGGGGCTCGATAGCGCCGGCTATTACATGCTTTCCTCCGATCCGGCAAACCCCTACGCCAATTATTCCGGCACGGGCAATACCTTGAATTTCGGCCAGGCGCACGTGCGCAAGATGGTGATTGATAGTCTGCGCTATTGGAAGCGGGGGATGCATATCGACGGGTTCCGCTTTGATCTCGCGTCGGTATTCAGCCGCAATGCAGATGGATCGCTCAACTGGGGCGAAGCGCCCATCTTCAGCGAAATTGCCGCGGATCCGGAATTAGGGCGCGTGCGTTTGATCGCGGAACCGTGGGATACAGCCGCTTATCAACTCGGGCGAGGCTTCCCCGGCCTGACCTGGCTGCAGTGGAACGGTCGGTTTCGCGATGACGTTCGCCGTTTTGTGAAGGGCGACAACGGGATGGTTCCCGACTTGATGCGGCGTATCTATGGCAGCGATGATTTATTTCCAGACACCCGCGCGGACGCTTATCACGCATATCAGAGCGTGAATTATGTGACGTCGCATGATGGCTTCACGCTTTACGATCTTGTCTCTTATGACTACAAGCACAACGAGAAAAACGGAAATAATAATCAGGACGGTACCGACGCGAACTTCAGTTGGAATTGTGGGCAGGAAGGGGATGAAGCTGTCTCCCCGGCAGTCCGTGAGTTGCGCCGGCAGCAGGTAAAGAATTTCTGCTGTCTGCTCTTCTTATCGAACGGGACGCCGATGTTTCGGGCCGGGGACGAGTTCTTGAACACACAATTTGGCAATAACAATCCCTACAACCAGGACAACGAAATTGGATGGCTGGATTGGAGTCAACTCCGGTCCAATAAGGATATTTTCCAGTTCTTCAAGAAGATGATTGCGTTCCGGAAAAATCATGCCTCGCTGGGCCGAAGCAGGTTCTGGCGGGAGGATGTTACCTGGTACGGCGTCGGCCCCACAGTAGATTTGTCCTACGATTCGCACAGCCTCGCATTCTGCCTGCACGGCGCTTCTCAAGATGACGATGACATCTACGTGATGATCAATGCGTACTGGGAAGAGCTGGAATTCAATGTGCAAGAAGGAACAGCGCAGGAGTGGAAGAGAATCGTGGACACCGCTTTGGCCAGTCCAGATGATTTCTCGGACGACGGAATCCCCTTACAGAAGACGAAATACCTATTGGCTCCAAGATCGATTGTGGTCTTATGTCGACCCAAGAAAAGCGGCACTCGGGAGGGTCGATGAACTCGCGATCGAGAGTCACTATCTTCGTCGGCGACATGGCGTCGGTGCCGGCGATGCGATCCCCAAGTCACGCCTGTGATCTTCTCCAACGGATGGACGAATGCTTTCGGTTCTGCACTGTGACGGGCTGGTATCATCCCGAAGATGGGGCGGCGCGGAAAATTTATTACGTTTGAAGGGTTGGACGGGACCGGCAAGAGCACGCAGATGCGGAAGCTGGCAGCCGTGCTGCGCGCAGCTGGATACAAGGTGGTGGAGACGCGGGAGCCCGGAGGGACGGCTACGGGGGAGAAGATTCGGCGGGTGTTGCTGGATTCGTCGACGGAGGGTCTGGCGCCGCTGGCGGAAATGGCGTTGATGTTCGCGTCGCGTGCGCAACATATTGCCGAGGTGATACTGCCGGCGCTGGAGCGTGGGCAGATTGTGCTTTGCGATCGCTTCACCGATTCGACTGAGGCTTACCAGGGCAGCGGGCGCAAGCTGGGCAGCGCGGTGGTGATGGAGTTGCATGGTTTGTTGTGTGGAGGGTTGCAGCCGGATTTGACGATCCTGCTGGAGTCGGACCCGGCGATGAGTTTGGGGCGGGCGCGGAGAAGGAATCGGGCCGCGATGCGCGGGGCGAATCTTAGTTCAAACAAGAGTGCGGGGAAACATCCTGACGAAAACCGGTTTGAACAGCAGAACCGCGCATTTTTCACGCGGGTGCGCGAGGGGTATCAGGCGATTGCCGCGCGGGAACCGCAGCGCGTGGTGGCGGTTGATGCTAGCGGGAGTCCAGGGCAGACGCATCGGAGGATTGTGGAGGTCTTGGGAGGTAGGATGAAGTTGGGTAGCAAAAGCGCCTGATTTTTCGATTATGTCACAGATGATTTTTTTGACATAACCGATAAACTGACATATTATTAACGATGTCATGGATCAGAATGAGAGTCATACTCGAGTTAACGAAAACGGACGGATTGTTATTCCCACTTCGTTCCGCCGCGCGCTCGGTATCCGATCAGGCGATACCGTTGTTCTGCGTATCGAAAGTAATGAACTGCGAATCACAACTTTGCGGCAGCGTCTCGCCAAAGCCCAGCAACTGGTTCGGGCGCACGTAGGCCCGAAGACATCTTTAGTGGACGAGTTAATCGCCGAACGCCGCGAGGCAGCCAAGCGTGAATAGAGTCGTACTCGATTCCTCCGCGCTGCTCGCGATTCTCAATCAAGAGCCAGGTGCGGAAGTTTTCGCGCGGCAATTTGGCTTGCTGGAAAGCGCGACCATGAGCGCGGTGAATGTCGCTGAGGTATACGGCAAGCTGGTGGCGCGGGGGATTGGCCCAGAAGACGCGTGGGAAGCGGTGCTGGCTCCCATCCCTGAAATTTTCGATTTCGACAAAGAACAGGCAAAAACGGCGGGCTGGCTGCAGCCGCAAACTCGCTCGCTTGGGCTATCGTTGGGAGATCGCGCCTGCCTCGCTTTAGCTATCGCTCTCAAAGCGCCGGTCTATACGGCAGATCGGGCATGGAAGAATTTGAAGCTTAAAATTGCGGTTCACGTTATCCGTTAGCGCTCGGATGTTTGCCCTATGGGATTTTCTGATTTTCGCGGAAATGCGGAGACGGTTCATCGCTTGCGCGATATGCTGGCGCGCGGACGGTTTCCCCACGCGGTAATTCTTGCGGGGGCGCGCGGGGCGGGCAAATATACGCTGGCGCTTATGCTGGCGCAGGCTTTGAATTGCCTCGCGCCTACTGAGACGGGCGGGTTGCCTGATTTTTGCGGGCAGTGCGCGAATTGCCGGCGCATTGCGCTGGCTGCCGACCTTGATGCGCGGTTTGCGGAGGCGGTGGAGACTCGCGAAGGCTTGCGCGAGGCTGATAAGAAGGATACGCGGCTGTTTGTGCAGACTCATCCTGATGTGCTGGTGATTCCTCCGGATCCCCCTCAGATGATGATCAAGGTGGATCAGGTGCGGCGGGTGATTGAGACGATTTACTACCGGCCATCGGAGGCGCGCGAGCGGGTTTATATTTTTACTGATTCTGCGTTCATGAAAGAGGCGGCGAATTCTTTGTTGAAGGTTCTGGAAGAGCCTCCGGAGTTCGCTACTATTTTTTTGCTGTCGGAGAATCCGGGCGAATTGCTGCCTACGATTCGATCGCGGTCGATGGTGTTTCCGCTCGGGTCTGTGCCGGTGGAGGATGTGGAGCGATATTTGGTGGAGCAGCGTCCGGAGTGGAAGGCGCCGCAGCGGGCGCTGGTGGCGCGGTTGAGCGAGGGTGCGCTGGGCCGGGCTCGAAGCTTCGATTTGGAGAGCTATGTAGCGGCGCGCGCAGATGCTCTGGCTATTCTCAACTCGGCTTTGCTGGGGGGCGAGCACACTGCGCTGTTTAAGATCACTGAGAGCTATCGCGCCGGGGCCGAGGGACGGGAGAAGACGGAACAACTTCTCCGCACGCTGTATTCGCTGCTGCGCGACCTGATGTTTCTGGGATCGGGCGCGAGTGAGATGGTTCACAACACTGACATTCAGAGCCAGTTGGTGAAGATGGCGGAGTCTGCCGATTTCGAGTGGATCGCCGCCGCTTCGGACCGGCTGGCTGAGGTGGAACGCGGGATGCGGCGCAACCTGCTGCGATCGTTGTCGCTGGACGGGTTGAGTCTGGCGCTCGAGAAGGCGTGAGGCGCTAACATGTTCCTCCCGGAACATTGTGCTGAATGTTTCCGTCGTATTGCGCAAGCTATAATTGCGCCCACGCATGGCGCTTACCTCCGGCACGAAGCTGGGACCTTACGAAATCCAATCGCCCCTGGGCGCGGGTGGAATGGGCGAGGTGTATCGCGCGCGCGATACCAAGCTCAATCGCGACGTTGCCATCAAGGTATTGCCTGATCTCGTCGCGCGCGACGCTGACCGGATGGCGCGGTTTATTCGCGAAGCGCAGACTCTGGCATCACTCAATCATCCCAACATCGCACAGATTTATGGTCTGGAAGAATCCGGCGGCGTGCGCGCGCTGGTAATGGAATTGGTTGAGGGCGAGGACCTGACGGTCCACATCGCGCGTGGACCGATCCCGCTCAACGAGGCGCTGCCGATCGCGCGCCAGATCGCGGACGCGCTCGAAGCCGCGCATGAATCGGGGATTGTCCATCGCGATCTCAAGCCCGCGAACGTTAAGGTGCGCATCGACGGCACGGTGAAGGTGCTCGACTTCGGTCTGGCCAAGGCGATGGATCCGGCGGGCTCCTCGAGCGCGAACCTGGCCAACTCTCCGACCCTCACCGGCCGGGCCACGCAGATGGGCGTGATTCTCGGCACCGCAGCCTATATGTCGCCGGAGCAGGCGAAAGGCAAGCCGGTCGATCGGCGCGCCGACATCTGGGCATTCGGCGTTGTGCTCTACGAAATGCTCACCGGCGAACGTCTATTCAAAGGCGAGGACATGTCGGAGACGCTCGCCTCGGTACTCAAAGACACGCCATCTTATGCGTCGTTGCCCGCGCAGGTTCCTCCGCGGTTGCGGCGTCTGCTGGAACGCTGCCTCGATCGCGATGTGAAGGAGCGGCTCCGCGACATCGGCGAAGCGAGAGTGGAGATTGCGAAGATTCAGAGTGGTGCGGCCGATACGGCGGTCATACCGGCGCCGGTGATCGCCGCGCCATCCCCCGCCAAAGTAAATCGTTCTATCGTGCTCGCCGCGGTCGCGGCAGCGATTCTTGCCGCCGTGGCCGTCGCGTGGTGGTTTGGACGAGAACACAGCGCAACGGAACCGGCATGGTCGGAGTTCACGCAACTCACCGACGCATCCGGTGTGGAAGCTGGGCCGAGCATCTCTCCTGACGGACAGTCGTTCGCTTACGCCAGCAAAGCGAAGGGGAGTTGGGACATCTATGTGCAGCGTGTGGGCGGCAGAAACCCGGTGGTGGTCGCCGGCGATGCGACGCGCGACGAAGTCTGGCCCTCGTTTTCCCCCGACGGCAAACAGATCGCGTACAGTCTGAGCGGCGGTCGCGGCGGTATCATCGTGGTGGGCGCGACTGGCGAATCGGCGCGGCGGCTTACGGATTTCGGATCCAATCCGGCATGGTCGCCTGACGGTCAGCATATTGTGTTCTGTACGGAGGAAGTGATCAGTCCTTACGCTACCTATTCCAACAGTACGTTATGGACGGTTGACCTGAACGGCAGCGGTCCAACCAAAATCCAGGATGAGGTCAGCGCGTACCAGCCGGCGTGGTCGCCTTCGGGACGGCGCATCGCCTTTTGGCAAAATGTGCAGGGACAGCGCGATCTGGCCACGATTCCCGCCAGTGGCGGGCCGCGCGTCATGGTGACTTCGGATGTGGCCGTCGACTGGGCGCCGGTGTGGTCGCCTGACGGGCACTTTCTCTACTTCGCCAGCGACCGTGGTGGCTCGATGGGCATCTGGCGGATTGCGATTGACGAAGCCTCCGGTCGTCCCCAGGGCGCGCCCGAAGTAATCGCCGCAGGAGCGGACGGATCCATGGATCTGCCGCACCTCTCTGCTGACGGCTCGTCGCTAATATTCCGTTCGATGATCGAGTCCACAAATCCGGCGGCCATCGCTTTTGATCCCAAGACCGAGCGCGCCGGGGAAGTTCGGTTGCTACAGCACCGTACTGGCAACTTAATTCCGATGGACGTTTCGCCTGACGGCCAGTGGATCGCACTTAACAACCTGTTTGAACGCCAGCAAGACATCTTCATCATGCGGCCCGATGGCACCGGGCTGACGCGCCTTACCGACGATATGGCGCGCGACTGGTTCCCGCGGTTCACTCCGGACAGCACGGCGGTGACTTTCATCTCCAACAAGAGCGGCGCATATGACGGCTGGTTCATCCGACTCGACGGCAGCAACCGTATCAGGCTCACCGATCTCCCCAATGATGAGGTGAACATCGCGATGCTCGCGCCGGATGGCCGCAGGCTGCTGGCTATGGGCGAAAAAGGCACAAAGATCGGGTCGCCTCCCTGGCCCATTACGCCGAAGACCAGTATCGAGCTAAGAGACCTGTCGGTTGGAGGCGGCTCGCTGGGCCTTACCTATTGGTCGCGGGGTGGCCGCTGGTTGTCCGGCATGATTCTGCAGCCCTCCGGCGAGACACGGGGCAACGCGCTCTATGACGTGGCGACGGATAAAGTGCGGCAACTCAGCGACGATGCGGGCGGCTATGAGTTGGCCTGGTTGCCCGGCAGCACGCGCGTCGTCTACTTCACCAATAGCGACAAGCTCGTGATTCAGGATGTCGAGTCGCTCAAGCGCCGTGAGATCGAAGTGAAGCTGCCCTTCCCGCCCGAGGCAGGGCGCGAGATCACGGCATCACCCGATGGCCGCACACTTTACTACGGCGCGCGGCAACATCTGGAAGGTGGAGCGGTCCGCGGCAAGAGTCAAGCAATGGTGCGGAGCCTACTCACGTCGGAGGCGAAGGATGTGAAATTGGGAAGTGGTTCCCTGCTTCCATTTTCTGATGTATCTTAAACTTGAGGCTTTCACGCTGCCGGTCGCTTCGGTATGACATCCTCCCCAGTCCCATTGTTTTCATGCGTTTACCGAGATTACTCTAGTGGTTCTACACCCTTCAGATAGATTGCTGCTGCGAATTCGTGGGCCTATAATCGTTTTACTCTGGGTAGGAATTCTCCGTCAGGTTCCGGGTAGCGAGATGCGAGGGTGAAGTCTGTCTAAGCGTTTTTTCACTTTGTCTTCGCCGCGAGGAAATGCCCGATAATGCGAAAGCGCCTGCAAATCGCACTGATGGCCAGCACTTTAGCCGCGACCTCTTTCTCTCTCACGCCACAGCTGCGCGCCAATGACGGTGGCGGTGGCGACGGATCTGGTGACAAGACCCCTGCCACAAAGATTACAACCAGCGATGAGCATGGACGGAAAATCTACGTGAATGACGCGGTGGCATCTCCGTCGCATCGCGCGGAAACATCGGAAGCGCCGCGGCGCGCGCTTAGGTATTGGAGTTCCAAGGAGAACCGGTGGAAGCCGGTGCCT
>Ga0116113_1000278_pt1 | contig 10172 bp, 8 predicted proteins | sample June2015DPH_10_2_FD_89788 | JGI IMG/M metagenome (GOLD analysis project Ga0116113, IMG submission 89788) | Peatland microbial communities from SPRUCE experiment site at the Marcell Experimental Forest, Minnesota, USA - June2015DPH_10_10 | ecosystem: Environmental > Terrestrial > Soil > Wetlands >... | reverse complement strand
TATGCGCGGCGCCGCAACGGCTCGGAGTTCCCCGTGGAAATCAGCCTGAGCCCGCTCTTGACGGAGAAGGGGCTGCTCGTCCTGAGCGCGATCCGCGACATCAGCGATCGCAAGCGCATCGCCGAGGAACTGCGCCAGGCCAACGAGGAAATCCATCGCCGCACCGCCGAGCAGATTGGCGAATACCGCTCCCGGCTGGCCGCAATTATCGATTCCTCCGAGGATGCCATTCTCACCAAGGGGCTGGACGGCACCATCATCAGCTGGAACCGCGGGGCCGAGCGTATTTACGGCTACGCGCCCGATGAAATCGTGGGAAAGCATATATCGATTCTGACTTCGCCCGAGCGTCCCGATGAGATTCCGGAAATCCTGCGCAAGATTGCGCGCGGGGAAAGAATTGAACATCACGAGTCGGTCCGCATCACCAAGGATGGGCGGCAACTGGACGTATCGGTTTCAATCTCCCCTTTGCGCGACGCGATTGGCGAGGTGATTGGAGCCTCGGCGATTGCGCGCGATATTACGGCGCAGAAAAAAGCGGAAGGCCAATTGCGCCAATCGCAAAAGATGGAAGCCATTGGCCGTCTGGCGGGCGGAGTGGCGCACGACTTCAACAACATTCTCGGCATTATCAACGCCTGCACCGAGTTTCTGCGCGACCGCGTCGATCCCGCCTCCGACTCGTCGCTCTACGTGGAGAACATCCGCAAGGCGATCGAACGCGGAACTTCGCTGACCAAGCAAATGCTGAGCTTCAGCCGAAGCTCGGCCATCCGGCCCACACTCCTCGACCTGAACGACCGCTTGGGGGAAATCACCAAACTGCTGCGCCCGCTGCTGGGCGACGATGTGGAGATTCTCGTCGTCCCCAAGACCAGCTCCGCCGTAGTCGAGGCCGATGCCGGGCAGATCGATCAGATCGTCGTGAACCTCGCCGTGAACGCGCGTGACGCCATGCCTCGCGGCGGCAAGTTCATCCTCGAGACCGGCCTGGTTCGCTTTGACGAAACCCTCGCCGATCAGCACCAGGCCGTCCCGGCGGCAAAATATGTTGTGCTCGCGGTCAGCGATACCGGCTCCGGCATGGATCAGGCTACGCTTTCGCGCGTCTTCGAGCCTTTCTTCACCACCAAAGAAGCGGGCAAAGGAACCGGGCTGGGGCTGGCCACGGTGTACGGCATCGTTAAGCAGAGTGGCGGGTACATTCTGGTTTACAGCGAAGTCGGACAAGGCACGACCTTCAAAATCTATCTTCCCAGCGCGGAAGACAAAATCGAGGCCGGGTCGAAGCCTGAAGTCGAGACTGTAGCGCCGAAGCGGCACGAAACCACCATCCTGCTGGTGGAAGATGACGAAATCATGCGCAGCCTGACTCGCCAACTGTTGCAGGAGCACGGCTACACCGTCGTCGAGGCCAATGATGGCAAATCTGCGCTGGAGTGGCTGCAGACTCACCCCGCTCCCGTGGACCTCTTGCTGACCGACGTGGTCATGCGGCATATGAGCGGCCCCGAGCTGGCGGATCGGCTCAACGCTTCCCATCCCGCCCTGAAGGTGGTTTACATGTCGGGCTACACTGGGGAACTCATGGCGAATCGCGAAGTGCTGAAGTCCAACATAACGCTTCTGGAGAAACCTTTTACGAGGACTGCGTTGCTGAACACCATCCACGCCAAGCTGGGTTGAAGACGCGGTGTGGCGCGGGCACTCCTGGCCGCGAAATCTAGCCCTGAGCAAACATGTAGGTGGCTCGATCGGGGCTGGCGATCACGAGAATAAAAATCGCAGTTCTGCTGGTTGGTTCTGTGGCAAGACTTCAGGCCTTGCTCTTGTTAGATTTTCGCGGCCACACGCCCGCGCCACACAGAGACCCTTCCCGGTGTTCCATAACCTGCTCGCCGGTGATGGAGATCACACATCGCTGTGGGAAAGCACTCATCTTCCGGCGGGCTTGGGGCGTCCGAAAGGCTTGGCTTTCCCATAAGAGGAAAGCTAAGCCTATTTTTTTGTGTGGTTTACACGAAACTCCCTGATTTGCCTCTACCCTTAGAGATTGGCTCACCACGTGCCCTATACCCAGTGTTAAGCGGAGGCGATCATGGCCACACACATCGTAAACAATACGCAGAAACTGGCGGCAGACAAGAGCGCTGGCGACTTCCCAGCCGCTCTAGCCCATGCCTTGGAGCAGGAAGCCGTTACCACCACCTACCCCACCGGAGCGGTTTTGTTCGCTGAAGGGCAGGCCCCGCGCGGCGTATTCATCTTGCGCCGGGGACGAATCAAACTTTCGATCTGCGGCAGCGACGGTAGAACCCTGATTCTGCGCATTGTTGATCCGGGCTGCCCGTTGGGAGTCGCCTCTGTGGTTTCCAGTCGCGTTTACGAAGCCACCGCCGAAACCCAGGAGCCTTGCGAGATCAGCTTCCTGCGGCAGAGCGACTTGCTGCGCCTGATGCGGCTGAATGGCGAGATCGCACTCTGGGTCACACAGCACATCAGCCAGGATTACGCCGCCACCTGCCGAGAAATCCGCGACCTGATTCTTTCCGATTCCGCCAGCGAAAAGTTAGCGCGATTGCTTGTCGGCTGGCTCGACCAGAACACCGCCGCCCGCAACCCTTGCCAGATGAAGCTGGCGTTAACTCACGAAGAGATCGGCCAGATGATCGGCACCTCGCGCGAAACGGTGAGCCGTCTGTTTGCCGGATTCAAGAAACAGCGGCTGATTCAGCAGAGCGGTTCGACCTTGGTCATCCCGAACCGCGTGGCCTTGGAATCTCTGATCATGGCGTAAAGAAACTCCGCCAGGGGCCGGCATCTGCCCGGGAGGTGCAACCGATCATAGCCCAGCGCCGGGAAAAGTTGGGACCAATGGCTAAAGTCTCGTGGGGACGGCTGAGTTCTCCCGCGCTCACCTCCCGCCGTGCCGTGACTGGACCGGCATCCATCTCTCACGCCAGCACGATGTCCGGCAACTCCGCCAGGGTAGAGACCTGCGCGTCGGGTGTCTCCGGAATCCGCTCTGGCGCCTGGCCTTGCCGATTGCACCACACCACGCGCAAGCCGAAGGCCTTGGCGGAATAAGCGTCCCAGCCATTGGAAGATAGAAAGCAGGTGCGCTCCGCAGCCGTACCGAGCCGATCACAGGCCAACTGATAAACGGACGGGTGCGGCTTGTAGACCTTCACTTCCTCAACCGACAACACCGCGTCAAACCAGTCGGCGATGCCGGCATTCCCTGCCGCGGCTTCGAGCATCGCAGGCGTCCCGTTCGAGAGCATGGCCAACTTCATTCCGGCTTGCTTCAGCCGTTTCAGGGTTGCCGGAACCTCCGGATAAGCGTCGAGCGTCAGATACAGATTCATCAACCGGACACGCAGCGCGGCATCTTCAACTCGCAGCGTGGACATGGCAAAGTCGAGGGCATCGCCGGTCACCTGCCAGAAATCTGCATGCCTCCCGCCCAACCCCCGCAGCCAGGTGTATTGCAACTGCTTGGCGCGCCACAACTCGGACAGTGACTGCCACTTTTCGCCCAGCGCGTCCTGAGCAGTGCGCGCCGCGCTGTTCACGTCGAACAGCGTGCCGTAGGCGTCAAACACGCAAGCTTGTGTGCCGCGGAGTTTCAAAGTCATGTTCGATTAACTCTTCGCAGGCGGGATTTCGCCGGGATCCGGACTCTCTGGTTCGTTCGCATCGTTGATGGGATCGCCTGGCAATTCGATCAGATGAGCCTGCGCCAGAGCGCGGTAGTAGGCGGGACGAGCGTGCCGGTAATGATCCGCGGGAACTTTTCCGTTGAGCCATGCCGTATCCATCGGATAGACGAGCGGGTCGAAGATCACCATATAGAAGTGCCACAACAGGATTGAGAATGTCGCCAGCAGCGCTTCATAATAGTGCACCGCCGTGGCCGCATCCGATACCCACTTGGGAAAATAGCGCAGCGTGAAGTTGTTGAACCAGAGCAGAAGTCCGGAGACGGTCATCACTACTGTGCCCCACATGAAGGCCCAGTACTCGACCTTCTCGGCGTAGTTGAATTTGGCGAAGTGCGGCTCTTTCTTCGTCAGTCTCAGATTGTAGGCGAACACCTGGAACAAATCCGTGACGTCTTTCAAATCCGGCAGCATGGCTTTCAGGAACAACCGGTCGCGCCGGACGACCGCCAGATGAATCACGTGATAGAGGGTGGACGCGATCAAAATCACCGCGGCGGCGCGATGCACGGCGCCTCGGAATGCGAAGTGACTCTCCCCCATCAGCAGCGGGCGCGCCCACCACGCTTCGGGATACTTCAATGCGAAGCCGGTAAATACCAGAGTCGGGAAGCTCAAGATCACGCCGGCGTGCGCGATGCGGAAGTTTCGATTCATGCGCGTCACTTGCTCGCCGGTTTCGTGCCGCGGCTGCTTGCGGATGAGCTTCGCCAGAAAATCAAGAAGGTTGTGCACGATCATGAAACCGAGCGTCATCGGAATCAGGACCAGGTAAGTCCAGCGAATCCACTTCACGACGGGGTGCGCGGGCCCAGTCGTGATGCGCACGTGCACCGGTCCAATGACAAAGCGCTCACCCGCTCCGGCGTGGCAAGCGCCGCAGGTTTTCGGCAGATTCGCCGTATTCACGGTAGAGCGCATATCGGCCGAGGGGAAAATATTGTGCACGCCGTGGCAGGAGGCGCAGTTGGCCACACTTTGCGATCCCCCGCGCGCAGCAAGGCCGTGATAACTGTCGGCGAACGAAGGGACGCGGTCGGCGGGCAGATTGTAACGCAGCGCCAAGCGCTCATCGCCGTGGCAGCGGCCGCAGGTCGTCATCGAAACCCGCGCCGCATTCACCAGCGATGCCGGCTCCTTCGGCGCCAGAATCAGATGCTCACCGTGGCAATCGATGCATACCGGCGCGCCCGCCACGCCATTCTTCATGGCTTGCCCGTGCACGCTCTCGAGATAGGTTTTGGCGATATCGGTATGGCACTGCCCGCAAGTGGCCGGAATATTGAAATGGCTAACCTTAGAGCGCGCGTCTTGCGAGGGAAGAATTCCGTGGCTTCCGTGGCAGTCCGAGCAAGTTGCGGCGGCGCCGTCGCCATCGCGAATGGCGCGGCCGTGCACGCTCTGCTTGTAAAGTTCAACCGGGTGCGCGAAAGGAATTTTGTGGCGCGCGAGAAACTGCTGGTTGCTGTGACAAGAGGCGCAAGTGTCCGGCAGATTTTTCTTCGCTACGGCGGAAGTGGCGTCGCTTGAGGTTTGGATCTGGTGCACCGGACCGTGGCAGGAAAAGCAGGTCGGGGCGTCGGGATCGCCGGCCGCTGCCGCCTGCCCGTGAATGCTCTGCCGGAGTTCCTTGACTTCATCAGCGTGGCACTGCGCGCATTGGGTCGGTGCGATCTGCGCGCTGGCGGAAACTTCGTGCGCATCGCCATGGCACGATACGCACGCCGCCTCACCCAGCGCGCCATGCACGCTGATCGGAACGTGAGCGGCTTCGTCTTCGTGGCAGGTCAGGCACTGCACCTGCTTTACTTTCGCCGGATGCGGATAATCTTTGATCGTAGTGTGGCAGTCGACGCACGCGAGACTGCCGTGAACGCTGACGGCATGTTTCCTGGGATCAATCGTGATGCTCTTGCCGTTGGGCGCAGTCATCCCCGCCTGCCCGTGGCAGGCGAGGCAGCTCTCGTCTTGCTTGAGGGGCTGGGCTGCTTTGCTTTGCGCACCCTGTGCGTCGACCGAAGTAAATATGAAAACGCAGACCAACCATGGACTAACGATCGAAAACCATCTCGCGATATCTCTTAGCGTCCGCTCGGGCACGCTCATTCTCCTTCTCGACTACTTCATCCCCAGATCCGTCAGAACCTTGGGATTTTCTTCTCCGGCGGCCAGAACGTCGTGGCACGCCGAGCAATCGTTCGTGATGGTCTGTCCATCGGCGCTGGTGTGGCTGCCGTCGTGGCAGCGAAAACATCCCGGCGAATCGTTGTGGCCCAGATTATTCGGGTGAACGCCCCAGGTCATGCGCATCTCGGGAAAAATATTGCGCAGATAAATGTTCGCCACTTCATCGCCGGCCTGCTGCACCAGCGTGCGCCTCGTCTGGTAGATTTGCGGATAATTCGTGCGATAGAAATTGTTGAGTTCGTCGAGGATGCGCTGTTTGGCTACATCGCGCGCCGGGTAATCCACCTTGAGCACTTCGACGGCTTTCTTCTTAATGAAAGGCAGGTCGAGGCTGATGCGCCCGAGGGCCATCTGTTTGTCGACCGCGTTCTCCGGCAACTCGAAGGTGTGCGTGGGCCGGTTGTGGCAATCCACGCAATCCATGGTGCGATGTTCGCCTTTCTCCAACTGCTGCGATGTGGGCTTCGAATCGGTGGAGAGATATTCGGTTGTCTTGCCGGAATCGTCGGTGTAGTAGACGGCCGGAATCGTCTGCCGCTCGGGATCAGTTGAGATATAGCGGATGCGCACGGTCTCCGCCAGATGATGGCCGTGAATGCCGACCGATCCTTGCCAGGTGCGTCCCCCGACCTTCAGCAGTAATACGTCAATCTGCGGCGTGTTCTTCTCGTCGTCCTTGTAGCTTTTGTTGACCAAAAATTTGTCGCCGGTAAAGCGCTGCGGCCAGTGGCATTGTTCGCAGGTTTCGCGCGCTGGACGCAAATACTTGACCGGCGATGGAATGGGACGCGAGTAACTATGGAAAGTCACCGCTGCCACCTGCCGCAAACCAGAAAGCTTCGAGCGCACAAACCATCCCGCGCCGGGGCCGATGTGGCACTCGACGCAGGCCACCCGCGAGTGCGGAGAATTTTGATACGCCGTATATTCCGGCGCCATCACGGTGTGGCAAGTGGTGCCGCAGAAACTGGTCGAGTCCATGTACTCCACGCCGCGATACGATGCCGTCGCGATGATCAGCAGGTTGAGCAGGGTTGCCAGCCCGACCCACTCCAGCGTTCGTTTCACCACGGGCAATCTAAGATCGATAGCGGGAAATGTCCCGGGCAAGCTGCCGCTCTGGCGTAAACTTCGCCGCCTCAGCCAAATGCCGATGGGAATCAGCAGCAATCCGAGAATGAAAATTCCCGGAAGCATCAGAAAGACCAGAAGCCCGATATAAGGATGCGGCGGCCCTGGCAGAAAAATGTCGTAGAACCAAAAAGCAATCGTAGTCAGCGCCGTGCTGGTGGTGATCACCGCGCCGGTAAGCGTGACCGGATTTTGCCCGAGAAAGTAGATGGGCTGAGACCATTCGCGGAATCGTTCTCGCAGATTCATTGGAACTTCCGCTCCCTTTAATCCTGCCAAACACACTTCCAGATCGGCGGCGAATTCTCCGCCGCTTCGAGCAACCATCAAACTGAAGGCAATTCTCCGGGACTATTTCTTCAGCGTGCGGATGTAAGCCACGAGTCCCTTTACCTCTTCGGGCTTCAGAGATGCATACTTGGGCATCTTGTTCTTGCCGTTGGTAATGACATCGGTGAGTTCCGCATCCGACATTTTTTGCACATCGGCGGAGGTGAAATCATGCGCGCCCATCTTCTTTCCCATCGCCGATCCGGTTCCGTCGGCCCCATGGCATCCGGCGCACTTCGACTTAAACAGCGCCGAGGCGTCTTGTGCCCGCGCGGAAAGAGGAATGCTGAGCAACACGGCGACGGCTGTTGCCATCGTAAACAGCTTAAGGTCCACTCTCTTCATTTTCGAAGCTCCGTTCACGTCTTTTTGCCTAACCCAGGAGAATATATCTGCAACCTGGGTAATATTGAAACTTTTGCAGGACGCAGGCTGTGATCGGGGTCACATAGGAGTGTTAGAAAGCGCTAAGAATCCGGCAACTCAGCAATTAGCAAATGGCACTTGGCACTTGCCTTGAGTCACTGGCAGCCAGCTAAATTTAGTCCCACCAGGGCTAAGAGCCAACGGAGAATTGCTAACGGCTTTCGTGATTACCCTCACTGCGGTGCGTGATCCCTGTCACCGCGCAGTCGCGGCAGATCGAACAAACTTAGCCAGTACTCGCGGTGAATGATGCCGACGGATAAGCGCGATTTGCTGGAAGTGCTGAAGTTTGAACTCGAATTCCTGGAGCAGGGTGGGTACGGGAGATTACCCCGCGAAGCCTGGAGGCCCCGTTTTGTCTTCGAGGATTCGCCCACCTGCATGAACTTCAATTCCAAAGAGCGCGAGCCGTGCAGCGAGTGCCTGTTGATGCAACTCGTCCCCGAGCATGCGCGCCAGGAACAAACTCCCTGCATCCATATTCCGCTGTCGATCAACGGAGAGACCCTCGAATCGCTTTACCGCACCGGCACGCAACAGGAAATTGAGGTAGCTCTGGGAGCTTGGCTGCGCACCACGATTCACCGCTTGGAAGTGGAACGAGCGAGGAAACCTGTTCCCCTCGAGTCCAAACACTAGAGCGATTGTCCTACGGGGAAGGAGTTGGGCGCTATCACGCTGGCGAGCTTTTTCTAACCTCGACGCGGGCTTCGACTTTTGGCGTAGTCGACAGCGCGCGTGAAACCAGACACAACTCCTCGGCTTTTCGCAAGAGCCCGAGGGCCCGCTCTCGTTTTTCTTCCCCAGAAATCGTCAGGCGGGGCCGTAGAAAAATTCTGCTGAAGTTATAGCCAGCGTCGCTCTTGCAAATTGTTCCCTCCGCTTCCACTTCCAGATCGGTGAATTCAAACTTTGAGTATCCCGCCAAGGTATGGAAAGTAGTCGTGAAGCAACTCGCCAGCGCGCTCAGCAGGAAATCTTCCGGGGTCCAGCGGCCCTCCGGGCCGCCGAACTCAGGGGGCGCCGCGAAATGAATCGCGTGGGGCGCTGAATCGGATTTGGCGATGCCGGACTGCCCCGCACTCCACCAAGCGATAACATGATGTTTATGTTCGTCTTCCATTCGATACTCCAGGGCAAGTTTGTTCGCAGGAGGTTTGTGCCCAGACACTTATCTGGCTGGGTAAGTCGTGGTTCCGAATGTATCCCGGTTACGAGTTCGGCATTGAGTCGCAACCACCGCGGGGATTCTTCAGGCATGTTGGCAGAACAGGCGGTTCACTTCCGTGGTTAAAATCACGAAGGCGTGTGATAGGAATCACGATAGGGCCGGAACGAATCGGGTTGGGCGAACTCTTAGCGAGATATCACTTACCGCTCCAGCGAAGCGCGGTCCCAGTGGGCGAGGTTTGCTCCCGCCTCGTAAGTGCTCTGGCAAAAGTCGAACAATGCGGCGGTCGGGGATGCTGCTCTCCGGACATCTTCGTACATCAACAGGAACTCACCGATCTTGTCATAGCGGGCCGCCTCGGGACGCACGCGAGCCTCTTTAAAACCCTGCGGCTCGGGTGACATATAAGAATAAAACGCCGCATCCTTGATATCGCCGCTGCCCGGCCAGAAGCCAACGCTACTGACTTCGTGGGAGTAGGCTTCGAGGGTGATCGAATCTGCGCCGGCGCGCTCGGGAGCGCGCCGTCCCGAGAAGCGGCTCACCGCGAGATCGAAGCTTCCCCAGAAGAAATGCACCGGACTACTCTTGCCGATGTAGCGCGATCGGAATTCCGAAAAGACCGCATCCACCGCCAATAAGATGCGCCAGAATGTCTCCACCGCCGCCGGATCGTAGGACGCGTGAGTTCTATCCTGATCGAACGGAATCGGATTCGCAATCTCCACCGGCATACGCCAGATTTTCACTTCGATGCCAGCGGAACGGAGCATCGCCATGACTTCCCGATAGAACTCCGCCACCGAGCGAGGCGACAGAGGGATGGACGTGACCGCTCCATCGCTCGTTTCCAGCACCAGGCGGTGCCCGATGAAATCGAAGCAGAGTTCGAACGCCATCTCACCATAAGGAATTCGCGAAGTCGTCAGCCCGCGCGCCGTCACGTACAGCGGAACATTCCACCAATGATTCACCAGCGGAGTCAGGCGCAGGCGAACCTTGCCTACGATCTGCGTCCACATGTGCAAAGTGGCGCAGGTTTCTTTCCACGAAGCCAGCGGCAGCGCAGGCCAGCATTTGGGTGGATCGGCGCTAGAGGTCATTCTTGTTGGTCTGGCTTGTTGGTCTGGCTTGTTGGTCTGGCGTAACCATTCTACTTGCGGCCCGCGTCTTTCAGAAACGTCCCTTCGCGCAGCTCGGCG
>Ga0116113_1000275_pt1 | contig 10332 bp, 9 predicted proteins | sample June2015DPH_10_2_FD_89788 | JGI IMG/M metagenome (GOLD analysis project Ga0116113, IMG submission 89788) | Peatland microbial communities from SPRUCE experiment site at the Marcell Experimental Forest, Minnesota, USA - June2015DPH_10_10 | ecosystem: Environmental > Terrestrial > Soil > Wetlands >... | reverse complement strand
GCACGAATTTTTTCTATCGCATCGGCGGGGAAGCGTTGAACGAATTTTTTCCCCAGCGGTTCCACTTCCAGTGTTTCGATTCCCGAGAGCAGATTGCTGACGTCCACGCTGGCCAGCGGGTCGTTCGCGGGTTTCATGCGCGCGTCCAGACGAAGGTAAAAATTCCACAGCAAGTGTTTTCTTAGTTTTGGATCTGTTATGCGGCGCAGTAAGGTGGGAGCTGAGTTCGACGCGCCGGCGGCTGGCTTCTCCGCAGTTTGTCTGACGATCAACAGCTCGATTCTGGCGAAATTGCTGGCTTTGATATCTTCGATGATCTTCGCAAAAAAAGCAGAGGTGCGCTGGTGGGAATCCAGGAGCAGGCCGATGCGAAGGGGGTCGCGGGCAGCAGAAGACCCAAGGTAATAACGTTGCGGCACGGTCGGCATTCTTACAAAGCTTACTAGAAGCGGACTGCATGTGAACCAATTCCTCCTCGGATGACTTCGGCTACTTCTTGGCTTCAGCGGCAGTCAGGTGAATGTGAGGTTCGACTACAGAGAGCAACGCGCCCTTCAAGTTTGGTCCGCTAGCCAGCAATCCGGAGATCAGGGGATCACGGTTATTGGCCGTGAGCGTCCCGCTGTCCAGCGTGCCGACGAATCCGCCTCCACTGAGCACCAGGGCCGCGCCGGCAACCACATCCCATTCGTTTTTCGGCGTGAGAGTGAAAGTGATGTCGGCCAGTCCGGCTGAAACCAGTGCAAGCTTGTAGGCCACGGAACCCATGGGTCGAATCTTGAATGCTGTATTCTCGAACGGCTTCCATTCGCCGCGTTTCACTTCGCTGCGGCTGGCGAGAACGAGCGCTTCGTCGATAGTTCGCCGCTGGCTCGCCTGGGCAGGATTGCCGTTATAGGTAACGCCGGAGTCGATCGATCCCAGGAAGGTTTCATCGGTGGCTGGATTGTAGATTCCGCCGGCCACGGGACGACCGTTCTCGACGAACCCGATGGAAACGCAAAATTCCGGAATGCCTTTAACGAATTCCCGAGTGCCGTCGAGCGGATCAACTACCCAAACGCGCGAACGCTGCAAGCGAATGGGATCGTCTACGCTCTCTTCCGAGAGCCAGCCTTCGCCCTCGCGCAGGAGTTCTTTGCGCAGAACGGCGTCGAGCGCCCGATCCGCCTCGGTCACGGGATCGTGCCCAACTTTGTATTCCGTTTCAATCGCTCCCGGTGTGAAGCGTGAGAAAACCGCGCGCGAAGCTTCTAGCGCGGCCTGAATGCGTTTCAAGATGTCTGCGTAAGATTTTGATTCCATAATCTTTTCTCAATCGCTCTCTTTATTTGCTGCTCCTGACTGGCAACTGGAAGCTGGCAACCGGCAACTGTTTCAAGCCATCAACATGCGCGCGCCCGTTGCCAGCAACACTGCGCACAGAATGCGCCGCAGCCAGGGAACTGGCACTCGCGTGCTTAAATAGGAGCCGAGGAGCCCACCCGGAATTGAGCCGATGAGAAGTGCTCCTACCAAATGGACATCGATATTGTTATTTATCTTGAAGTGAAGAAAACTGGTTACGCCAGTAAGCAACAATGCATGAACAATGTCGGTGCCCACCATGATCTTCGGCTGAAAGCTGTAAAACAACAAGAGGAGCATCATGACGATGCTGCCCGATCCGACCGAGGTGATGCCTACCAGAAACCCCGCCACCAAACCGATCAGTGATATCCACGCAAACGACTTCGCCGTCGGGGGTTGCTCGGCGGCGCGGTCCTCGATCTTCTTCTGAAAAAACAAGAAAGTCGGGATGCATATCAGTAAAGCACCCACAGCGATAGTGATGAAGTGGTTCACGCCATCGCCGTGCAATTTGCGCAGATGATGTAGATAACTTACGCCCAGATAAGAGCCGGGCGCGCTGCCAATGATAAGTGCCAGAACCACTTTGAGCCGAACGGTGCCTTTGCGCAGATGAACCGCACTGGCGCCGATCTTAGTCACGAAGTTAAACAGCGCGTCGGATCCAACCGCGCTCATCGCAGGCACGTGCAAACCGAAAATGAGAATCGGGAGCAGCAGAACGCCGCCCCCGACTCCCGTCATTCCGATGAGGGTCCCGACAAAAAAACCCACCAGGCTCTTGATCAGCAGATCCATGACAGTACCGGTGGCGGATTAAGCCGATTCCGCGGTCGTTCCGATGAAGCCTTCCCGCTCCAGATGAAGAATGACCTCCTGTGCCGCTTCTTCCGCGGACAGTTCGCCGGTGTTGATGGTGACTTCGGCGTCGGACGGAACTTCGTAAGGATCCGAGATGCCGGTGAATTCTTTCAGAATTCCAGCGCGCGCCTTGGCGTACAAACCTTTGCGGTCACGCTGTTCGCAAACTTCTACGGTGGTGGCGATGTGCACCAGAATGAACCCTCCGTAGGGCTCAATGAGTTGCCTCACGTACTTGCGGGTCGCGTCATAAGGCGCGATGGGCGCGCAAATTGCGATGCCACCGTTCTTGGTGATTTCCGATGCAACGTAGCCGATGCGCCGGATGTTGATGTCGCGGTGCTCTTTGGAAAATCCGAGTTCGGAAGAAAGATTCTTGCGAACTAAATCACCGTCGAGCATGGTTGTGGGGCGGCCGCCCATTTCCAGAAACTTGGTCATCAGCACATTGGCGATCGTCGACTTGCCCGAACCCGAAAGTCCGGTAAAGAAAATCGTTACGCCCTGTTTGTGACGAGGCGGAAAACTGCGCCGCAATTCCGCCACAACTTCCGGATACGTGAACCACGCGGGAATTTCGCGGCCTTCATTCAGACGCTGGCGAAGTTCGGTGCCCGAGATGTTGAGCACGCGATCGCCCTTCTTGACCTCGTCGTCGGGAACGTATTTATCCTGATCCTCGAGGTAGACCATCATGTTGAAAGGGACCATGGTGACGCCTATATCGGCTTCGTGCTTTTTGAATACTTCCTGCGCTTCGTAGGGGCCGTAGAAAGGCTTCTTCGTCTCAGGATCGGACCCCGGTCCGGCGTGATCGCGGCCTACGATGAAGTGCGTAACACCATGATTCTTGCGGATAAGCGCGTGCCAGATGGCTTCGCGTGGTCCGCCCATGCGCATGGCGAGGGGCAGCAACGAAAGTTTCGCGGTCGACTGCGGGAACTTTGAAAGCAGCAGCTGATAGCAGCGCACGCGGGTGTAGTAATCCACGTCGCCGGGCTTGGTCATGCCCACGACAGGATGAATCAGCAGGTTGGCCTCGACTTGCTTGGCGGCGCGGAATGCCAGTTCCACGTGCGCGCGGTGCATAGGGTTGCGTGTCTGGAAGGCGACCACTTTCCGCCAGCCCACGCGCGCAAATTCTGCGCGCACTTCGGCGGGCGTCAGGCGCAAGTTGCGAAAATCGTAGTGCGACGGAATTTGCGTGGCCTCGATCTTGCCTCCGACGTACCACGGATTCGACTTGTTGATCGCGTAATCCGCGCCGGGATGAGCGGCGCTCGTGGTGGCGAAAACCGCTTTTGCTTCGGCCTTGCGGTCAGGCTGCCAGACTTCTTCGACGTTCAGCACAGCCAACATCACGCCTTCGGGATCGCGCAGCGCAATTTTGCTCGTCCCCGGCGTGAGCTTCTTGGCAAATTCTTCGGTCACATCGAGCGTGACGGGCATGGGCCAAAGGGTTCCGTTGGCCAGTCGCATATTGTGGCAGACGCCTTCGTAGTCGGCGCGGGTCATGAAGCCCTGCAGCGGAGAGAAGCCGCCGGTTACCAGCAATTCCAGATCACAAAGCTGGCGGGGAGTAAGGTCCCAGGAAGGCCAGTCTTTGGAATGGGCCTTCAATTCGGCGATTTTTTCGGGTTGAGCGATGAGTTGAATGAGTTCTCCGCCGTGCGGCGGAATGAGATGGCTGGTCGTGGCTGTCAAGTGCTACGCCTCCTGAAAGTGCTTACGTTCGATTGTCTACTACGTTTATTGTATTTGACTGGATTGCTTCCCAGCTGCATCAGGGTCGGGGGGAACCGAACTGCAGATTCTTATGGGAGAAAATCCCGAAAAGTTACTTTACAGAGTAACACTATTCTACGGCGGTACGAAAGCTAAGTTTCGCGCTCACAAGTAACTAAAGAACGCAGCAATTTTGAGTCCTTCTGGTTCCAGTAACTTTTAATGTAAACCAATGAAAACAAGTTCCTTCTCGGGAAATCTTGGCATGCCATGCGTTCCTGAGAGACTGGGATGTGAAAATAATTGCAGCCCAGGATAGTGCAGTTCTTCCCGGGCTAACTCTGCACTCACAACTCATAGTTTCCCGACCAGTTCTTCAGTTTCCAGCTTTTGCCGCGAACGCAAACGGCGGCCATATAGCCGGACCCCGCCGGCACCTCCCGTAAAAGCCAATGTCCCGCTTCGGAGCTATCGGGCCGCGTTGCTACCAGCGCATTTGCTTCACCGACCTCCAAAGACACGTCGAATTGATTCAGGGGAAGGGATAGGCCGTCGCCCGTCGCTTTAATGTAGGCCTCTTTCCGTGTCCAGCAGCGGAAGAAGGCGTCGATCCTCTTTTCTGCGGGAAGAGCGGCAAGCTGGTTCTGCTCATGCATAGAGAAGAAGCGGCGTGCGATGGCTTCCAAGTCCGAATCCTGGCGCACTTGTTCGACGTCCACTCCGATTTCTCGACCGCGCGTGAAAGCCAGCAATGCGATCCCGCCCGAGTGGGAAACGTTGAAGGTGACGCCGCTTTCCGCGTGGTCAGATGCTAGAGAGGGTTTTTCTTTTTTCGAGTAGGAGAAGGTCAAGCCGTTCGCATCGGTTCGCAGGTAGCCGGCCAGAATCGTCCTCAACAAAGCTCGCCCGGCAACAAAACGCTGGCGGTCGCGCGAAAAATGAAAGCGCGAAGCGCGTGTCAATTCATCGGACGAGAGCACTTGCTGCCAGCGGGATTCGTCAACGCCGATGGCTTCCAGATCGGCTCGCCAAAGCTGCACTTCGTCTTCCGGCAGCATCAGCGACGACTCGATCTGGAAGTTCGAGTCAGTGATATTCATGTTCTGGCTCATGGGCTGTTCAGCTCAGACACCACAGACATGCATCGCGCCGCTTCACTAGCTGGCTTTTCCAGTGATCGTCATCGGGTCCAACATCTCCGCCAGGGGTAGTACCTGGTAGGTGGCATAGTTGTATACCGGCGACATCGCGAGAAGGCGATCAAGCTCTTCGTTGGATGTGACTTTATAAATCCAGGCTCCGCCATGGCTGCCGATGACGTGGTAGCGACATTCCAGCTTATCGCCCAGCTTGTTGGCGTAATCCGGCATATGCATGACTGCCCGGGCCACATCGGGTCCAAGGCGGCTCAAGTCGAAGTGCCACAGTACTAGAAATTTCATAATTCCTCCTGCCGGAATTTAGCTCCCGGTCGCCGAGTTGTGACGGCTGTGATCTCGTTTGTTAAGCGACGCCAACCATGTTGATGTGCTCTAGCTCACATCCTCGCTATTGTACTGAGAAGTAGACTAAATGGGATGAATCGGCTCGGGGTGGTTCCCAACCTGCGCACGTTTGCAATCTTTATTCTGCTGGCACTGCTTCCGGCTGCGCCCGCCTGCAACTGGTTTCGCGATTTCGATTTCACCAGAGGAGCTCGCATGACGGGAGGCAACCCGGAACTCGGGCGCAAGAAGCTTGCGCAGTATTCCTGCATTTCCTGCCATGTCATTCCAGGGGTTCCGAAGGGCGAAGGGAAGAGCGCGCCTTCATTGGCCAATTGGTCCGGGCGCCAGACCTTTCTGAACACTTTCCCGAACACGCCTGAGAATCTGGAGAAATGGCTGGAGAGTCCTTCCCATCGCAAGCCCAATACAACAATGCCGAACCTCAACATCGGCCCGAAGGATAGCCGCGACATCGCCGCTTATCTGTTCTCGATCAATTAGCTTCGTGGTGCCGCACCCTATAAGGTTACCAAGAGGGCCTATTACGACGCACCAGCCCACCCGGACGTAACCTGACCCGATTACCCTTTAGAGAGTCTTTATGCCGGGAAACGTGTTCTAATTGGATAGGGCGTATGCTCCGGGGGAGTTTCTTAAATGGTGAAGTGCAAGGCGATTTATCTATTGGTGACTGTGGCATTTTTCATCGGCGTGGCGCCAGCGCAGAAATCTCAGGTTCATTCCTCGACCGCCAAGTCCAATGCCGATTACAGCGCAGCGACCAAGCCGCTAACCCCTAAATCCGCAATGCCAGCCAAGCACTCGTCATCGTCAGCGATGCCCCCCGCCTCCAAGCGCAACGTGGATGCGAATAAGGAACTCACTCACCTGGAGCGACCGCAAGTGCGAGCCGGAGTCTCATCCAAGACTGGGGCGAGTGCGGCCAAGAGTTCTTCGCCCAAGCCCGCTGCCGCCGCAAAAGACTCGGGAATCAACGCTACTTATGAGAAGCCGAAGCCTGGCATGCAGGCTTCAAGGCCGGACGCTCATGCAGCGAATTCGATCAAACCGCGGGTTACCAAGAACTAGACGCGTGTGCTCCTGCGTCCATCTAGTCACCCCGAGGGACGTTGTGGGTCGGGCCTCCAGCTAGCGTTGTGGCTTCGGGCAACGCACTTTGAGTCCGTGTAACCGCAGGTTCCGTGATGCAATATTTCAGCAGGCACCACAAGGCGCGAACTCCATCCTTCCAGTTGATTTTCTTGCCTTCTTCGTAGGTGCGGCCCCAGTAGCTGATGCCCACTTCGTAGATGCGCAGTTTCCGTTTGGCGATTTTCACCGTTACTTCCGGCTCAAAGCCAAAGCGTTTTTCTTCCAATGGAATCGATTGAATGACCTCGCGCCGGAAAACTTTGTAGCAAGTCTCCATGTCGGTGAGGTTCACGTTGGTCAAGGCATTTGAGAGCAGAGTAAGAATCCAGTTCCCGACCGAATGCCAGAAATAAAGCACGCGATGAGGACGGGCGGATAGAAAGCGTGAGCCATATACCACGTCGGCCTTCCCTTGGATGAGCGGCTCAAGCAGCACAGTGTATTCGGTCGGATCGTACTCGAGATCGGCGTCCTGGATAATGACGAAGTCTCCGGTCGCTTCTTGAATGCCACGGTGCAAGGCCGCGCCTTTCCCCATGTTCCGGGGCTGAAGCAGAATTCGAATCTGAGGGCGCTGCGCTTGCAACTCCGCAAGAATCTCCCGTGAGCCGTCCGTCGAACCGTCGTCCACGCAAATTAATTCGATCTCTAAGGGAACGGCAAGCACTCTTTCCACCACCTGCCGAAGCGTGGCGCGTTCGTTGTATACGGGCATGACGACGGAAAGTCTCATTTGTCTGAACGGTAGTGTAGAGCAAGAAGCCGTCAGCCGTCAGCCATCAGCTCTCAGTCATCAGTCTGCCAGTCATCCCGATGTTTACAGTCGAGGTTCTCGTCCGCTCACCGCGGGGCGGAAATATCTGTGGAAATCTGCCTTCTCAGATATAAATATTCTGGGATGTCCTGAAAACACGCGGGTGTATGATGGATTTCCATTAAGCCAGCCGAAAGTCCGAAACGCCGACGGGACCGAGGGTTTGGCATAGGCCGCTTTATTTCTGGCTGTTGCCCGCGTCCTTGATGCATCAGGGAGAAAAATGAGAAAGAACCAGGAACGTTTCCTTTGGTTGGGAATCTCAATTCTCGGAGCGCTAGTCTTGTCCCCAGCTTTGCGGGGTCAAGTTTCCTCGGACTCCAGGACAGCGTTGCCTCTGCCTAGCGACTGGAGTAACCACCACCTTATTTTCTCCAGACCTGCGAACCCAGAACAGGCCCAGCGGGTCGAGCGCGATCCGCGCTATTGGCAGCAAAAGAATCGGCAGTCGCCACCCAGTTTGCAGGAAGCGGACACGGGGAGGGTGCTTGGCCCCGAGGTGCAACCTAGCCTAAAGCCTTCTTTTTTCGGCGAGGCTCTGGGAGACAGTAAAGACTGGACGCAGGATTTGGGCAGCGGCGCGACTGTGGGCGCCACCAACTATCCCGCGAAGTTTACGTTTCGAGGCACAACGGCCACCTGTGCCGGCGGGGCAACTCAGCCCGATTTTGTGATCTACGGCACAAGTGTTTTGGGATCGGCGACACAAGCCACCATTGTGGCTTACGACAATCTCTATTCGGGCTGCAGCGGGGATGGGCCAGTTCCCACGGTCTACTGGGCCTATAACACTGGCGGTACGGTCACGACCTCGCCCCTGATTTCGCAGGACGGCACGCAAGTCGCTTTTGTGCAGCTCGGTGGCGGTTATAAGGCCACGTTAGTGCTGTTGAAGTGGGCTGAGTCAGGCACTGAAACCGTCGGTAACCCAATGACTCTCACGCGGGTGAATCGCGGTCAGTATCCCACATGTACTGCGCCCTGCATGACCACGCTACCGCTCAGAGACAATCTCGGGAACTCCGATGCAGACACCAACTCCTCCGTCTTCTACGATTACGCGAATGACTCTGCCTATGTGGGAGACGATGATGGTTGGCTCCATAAAGTTACGCCGGTATTCAAGGGAATTCCCGCGGTCGTGACAACGGGAGGATGGCCGGTGCAGGTGAACCCCGTCACTCCCACGGCTCTCAACAGCCCGGTTTTTGATTATGGGTCGGGGAATGTGTTTGTCACGGATAATGGTGGCTTCTTATATCTGGTTGACTCCACTCCCGCTGTAATCCAGTCCGGCCAGTTGGATTTTTCTGCCGTGAATGATGCCGGACCCGGCATCGTGCAAGGGCCGATCGTCGATTCCACGTTGGGATTCGTATACGTGTTCGCGGCGAGCGATGGCAGCGGCGGTTGTGCCGTTGGCGAGACCCTGTATGACTGCACGGCCGTTTACCAATTGACGACCAGTTTCCTGGTCGGCGATACCGGATCAGAGGCCGTGGTCGGAGATAGCACCGTTTCCGGAAATACACCAAGCCCTCTGTACATCGGCGCTTTCGATAGCACCTACGAAAACTCGGTAAATGCTACGGGAAATCTTTACGTTTGTGGAAATACGGGAGGAAATCCGATTCTGTACCAGGTTGCCATAGGGGATGGGGTTCTTGGAAAAGTCAGTCCGGGGCCAGTTCTTTCGACGACTGCAGGTACGCCGTGCTCGCCCGTGACCGATGTCTTGAACCCGAACGCCACGGGCGGCGCGACCGAATGGATGTTCGCCAGTGCGGAAACGGGCGGAGTTTCCTCGGCGTGCGCTTCCGGGGGATGCATCTTCAATTTTAAGGACACGCCTTGGTTGCCCTCAACCTCATATACGGTGGGGCAGGAGATTCTCGACAGCAACTTCCATACTGAATTTGTAGGTACGGCCGGCACGTCGGGCAGCAGTGCGCCGTTCTGGAACATCGCCCAAGGCGGCTCCACGACGGACCATACCGTTAAGTGGCTGGACCTAGGACCCGTGTCGGCGTCTCCTCCGGCCGCTTGGGTGAAGAATCATCCTTACAGTAAGGGACAGGAAGTCCTCGACACCAATAACAACATTGAATTGGTAACCACGGCGGGAACGTCTGGGCCCACGACTGCGCCCTCATGGAATTTAACGATTGGCGGGACTACGCACGATGGCACTGGAGCCCTGGTATGGACGAATGTGGGTCCACCAGCCACTGCCGCCTTGGCTGCCGATGGAGGCACCAGCGGGATTATCATCGATAACATCGTGGGCTCGGGAACATTGGCAGGAGCCTCGCAGGTATATTTCTCCACTCTTAGCGGCGGTTGCGGTGGTACGGGCGATACAGACGGGTGCGCAGTGCAGGCTTCTCAAGCCGCATTGCAGTAAAAAAATTCTTGAGGCTGCCTGCTGCTCGGGCCTGGATCATCGGTGATAGGTCTGCCTATTACCTATGACCTGACACCTTTCACCGCGAGCAGTTCGCGCTGAAGATATTCGCGAATGATCGCCACAATTCTTGAGGCCGCTTTGCCGTCCCATAGCGGAGGCCGCTGCGACCGGCGACCAGCAGGATTCTGAAAAACTGATCGAGCCGCCGCGAGAATGCGATCCGGGGTCACTCCTACCACTTGATTCGAGCCGCGTTCCACCGTTGCGGGACGCTCTGTATTCTCACGCAGCGTAAGGCACGGCACGCCGAGCGCGGTGGTTTCCTCCTGCACTCCTCCGGAGTCAGTGAGGACAATGCGAGCGTGGTCGTTGAGCGACAGGAAATCGAGATATCCGAGTGGATCAAGAGGCGCAATTCCAACGCGGTTCACTGCAGCGGCGTCGGTCAGATATCGCATTAAGCCGAAGCTCTCGATATTCCTCCGAGTCCGTGGATGAATGGGGAAGAATACCGGGAGCTCGGCGGCAAATTCGCT
>Ga0116113_1000269_pt1 | contig 10570 bp, 9 predicted proteins | sample June2015DPH_10_2_FD_89788 | JGI IMG/M metagenome (GOLD analysis project Ga0116113, IMG submission 89788) | Peatland microbial communities from SPRUCE experiment site at the Marcell Experimental Forest, Minnesota, USA - June2015DPH_10_10 | ecosystem: Environmental > Terrestrial > Soil > Wetlands >... | reverse complement strand
TCCCGAACTTCTTCGCGCGGCCAGTGCTCGCTTTGAGAGTCAACCGATGGAAGGAGGATCGAACCAATGATTGCTCACACTCTTGTCGGGCCTCTCCTTCAGATATTTTTCACTGACCACCTCGTTGCGCAGCGGCGTCTGAGTCTACAGACCGTTGCGAGTTATCGCGATACATTCCGGTTGCTGCTGCAGTTCGTTCATCGCGAAACCGGCATCGAACCTGTTGCCCTGAAGATCCCAGGACTTGACGCCGAGATCATCCTTAGATTCCTCGACGCTCTGGAAAAGGACCGGGGCAACACCGTCGTCTCGCGCAACCTGCGGCTCACGGCGATACGCTCGTTCTATCGCATGGTCGCACTACGTGATCCGCCGAGCGTCGGCATCGCAACTCGCGTGCTGGCGATCCCCCTGAAACGAGCTAATACCAGAGTGCGGGAGTATTTGACACGGGAAGAGATGGAGGCCATCTTGGTCTCTATAGACCGTGCGCGCTGGTGCGGACGGCGCGACTACGCCCTGCTGCTCACGATGTACAACTTGGGTGCTCGTGTCTCAGAGATCTCCGGCCTTTGCCAGAGCCATGTCACCTTCGGCACGAAGAGCTATGTTCAGTTGCATGGGAAGGGTCGAAAGGATCGCTCGATCCCTCTCTGGCCCAGAACCGCGCGGGTTCTGAGGGACTGGTTCCGCGAGTTGGGACAATCAGACCAAGCGATGGCATTCCCGAGCAGTCGCGGAGAATCGCTGACACGGTTCGCTATCCATTTGTTGTTGCGGAAAGCGGTCGAGCGGGCATCCTCCCGTTGCGCCACTCTGAAGAAGAAGCGTGTGTCGCCGCACGTCGTTCGGCATGGTACGGCGATGGCGTTGCTTCAGTCTGGCGTCGACATCGCCGTGATCGCATTGTGGCTGGGACATGAAAGCATCGAGACCACGAATGTCTACCTACACGCGAATCTTGCCATGAAAGAGAAGGCACTCGCAAAGGTCGCTCCGATCGGCACCCGGTTCCGGCGATTCCGGGCGAACGATCACTTGCTGGCGTTCTTGGAATCGCTTTGACGACGATGGGGGGGCGCATTCGGATGCGCCCCCCATTTTGCACGCTGCCCACGTCGCCCAGTGACTAGACGGTTCTGGCATTGTGAGTGCTATCGCGATTTTTCAACAGCTAGCCTCAGCAATAATTCGCGCTCGGACTCGCTGGGACAATGATTGTCACTCGCACTGTCCAGTAACTATGAACTTCTTGGTCGTCTTATCCGGAAATAAAAGCTCGTACGTTTGAGAGGATTCGTAGGTGCTCGTGTGCTTGTCCTCGACCAGCTTCGCCTTATAGTCGACAAGCGCCAACAATGCATGCCCCCCATGCGTTTCCGCTTCCAACACAAACTTCTTCCCGTTGATCTCGACGTGGAGGCTTTGAATGACCAGACCCTTGCCAAAAGCGCCTGACACCGACAAAACCTGCGCTGAATTGACATGGACCGATATAGGGTAGTCGCTCGGATTTGGTTCTGCCCAAGCGAAAACAGAAAGAAGGAGAACAACAGTCAACGCGATCTTCTTCATAAATCCCTCGATTAAGGACTGGAATCGCAGCTCACCGAAGCATCACGACAGTAATTGTATATGAATCCCAGTTGAGGGCCACACTTTCGCGTGGTAGCGCGGCAATGGTCGTAACCGTGATGGTCAACTGTCGGAATCAGGCGATAGCGCTCACCACCTGGAGTCGCTGGGTTCGGATTCTGGGCGGATCGCGGCAATCCCAGATAATCCGCTTCAGTTGAACGCCGGTTTTGCGATTTTGCGAACGGCTGACTTGGGATGCTGGCGAGATCACGGTCTGCGCAGCCTGAGACGCCAGTGTGTTCAGCCTTCTTGGAGGCACCCGCACTATGTCAATCGCCACAACGCGATCAGGCAGTGTTCATGGGAACGGGGAGCAGGCGCGCAAGGGCGAGTTCACATATTCCGGCCGATGACATGAAGCTTCGGCAACATCATGCTTATCGCACGCCAGAAGCCCGATGCTACCAACGTTGCCGGACTTCGGACATGGAACTCGCTTGGCCGCTTCGTCAAACGGGGAGAAAAAGGCATTTTCATTCTCGCCCCGATGGTCGGAAAACGAAACACGAAGGATGTAGCGACTGACGAGCCGAGTGAAGACGTAACAACGGAGGGTCAGCGGACGCTGTACGGATTCCGGGCCGTCTACATTTTTGACAGATTATCTCGTGATTTGCGGCCAGAGCCTCTGCGCGCCCGACGGATACCGCCAGTAGATGTGCTTCTCGGCAGCGGTCAGCGGTGTACACATCATCGCTCAACTCCTCGGTCCTGTGCAACGCTCGCTGACCCAGGAGGTCCCTGATATTCGCGCTAAAGTGAATACCGGGTTGAGAATCAATGGAGTTCCTAAATGTCAACTAACACTATAGACATGCATTACTATGCCTGATATATTAGTGGCCTGGAACGTTGGCGCCGAGCAGCCAAATACCTCTCCCGCTCATCTCACTCGTTCACTCTTTGGAGATAAACATGTCAGTCGTCGAGTTCGGTCACTTCGTGCTCACCATTGCCATATTGCTTGTTGCGGTTCATGGCTTAGGCTATCTTGCCGAACGGCTAAAGCAGCCACGCATCGTAGGAGAAATCCTGGCCGGCATCCTGCTCGGACCATTTGTACTGAAGCTGCTCGCGCCCACAGCATTCGCGAAGCTTTTCTCGTTTTCGCCCAGTTCCGCTACGGTCATGGGCTTCCTCTATCAGCTTGGCTTGATCCTGCTGATGTTCTGCTCTGGGGCCGAGACCCGCCGTCTCCTGGCGAAGGAAAACCGAAAAAATACGTTCTTGTTGCTAACCGTCTCTGATCTTTCGAGTTTTGCCTTGGTGCTGGGGCTCGGTTTCGCGGGCCTAATACCGCTGCACCTGCTGACCGGAACAGCCGGTCAGTCGACTTCGACTCTGCTCATCGTCGCGATTGCTACGGCAGTTTGCTCTATACCGGTGATCTCGCGCATCTTTTGGGACCTAGGGATCATGAAGACACGCTTCGTGAGCCTGATCCTCGGTTACGCGCTGCTGGAAGACCTGGCTTTGTGGGTCGTACTGGCGTTTGCGACCGCCATAGCTACGTCGGCGACACTGGCACAACAACATGTCACTAGCACTGTCTCCTCACATGTGATCGGCACCCTGATCTATACGTTAATCGGATTGGTCGTTGCGCCGGGACTGCTGAAGCGTCTCAGCAACGCGGGCTGGAATGTGCTTTACAAAGCTTCTCCAGTCGGATACGCGATGGCCGTGTTGATGACGTACTGCGCCATCGCCGCGATCTTCGAGGTCAACCTGCAATTTGCCGCATTGCTGGCCGGGTATGGCATTGTTGGCGGATTATGCGGAACCCAGCGAGAGCGCTTCTCCGCACCGATCGACGCCATCTCCAAAGTCTCTTTTGGTGTGTTCGTGCCCATCTACTTTGGAATCATCGGCTATAAGCTCGTGTTCGGACGGCAGTTCTCTTTCGCGATTCTGCTGGTATTTCTGGTTGGGTCGTCACTGATTTCGGTGTTTTCGGCAGGACTGGCGGCGTGGCTCGGCGGGTTTCGTGGGCTCGATGTGTTCAACATCGCGATCACCACAAACGCACGCGGAGGCCCCGGCATCGTGTTGGCGAGCGTGGCCTATGACGCAGGCATCATCAACGCAGCCTTCTACACCACACTGGTCATCACCGCCGTGGTCACCTCACAGATGGCAGGAGCGTGGTTGCGCTTCGTGCTATCGAAGGGCTGGCCACTGCTCTCCACCAATCCCGACGAAACGTGGAAGCTCGGCGAACCTAAGCTAGGCGCCGAACTGACAGTCGAGCGTGCCTGAGAACACCGACCCCAACGGGAGAGGGTAGCCGACGAAAATCTCGCCGTTAAGCTTATTGACGCCGAACCCGGGTGCTCCTGGGTATAAGTACCGATTTTCGCCAACAACATCGTAAGGTAGACGTTCAGGCCCTGCTGCCGTTAGATCATGATTGTGCCGATGAAGGAAGCCGAAAAACATCCTCTGGCCGCGGTGAACCGTCCACGCTTGACACGGTATCGATTTCTCTATGTCCTTCTTGCGATATGCGCTCTGGTCGTTGTGGCTATGATGTTTATTCCAGTCCTGGTTGGCCCGCATTCACGTCGGTACACAAACGAGTGGGGCGCTGCGAGAAGCCTCCGCACCGTCACCGCACTTCAGAACAAGTATGCGGTTGCTCACCCTGAGAAGGGTTTCGCTTGCGAACTTTCCCTCCTGAAGCCTTCGGAACAGCAAGAGTTTGCTGTCTACGAACCATTGATTCTCGTCACAGGAATGCAGGCCGGCTACAGGTTTTCCCTGGGCGGCTGCTACGCCGAAAAGGGTAAGGTTGTGCATTATCAAGTTACCGCCGTCCCCATCCAGCGCGGCACGACAGGGCTCGCGGCGTTCTGCGGTGACGATTCTGGCTCGCTCTGGTATGACCCCGAAGGGTCTGCGACGAACTGCTTAACGTCCCGACGTCCGCTCCAATGAGCAGCGGTTCTCATCGTTGGCGAAAAAACTGCGTTAGCACTTATCGACAGTGATTAAGAATCGATCGTTATCGAGTTTCAGAGAGACCGTTCGATGGCAGCAGCCACATCATCGCTCAAATCGTCTGCCCGTTGCAACGCTCCCTTGATCCTCACGATCTCCATCTCGCGGGCCGCGATCTGTCCAGCAGGTTCGCTGTGACCTCGTGCGGCCTCCAGGCTGCGCTCGTGGCTGGCCAGCATACGCCGAAAGATCGGCACCGCACTTTTCTTCGGCTGCGCATGCGCACAGCCAAGGCAGATCAATCCCTTCGGACAATGCTCTCCAGTAGGCAAAGCGCACAGGTGCGTGCCCATGTCGCGCAGGTTGCAGCTCGCCGCGAAGGCGGCCCATTCCTCCGCAGTCGGGTTTTTCAGACCATCTTCGCCGTAATAGGCGTTATAGAGACTGCGCACGGTCTTGCGATACTCCTCGATGAGCTGACTGGGGTAGAGCTTGGCGTAGATCATCACGGTGTCCGGAGAGGCGTGACCAAGCAGCGCTTGAATAATGTGCACGGGCGTGTTGTTGTTCAAATGTTCGGATGCAAAGACGCGCCGGCAATCGTGCGGCAGCAACACGAGAGAAGAACCGTCCGAGCGGCGGACTTCCGCGGCGATCGAGATCTCGCGGATTCGGCTGCGAATGGTCTGAATGCCAGCAGTGCTCGGATGCCGAATGCCCTGGATCAAATACGGCGCTGGAGGGCGAGGCCGCTTCTCCTGGAGGTCCCAATGATCGCAAACCGGGACTGCCTCGCTGTTGTAGAAGCGTTTTACGTAGCGGATGATCTCAGCTAAGACACGACCCAACCCGTCGCCGATGGGAATAACACGAGCGCGGTCAAACTTCGACGGCTTGATGTGCAGCAAGTAGTAGATGCGACCGTCCGGCATCTTCCGCTTGAGAATGTCGAGCGTGGTCAGTTCGCTCGCCTCTTCGATGCGCAACCCGCTCTGCACGAGCAGTTCCAGCAACGCCCAATCCCAGAATGCATTCACTTCGTCTGACCAAGGGTAGCCGCGCGTGGTTGCGACCTTCGGCGCTGCTACCGCAGCTCTCCACTGCTGAAGGGCGAAGGCACGAATCTTCGGCATCTCGCGCTCCAGATCGAGCACTGTGGCGGTGATGCGGGCTCGGGTTCGTTCCCGTGCTTTTTCGAAGCCGTATCCGAGAAGCGTGTGCCGCGTCACCGGAATCGTGCGCGGAGCGAAACGCTTGAAAGGCGAGTCGGGTTCTGTTGCCCAGGCGCAGAGGTCGGAGAAGAAAACGCGCAGTTCGACTAGCCAGCTGTGTGCGGTTGGACGTACCTCTTCGCCGGCTTCGGGGCCGCGCTGCACGGCGCGAGCGCGTGTGATCGCATGCGGGATGTACTCGCGGACGTGTCTTGGCAGGATCTCGGAGCAGCGCTTCACACTGGGATGTTTGTCCCGAATGAACCGCCAAAAGTGCGTGAGGGCAATGACTTTATGTCGCAACGTTCGATAGACATCGCTGACTCGGGCCTCGTACGTTTCCAGATAGAGAATGACGACCTGCTGGAAACGATCTGGTACGCCGGCGTTCTCAACCAGTTCCGACGCCGTCATCCGCTGTCTCCTGCCGTGGCGAGCAGAGCCTCGCTTCGGGGTCCGAGAAAACACGCCGACTGAGCAGAGTGCGGCGTCGAGTGCGTCCGTCCCCTTCGACCAACGAGCGGACAGCAGCTTCAGATCGTCATCCTTTATATGGTGGAGGCTGTCGTAACCGCGAGCGAGCAGGAGCCGCAGCCCGTTGCAAACAGCGAGGTGGTGATTGAACGATGAAGTCCAGGTAATCGGAGCGGTTGCGCTGAGCAGCGCACGGTGTTGCTGCGCGAGCGGGTGATCTTCGGGCAAGTGTGCGATCCACTGGTTGACGCGTACGTTGGCCAGCATCTCCAGACTCGGAACGACCATCCGCGCGGATATTACTACACGTGCACCCCAAGTCCAATACGTACCGCCGGGACGGTTGATCCCAGCCTGCCACTGCGACCAAAACTTCTTCTCGAAATCGTTCCAGCGCTGTTGCAGGGTTGATCCGCTGCAGCGATCGAGAGCATCGGCCAGGTATCGACACGCCGCCCGCATCTTCGATCTCTCGAAGCTGTTCGGCATACGGAAATGTGTTGTGACCTCGTCCACCACCGCGAGCAGCTTGTCTCGGTCGTAGCGCTGCGTTGCTAGGGCTTCTGCTTTCTGAAATGCGCTCATCTTTAATTATTAGGCTCCTTGTTCTCCCCGCGTTTTAAACCCCTCATTCCCTCGTTCGAAACCCATAGCAGAGACGGCCCTTTCCGCCGTCAAGGGTAAAGCTGTCGCCAGCCACAAACCGGCTGCCCTGTGACTGCTCGGGCCGCTCTGCACAACACCTCTCCATTACGAGGGAATGAAGTTTTTTAAACGCTCGTAAAGGAGAAACACAATGCAGCGAATCGAAAAGCAAGACATCTACACTCGGATTACCAACCAGATCGTCAGCCACTTGGAAAAGGGCGTGAGGCCCTGGGTTCGGCCGTGGAACGCTGAACACGCAGCCGGACGGATTACGCGCCCACTCCGGCACAACGGGAAGCCTTACAGCGGAATCAACGTTCTCTCGCTGTGGGCAAGCGCCATAGCGCAGAACTTCGCGGCGCCAATCTGGATGACCTTTAAACAGGCATCGGAACTTGACGCCCACATCCGCAAGGGGGAGAAAGGCTCGATTGTCGTCTACGCAGACAGCATCAAGCGAAAAGAAACTGACGAAAAGACGGGCGACGAAATCGACCGGGAAATCCCATTCCTTAAGGGGTACACCGTCTTCAACGTTGAGCAGATCGAAGGCTTGCCGGAAGTTTATTACGCGAAAGCCGCACCTAACCAGGACCCTGTGGCCCGCATCGATCACGTGGAGAAGTTCTTCGCAGCCATGGGAGCAACTATCCGACACGGCGGAAATCGTGCGTTTTACAGCATTGCCGCCGATGTGATCCAGATGCCGCCATTCGAGAGTTTCCAAGACGCGGATACCTACTATGCCACGCTTGCCCATGAATGTACGCATTGGTCGGGCAGCAAGACCCGGCTCGACCGTGACTTCGGTGGGCATCGCTTCGGGAGCGAAGGTTACGCTGTCGAGGAACTGGTTGCCGAACTCGGAGCCGCGTTTCTGTGCGCCGACCTGGAGCTTGCCCTGGAACCGCGCGAAGATCATGCGTCCTATATCGCAACCTGGCTGAAAGTACTGGCTGCTGACAATCGAGCAGTGTTCACCGCCGCGGCCCACGCGCAACGCGCCGCCGAATTTATCAACACCAGAGCAGCCGCCGCCGCGCAAGTCACCACGACTTGCGCGGCATGATGTGACTGCAGGCGTTAACGCCCCCATCAAGAGTCTCCTCCGGGCGGCTCGATCGCGGAAGCTTGGGCAATGGTGCGCTCCAGTTCCGAGATCGTTTTATCGTCATACTCGAAGACGTACTGTGCAGCTTTAGCTGATGGCCACGAGCGGTGCTTCCTGGCTCGCTCAGTGTTGGCCTTTGCCCTCTCCAATGCTGTGACCATCGCATGCTGATCGACGCGCAGGTACAGATCGGCTGTCGTGCTCAGGTGTGAATGCCCGAGAATCTCCTGGGCGACCTTGATGTTGCTGGTGGTGTCGAGTACGCCCTGCGCGAGCGTGTGACGGAATAGGTGCGGATGAACCGAGATGCCTGCCTTTCGACCGATGTAGCGCAGGGCCGACTCGAAACTCGCATAGCGAAGAGGTTTGCCTCGACCTTTCCGAGAAGCGATCCAAACGGCATGAACGTCCGGCGCCGCGCGGCGTTCGTTGCGCAGGTACTTTTCGTAAATCGGCCAGAAATCGTCGGTGACGGGCACACGGTGGTGATCACGCGCACCCTTCAGCCGCACGGTGATGAGTCGCCGTTTGCGATCGACATCCTCCAGTTCCATACCCAGAATCCCGTGTCGGCCAGCAACCGGACTCCAATCGCCGATGCGCTGACCAGCGCGAGACAGCAATATCAGAATCGCTTTATCGCGATAGGAACCGGCACTGTCGATCAGTTTCTGAATCGCCGCGGGCTCCAGGATCTTCGGGAGCGTTCTTGGAATACGACGGCGAAATCCATCACGTTGCCGCTGGCGCGCCGGCAAGTCGCGCCCGATCATCTCGTGACGCAGCTCCTCGGTGAGAGGGTTCCCGGAGGCTGGGTTGATGCGACCCTCCCAGGGGCCGCGCCCATCTTCGGTATCGCGCCGGATGCAGAACTCAAAATAGGACGCGAGCACGCTTAGCCGATGATTGATGGTGCGTGGTTTCCGGGGCTTCTGCGTACCCCGCACGCCGACAGCGCCCTGCTTCGCGCCTCGCGCAAACTCGCTGACGTAGCTGCCAACGATCTGACGCGTGATGTGGTCGAGGTCTCCTCCCGAGGCGTGCAGCCAACTGAAGAAGTGCGCGAGGCCCAGCGCGTAAGCGCGCTGCGTGTAGACAGAACAGTCGCGCAAGCTCAGATCCGCTAGAAACAGATCGCACGATCCGACGCCGGCGTCATTCGAGTCGCAAACACGGAATGAGACGCCGAATCGTTCGGCTTTTCTTAGAACCTTGTAAATCGACATAGCAGCCATCTTCGCTTGACCGCTGTCGAGAAGTACATCTACTGGCGGCATCCATCGAGCGCGCAGAGGCTCGGCCGCAAATCACGAGATAAGACATCACCCAGACCGAAGGCAAAGAACTTCCCGCGCTCACCGAAGTGCAAGGCGACGTAAGCGGCTACCGCGAACGGCTTGTAAAGTTTGTCGAAGGCCAAAACGTCACGCTCAATTACTCCGAAAACATCGCGCCCGCCAAAGGCCTGTCTTACGGCGGAAAGATTACGCTGCTTTCCGGGATGCAACCCGCCGAGGAATTCTCCACGCTCACGCACGAGATCGCTCACTTATGTTGAGTTGTACCTTATGTTGTCTTCGGCTCTGAAACGGGCCACAGTCGGGGCGAAGGACGTTTTCTACACAACATAACTCCAGCGCCCCGATACTGGGCGGATCACTTTACTCAAGGAGATCCACCCATGTTCGATCAGATCCTATCGCGCCAGTTTCACATCCTCCGACATCGAAGCGGCCCCTACTCAGAGGAGAGACAGCGGTACCTGTCTTTCCTGATCGAGGAAGGGCGATCACGAATCACGTTGCAGGGCATCGGCAGCCTGCTGTACTCGATCGCTCATCTGGTCCCCTTGGACGGGCCAGTCACCATCGTCCAGATCGAAGCCGCCGCTGACGAGTACGGGAAGACGCGGCACTGCTCCAGCAGGAGCTTGTATGTTGCGAAGCGCTGGTTCGTGTATCACGCGACGAAGTGGCTCCGTTTGTTGAGCCGATTGCAGGAACCGGTTGCCGTACAGGCTTTTGGGGATGAGCTAGAAGCATTTCTCACATTCGAGGTGCGAGAACGAGGCCTAGCTCTAGCGACGATAGCGAACCGACGGCGCTGGATGCCGGCATTTCTCGCCTGGTTGGCAACACAGGTCCAGTCTTTGGAAAAGGTCACCCCAGATCATATTGCCCGCTACTTTGCGACTGTCGGAGTGCAACGCCGATGGAAACGGACGACGATTTCTTTCGCTGTGAACCAGCTTCGCCAGTTCTTCCGATTTGCGGAATCCAAGCATTGGTGCCAGCCCGGAGTAGCGGCCACGATTGATGCACCTCGGCTATACAGTCTCGAACGCCTGCCCCGCGGACCCGCGTGGACTGATGTCCAACGCCTCATCAAAGCGTCGCGAGGTAGTACGCCAACCGACATTCGCGATCACGCGATTCTGTTGTTACTCGCCGTGTATGGTTTTCGCAGCGGCGAGGTGCGACTGTTGCGCCTTGATGATCTCGATTGGGAACGAGAAACGGTACATGTTCGTCGGTCGAAGCAGCGGAGG
>Ga0116113_1000264_pt1 | contig 10838 bp, 7 predicted proteins | sample June2015DPH_10_2_FD_89788 | JGI IMG/M metagenome (GOLD analysis project Ga0116113, IMG submission 89788) | Peatland microbial communities from SPRUCE experiment site at the Marcell Experimental Forest, Minnesota, USA - June2015DPH_10_10 | ecosystem: Environmental > Terrestrial > Soil > Wetlands >... | reverse complement strand
TTGGGGCACTCCGATTCCCATGCTCTATTGCGCGAAAGACGGGATCGTTGCCGTGCCGGAAAAAGACTTGCCTGTGATTTTGCCGGAGAACGTCGAGATCACGCTCGCCGGCGGATCTCCGCTGAGCAAATTGCCCGATTTCGTCCATACGACGTGCCCCGAGTGCGGCGGCCCGGCGCGGCGCGAAACCGATACCATGGACACGTTCGTCGATTCGTCCTGGTACTTCTATCGCTACACTGACGCGCACAATGACCGCGCGCCTTTCGATACGAATATCGCGCAGTACTGGTTTCCCATCGATCAATACATCGGCGGCGTGGAGCACGCCATCCTGCACTTGATTTACTCGCGCTTCTGGACCAAGTTCATGCGCGATATGGGACTCGTCACCAACGACGAGCCGGTGGATCATCAATTCTCGCAAGGCATGGTGATCAAAGACGGCGCGAAGATGTCGAAGAGCCTCGGCAATGTCGTGAGCCCCGACGAGATGGTCGCCCGCTACGGCGCCGATGCCGCGCGTCTTTACTGTCTTTTCGCCGTTCCGCCCGAGCGCGACATGGACTGGCAGGATTCCGGCATCGAAGGCATCCAGAGATTTTTGGGCCGAGTCTATCGCTTCGTGTTAAGGAACTCCACAGCCGCTGCAGAGACCTCGCGTGAAACCACTCTCTCTCCGGGAGATCGCAAGATTCAACGCAAGCTCCACCAGACCGTCAAGCGCGTGACCGACGAAATGCAGGGCCGCTGGCATTTCAACACCTGCATCTCCGCCGTCATGGAGTTGGTGAACGTACTCTACCGGCAGGAAGCAGATGGACTTTCACCCTCCTTGCTGGCGGAAGCGCAGCGCAGCCTGGTTTTGTTGCTGGCTCCGTTCGCGCCGTATCTTGCTCACGAACTCTGGGAGATGCTCGGCGAGAAGGGAAGCCTGCTCAGAGCGCCGTGGCCGAAGTACGACGCCATGCTCGCCAAAGAAGAAGAGGTCGAAATCCCGGTGCAGATCAACGGCAAGCTCCGTAGCCTCATCGTTGTGTCCGCGGACGCGTCTGACGAGTTTGTAGTGGAACGGGCGCTTGCCGACGAGAAAGTAAAATCCGCGATTGCCGGCAAGCCGATCGTGAAGAAGATCTTCGTCCCCGGCAAGCTGCTCAACTTTGTCGTGCGGTGATGTGGGCGCTGAACCCCGGATACGATTTGGAGGCAAGAATGGCTCACTCCGCTCATTATCTTTATCTTTCTCGGCGTGGCTATCGCTCCCGTTCCCACTTTCGCCGGGCAAGACGAATTTCCTAGGAACATCGCTGACAGTGTCGGTGGCGCGCTCACCTGGAGCGAGGGCCAATTCCTGGCAGTGGCTGAGGCCATGCCAGAAGACAAAGATTCGTTCGCACCGAGCAGCGGCAATTTCGAAGGAGTCCGTCCTTTTGCCGGGCAAGTAAAGCACGTTGCCTGCGCCAATTACGGATTCTTCAATGAAATCGAGGGCAAAACACCTCCCGAGCACTGCGAAAGGGCGGCTCCGCGAAGGCGAAGACCAAGGCGGAGTTGATAAAGTACCTGCGCCACTGCTTCGACTACGGCAACCACATTTTGAGCACCATCAACGCCCGGAACGCGCTGACTCGCGTCGACGGCCCTTATGCGCGACCCAACACACGACCGGGAATTGCTGGAGCCGCTCTCTGGCACGTCGCCGACCCTATGGGCAGGTGGTGGAATACCTGCGCATGAACGGTATCATTCCGCCGACCACGAAGCAGCACGGGCTGGCCGTGCGCTGATATGCTGAGTACACATGTCCCGAGTCTCGCCCACCCTCGAAGGCTTCCGTGCGACCTTCCGCGTACCCTCGCTAACTTTCGCTGAAATCGCTTGGCGTTGGACGATTGGCGCCACAGCCTCCGCCCTAACGCTGTATTCGTTTTTCGAATATCTCGATAGTCTGCCCGTTACCCACGCCGACGCGACTCTGCTCTCCACCCGCCAGCCGGCGCTGATCGGGCGAGCCATTGCCCACATCTTTCACGGTAGCTTAAGCCGCGCTGTGGTCGCGGCCTTGCTCGGCTCGCTGGCGCTGTCGTTTCTGTGGATTATTGCGGCTTCGCTCGGCCGCAGTGCCATCCTCCGCGGACTGGTCGAACATTTTCGCAGCAAGTTTGCGGAAGACATTCCCGCGGACGCACCGAGGACGACAAATCCGCGACCTCTGCGCGTGCTTGCGGCGCTCAACTTCCTGCGCGTTGCCCTGGGGCTGGCGACGATTCTGGCGGTTTTGGGCGCTGCCTTGCTTGCCGGTTTTGCGAGTTCGGACGCACATCCCAAGCCCGGGCTGGTCTTTTTTCTTTTCGTCCCGCTGGCGGGTTTTATCGGGATAGCTGGCTGGGGGCTGAATTGGCTGCTGTCGCTGGCCCCCATATTCGCAGTTCGCGACAACCAAGACGCCCTGGGCGCAATTTCCGTCGCAGTGACTTTTGCGCGCGACCACGTGGGCGCAGTGCTGGCTGTGAGCACTTGGACCGGCCTGGCGCATTTTGTCGCGTTCAGCGTGGCCACGACCGCAGTTTCGATTCCGCTGACTTTTCTTCAGATCGCGCCGTGGCGAGCAGTGGTTGCGGTGATGATTTTCATGACGCTTATCTATTTTGCGTTTGCCGACTGGCTCTACATGGCGCGCCTCGCTGGCTATGTCTGCATCGCGGAAATGCCCGCGCCTCAGATCGCCGCGCCGGTCTTACTTTCTCCGATCTTACTTCCTCCCGACGACCCGGCCGCGCCGCGCATCCCCATTCAAACCACGATCGACCGCGACGAACCGATTCTCAGCGACTTGCCCGGGCTCGCAAATCTGGCCGTAGAAACCTAGCTCGATACGTTCTCGCCTGCCGGGCATCGGAGCGCCGTCTGGCGAGACCGCTGCCAGCTGCGAGACCTCCTACAAAACCTTTCTTCGACATGCTTTACAGCGGTCCAGCGATTTGAGAAACTCATCGGTGGAAACCGAATCCAGGCTCACCCAATCCGTCGTCATCCTCGACTTTGGCGCGCAGTATTCCCAACTCATCGCGCGCCGTATCCGCGAACAAAACGTTTTTTCCGTCGTGCTGCCCTGCACCGCTTCGCTCGACGAGATCAAGAGATGCGCTCCCATGGGCATCGTGCTTTCGGGCGCGCCCTGGTCGGTGTATGACAAGGACGCCCCGCCCGCCGATCCGCGCCTATTCGAACTCGGGCTGCCCGTGCTCGGCATCTGCTACGGACTGCAATTCATGGTGCATACGCTCGGCGGACAAGTGCGCCCGGCGGATAAGCGCGAGTACGGGCACGCGGAAATCGACGTGGTCGCCGAGTCGGTGCTCTTCCACGGGCTGGCGAAACGGCAGCCCGTCTGGATGTCGCACGGGGATGAGGCTCTGGTATTGCCTCCCGGATTTGAGTTGATTGCGAAAACTCCACATGCCGTCGCTGGCATTCAGAACGTCGCCAAGAAGTGGTTTGCGGTGCAGTTCCATCCCGAGGTGCATCACACGCGCAACGGTACGGAAATTCTGCGCAATTTTATATTCAAGATCTGCGGCGCAAAAGCCAACTGGACGCCGCAGCACTTCATCGATTCGACAATCGAACAAGTGAAAAGCCAAGTGGGCAAGGGACGAGCCATCTGTGCGCTCTCCGGCGGTGTGGATTCTTCGGTGGCAGCGGTGCTGGTGGATCGCGCCTTGCGCGACAAGCGTGGCAAGTCGCGGCTGACCTGCATCTTCGTGAATAACGGAGTGCTGCGCAAGAACGAGTTTGAAAAGGTCCAGAAGACCTTGCACGACAAATTGGGCCTGCACCTCGACGCGGTCGATGCTACGGCGCGTTTCCTGGGCCAGCTGAAAGGCGTCAGCGATCCCGAGAAAAAACGAAAAATCATCGGCAACGGATTCATCAAGGTCTTCGAAAAGGAAGCGCGACGCATCGAGAAAGAAGAAGGCAAGGTGAAGTGGCTGGTGCAGGGGACTCTGTATCCCGACGTGATCGAATCGCGCTCGGTGCGGGGGCCGTCGCAGGTGATCAAGTCGCATCACAACGTGGGCGGGCTGCCGGAAAAGATGAAGCTCAAGCTGATCGAGCCGCTGAAGGATTTATTCAAAGACGAAGTGCGCAAGATCGGCCGCGATCTCGGTATGCCGGAGGAAATCCTGCAGCGGCAGCCTTTCCCCGGTCCAGGCCTCGCCGTGCGAGTGCTGGGGGAAATTACGCCGGAGCGCCTTGCCCTGCTGCGCGAGTGCGATGAGATTGTGGTCAGCGAGATCAAGAATGCGGGGCTCTACACCAAGGTCTGGCAGTCGTTTGCGGTGCTGCTGCCGGTGATGTCGGTGGGCGTAATGGGCGACATGCGCACATACGCTTCCACCTGCGCGATTCGCGCGGTGAGTTCGGAAGATGGCATGACAGCCGACTGGGTGGCGCTGCCGCACGAGGTGCTGAAGACCATCTCGACCCGGATCGTGAACGAAGTGAAAGGCGTGAATCGCGTGGTGTACGACGTGACTTCCAAGCCTCCGGGGACGATTGAGTGGGAGTAAAGTTCTTAGCGTTTGGCTTTTCCTAAACAAAAAACTATGTGGGGACAGCCGCCCTCGGCTGTCCTCCGAGTGTAGCTCAGCTTCTGGATGCTGATTGAGCGCAGCTTTATTCTCCATCCGAAGTCAGCGCGCATCGCGATGCACGGTTTCCATGGAGAACGCTGGCAGGCACACGGCAATGTATTCCGCTCCGCCTTCGTTGGGAGTAGAGTAACGGATCCATTCGCCGGCGTGGACGATGATGGCTTGTCCAGCGTCAACGTCGATCGATCCCTTTGTGTGCTCCACGCGAAGCATGCCCTTTAAGACAATCGTGAATTCGTCGAAGGCGGGAGTCTGACCCGGCTCGAGCCATCCGGCGGGGCTGCGCATGTGGGCCACGCTGGCGGATTCGGTTTTCGAATTGACGCGTCCGATGTATTCGTCGATGAGCTTGGGTTTGGTGCCGGCGGATTGGATGCGTGTGGGCTGCGGGATTAATGTAGGCATGGCTGTCGGCCGCGTGAGTGAACGAATGATCCTATTAAAGCATGCGAGCAGAGTGGACGCGCCTCGTTGCGCTCGGCGGGACGGCCGAGGCGGCCGTCCCCCCATGAGCTACTCCCACACAAGCTGTCCAAAGAGTGCCTTCTTGCCGACTTCGGTCCATATTCTCACGGGCACGGATACGGCGTGGGCGGAGTTCCCGGTGTGCCCGGGATGTCGGTGCCGGGAGTGCCTGGCCTGCCGGGAGTCCAGCATGTGCCATTGTTGGTGTCGGGCGGCGGCGGTTGCGGGCGCGCCTACCATTCCGGGCTGCGGGTTTGACTGCGACTGGCTCTGCGCTTGCGCGAGCGATGCGAGCGCGAGGGAAAGCACGATGGTCAAGGTTAGTATTGGGTTGAAAGTTTTGTTGAAGGGAGCTGAAAAACAGGAAACACGAAGAACATTCGGAGACATCGGTGACACCTCCTGAAGGCCGAAGCCTTCCGTTCCGGGCGGGAGAGCTTGAAATCTGCTGTCTGCAGGATTGGACCCAAGCGTGGGGAAAACGTTGTCTAGAGAATAGTGGAGAATCGAAAAGCTATCGTAAGTTTTGTAAAGGCGCTTCAAGAGCTGTGATGGGAGTCACAAGCCACGATTTGCCAAAGATATTGCCAAAACCACGCGGGAAGCGGCTTCGTTTACAATCCTCGCTTATGTTCTATCGCTCCGACAATCGTGCTCCCGACCAACTACGGCCGGTTTTGATTACTCCTGATTTCATTACTACTGCGGAAGGCTCAGTGCTGATCGAAGTAGGGAACACGCGGGTTATTTGCACCGCGTCGATCGAAGAGAGCGTGCCGGCATTTATGCGAAACTCGGGCAAAGGATGGATCTCGAGCGAGTATGCGATGATTCCGCGAGCCACCTTGACTCGCACGGCTCGCGAAGTAGCGAAGGGGAGGCCGAGCGGGCGTACGCATGAAATCCAGCGGCTCATCGGGCGTTCTTTACGGGCGGTTACGGATCTGTCGCGGTTGGGCGAGCGCACGATTTGGATCGATTGCGATGTGATTCAGGCCGATGGCGGAACTCGCACGGCGTCGATCACCGGTGCGTTCGTGGCGCTGGGGCTGGCGCTGGAAAAATTGGTGCAGGCCGGGACTTTGACTTCGGTTCCGCTGAGAGATTTTGTGGCCGCGGTGAGCGCGGGGCTTGTCGACGGAGAAGTGCTGCTCGACCTCTGCTACGAAGAAGATTCGCGCGCCGATGTGGACATGAATTTCGTAATGACAGCGGGTCATAAGATGGTGGAAGTGCAGGCGACAGCCGAGCGGCAGGCGTTCGATGAAGCGCAGTTCGCTAAGATGATGGCGTTTGCCCGGTCGGGCGTGCAGGCGCTGATTGCCAAGCAGCAGGCAGTGTTGAGCGGGCTGACGCTAAGGCAGTGAGCTATCCCCTCCTCCAGCAGTTCTTCCAGCAATTCGTGCCGCTTGGCCGGGAAGGGCAGTTGACAAATGAGTGCTTAGGCGATCGAAACCGTCTTGATATTCATGAACTCGCGGATGCCGTTGGCGGCTAGTTCGCGGCCATGGCCGGATTGTTTGACGCCGCCGAAGGGGATGCGCGGGTCGGAGGCAACCATCTTGTTAATGAAGACCATGCCGGATTCCAGTTCGTTGATGAAGCGCTCGCGTTCTCCCTCGTCTTTGGTCCAGGCACTGGCGCCGAGGCCGAAGCGGCTGTCGTTGGCGAGACGGATGGCCTCGTCGATATTTCTCACGCGGAACAAGGAAGCGACCGGTCCAAAGAATTCTTCGCGGTAGGCGGGGGATTCTTTCGGAATGTCAGTTAAGACGGTCGGGGCATAGTAATTACCCGGCCGCTTCAGAGGATGACCGCCGGTTAGTAACTTGGCTCCGGCTTGCACCGTCTTTTGTACGTCGGCATCGAGCGAAGTAACGGCATCGGCTGTCGCCAACGGACCCAACTCGGTTTTCTCGTCGAAGGGATCGCCGATGCGAAGATTCTTCATGCGTTCCACAAACTTGCGCTCGAATTCGGAGGCGATGGAATCGGCGACGATGAAGCGCTTGGCGGCGATGCAGGATTGACCGTTATTAATGACGCGAGCCTCGACTGCAGTCGAGACCGCCGCGTCAAGGTCGGCGCTGGGCATTACGATAAATGGATCGCTGCCTCCGAGTTCGAGCACCACTTTCTTAATGCGCTTGGCGGCGGCGATTCCAACCTGAATGCCCGCCTGCTCGCTTCCCGTGAGTGTGGCCGCAACCACCCGCGAGTCGTTCAGAATGGCATCGACTTGCGGCGAGCCGATGAGTAGGGTCTGAAATGCGCCGGCGGGAAATCCAGCTTCGAGAAAAATCTCTTCAATCGCCAGCGCGCACTGGGGGACGTTCGAGGCATGCTTTAACAACCCGACATTGCCTGCCATGAGCGCGGGAGCGGCGAAGCGAAACACCTGCCAAAAAGGGAAGTTCCAAGGCATGACCGCGAGGATGGGACCAATGGGTCGATAGCGGACAAAACTTTTCTTGGCCCCGGTTTCGATGATCTCGTCGGTGAGAAATCTTTCCGCATTCTCGGCGTAGTAGCGGCACCCCGACGCTGACTTCACCGCTTCGGCCACAGCGGCTTTGTAGGGCTTGCCCATTTCGAGCGTCATCAGGTGCGCGAATTTATCTTTGTCGCGTTCGAGAATCTCGGCAGCCTGCAGCATGCGGCGGGCGCGCTCCGCGAAAGAGGTCTTGCCTTCGGCGCGAAAGGCCGTGACTGCGAGCCGAATTTTTTGTTCGATCTGGGCCTCCGTGAGTGGCTGGAAGGTCTTAACCACTTCGCCGGTGGCGGGATTAATGGTTGCTATAGGCATGATGAAACTTTCCGTCGCGGAATTTTCTAATGAGTGGGATGACCCGAGGATGCTTTCGCGACACGGTTGATTTTGCCGTCACCAGCGCTTCTAAAGCGCCACGGTCATACCACTATACCATCGCGCAACCAACGGCGGAGCGCCGCGACGAAAGCATGATCTACTTCGCGGCCTGCGAAACGAACAGGCTTGAAACCTGGTAATAAGCGGTGTAGGCGTAGGAGCGCAGGTCGTCGGTGACGATGACTCTCCCTCATGGAAAGAAGCCCCGTGCGATCGGCAGGGGCGAACTCTTTGAACAACGTGCGGCGTCCGCTGGCGAGATCAACGCGCTCCAGTCGGCAGGGCACTTGAGCGCGGCGATAGACCAGCGCCGAGCGCTGATCGGCGCTCCACTGCGAGAGGATGTCGGTTTCGGAGAGGGCTGTCAGCGGCCGCGGATCCCCGTCGACGATTAGGATGGATAAAGTATCTGTTCTCTGGGCCGCGCCCCAGCACGAGTCTTCCATCGGAGGAGAGCCAGCCATCGCGAGTGCCTTCCGGCGTCACTGGTTGCGCCTCTTGCTCGGCGCCCAAATGTTGAATATAGAAGCGAGGTCCTCTGCCGGGTTCGTTGCCGCCAATGAGCACGCTCTTGCCGTCCGGAAACCACTGCGCTGAGGAATAATTTTCGATCGCTCCGCGCTTGAGTTGCTGGGTCTGCCCGGCCCCTGTGGGATAAATCACGAGTTGAGGAGGATGCGATTGGATGATGGCGAGCGCCCACTTTCCATCGGCGGAGAGATCTGCAGCCCAACCCTCGCCGAGGCGCACCACAGGAGAGCCATCGGTCTTGCGCAGGCAGACGTCGTAGTTCCCTCCAAGGCCGGTCTCGGTGAATAGAAGGGTCTGGCCGTCCGGCGAGAGGGCGCGCGCGTGCGAGGTGTTAAGCCAGGAGAGATTGCGATCCGCCGTGTCGCCGGGAGTTCGGACCATCGCAGCATAGCGAATCGCCGACGCGGGTCGCGAGCCAGCGTCCGTCGCGAGCCAGGTCTTCGATGGTGAGTCCACCGGGCGGCTGGTACGCCACGCGCAGGCTGCCGGAGGGCGTGACCGCGTAAACGGTGAAGCTGCCACCGCTGCGGCTCGCAGAAAACAAAACTTCGTCTCCGTTGGGCGACCACGCCAGCCCGCGCTCGCTCCAATAGCCATCGGAAAGCACCGTGTTCTTTCGGTTGAGATCGACTAGGTTTACCGACCCGCGGTCATCCCATTTTCGCGGGTGCTCAAAATAGGCGATGCGATCGCCTTTGGGCGAGACGCGCAAGTCACTCATATAACCGCTGACCTCGCGCAGCACGTTGCCGATGGGATACTCGAGCCGATCTTTGCCCGCGACCTCGCGGATGATGGCGAGTTGCGAACCATCCGGCGACCAATCCGCCTGGCGCACGCCTTCCTGAACCTGACGCGGAGCGCCGCCGCTCAGGGGCATACGCGCCAGCGTGCCGGTGAAGAGTCGAAACCACACGTACCGGGCATCCAGAAGGACAGCCAGTTCACCCTTGGATGAAACGGCGAGCAGGTGCGTATCGGGTGGGCCAAGAGCTTGCGGCTCGGGATAATCGGGACGCACGACGAACATTTGAGGTGTGTTGCCGGAGCCCGCTGCACTATAGACAACGGTGTCTTTGTTGCTGGCGAACGCGGCGTTGAAGAGGGCTTCGCGGCGGAAATTCAACTGGCGGAAGGCAAGAGGCGGAGGCACGCGCCGCGAGCCGGTTAGGAGCAGGAGCGCGCCTGCGGCAACGACGATGAGCGCGAAGGCCAAAATAGCGATCCAGCGCATGGTCGTTCGGCTCGCCCGTCGTGTGGGCGCGAGCACGCCGGACTGCGACGGAGTTCGCGCTTCGGAGCCTGACTTGAAGCGGAAAGCCGGATCTGATCCGGCTTTGGAGGAGCCCTCCGAGATCGCGCGCAACTCCTGCCAGAGGTCGCCCGCCGACTGCCAGCGTTCGCCGGGATTCTTGGCCAGGCAAACCTGGATAGTGCGCTCCAGCGCCGGCGAGGTGAGCGGTCGCAGAGTTCGAATTGGCTCGGGATGAGTGTGCAAAATAGCCGAGGCCACGCTGAATTCGTTCTTGCCCTGAAAGGCCCGTTTCCCGGTAACCATTTCGTACAGCACCGCGCCCAGAGAGAAGATGTCGCTGCGCACGTCGACTTCATTGCCTTCCACCTGCTCGGGAGACATGTAAGGAACGGTTCCGATCACGGCGCCATGCTGAGTCATGGGCGTGGCTTGCGGCGTCATATCCGTAAGCGTCGCGCCCGTGGCCGCGGCCGGTTCGGCTTTTGCCAGTCCAAAATCGAGCAGCTTGGCGCCGGATGCGGTCAGCATGATGTTGCCGGGCTTGAGGTCGCGGTGCGTCACCCCGTTGCGATGGGCCTTGTCGAGCGCACTGGCGATCTGGGTTCCATATTGCAGGACCTGCGCCTCCGGCAGCGGCCCCTTGTCCAGCAACTCGGCTAGCGACTCGCCTTCGAGAAATTCCATGACGATAAAATCGACGCTGTCCTTCTGGCCGATGTCGTACAGCGTGCAGATGTGAGGATGGTTCAGGCTGGAGATCACCTTGGCTTCGCGCTCAAAGCGCTGCCAGCGCGAGGCGTCCCCGGAGAGTTCACTGGGAAGAATCTTGATGGCGACGGTTCGGTCGAGGCGAATATCGCACGCCTTGTAAACCTCGCCCATTCCTCCCACGCCCAAAGGCGCAACAATCTCGTACGGACCCAAGCGAGTTCCGGGAGCCAGCGGCATGGGGTATGAACGGTTGTACCGTGGGCGGTGCGAGATTTAGCGCGGAGGCTAACAGGAAAGGTAATCTTGAATGCGATTTGCCTCTAATGAGTCGAGGCAGCGACGCAGCCGA
>Ga0116113_1000263_pt1 | contig 10909 bp, 7 predicted proteins | sample June2015DPH_10_2_FD_89788 | JGI IMG/M metagenome (GOLD analysis project Ga0116113, IMG submission 89788) | Peatland microbial communities from SPRUCE experiment site at the Marcell Experimental Forest, Minnesota, USA - June2015DPH_10_10 | ecosystem: Environmental > Terrestrial > Soil > Wetlands >... | reverse complement strand
GGAATGGCAAATAATATCCGTAGACCGCAATGCCCGGACGCACCATGTTGTTCCAGGTCTCGCGGCGCGAAATCAGGGCGCTGGTGTTGGCCATGTGGATCAAACTCGGATCGAAGCCGGCCGCGCGCACCATGCGCAGCGCCTCTTCGAAACGGCGCTCCTGCTCGGCCACCGAAGGAGCATCCATAATTTCTGAAGACGCCAGGTGAGTTGAGAGCCCTTCGAGAACCAGATGCGGAGCCGCGCCGAGAGCGTTCAGCACCGCGGGAAGCTGATCCAGCGATACACCAAGCCGGCCCATCCCGGTATCCACTTTCAAATGCACTGCGTGCCGCACCGCTCCGAGCGCCGCGGCAGTCTCCAGAGACTCGATATGCCAGGGTTCCCACACGGTAGGAGTGAGCCGCGAGCGGACGATCTCGCTTTCCTCGCCGCGCCAGAAACCCGTCATCAGCAGAATCCGAGATTCAATGCCGGCCTCGCGCAGCGGGATCGCCTCATCGAGCGATGTAACACCCAACCACTTCGCGCCCTCCGCCTGCAAAGCGCGCGAACACTCCACCGCGCCATGGCCATAGGCGTCAGCTTTCACCACAGCGCACACCGTCACTCCCGCACCTGCATGTTTCACAACCGCGCGGAAGTTTTGCCGCAACGTAGTGAGAGAAACTTCCGCCCAGGTAGGGCGGGTAGCCACGCGGCTCAGAATTTCTACAGTTGTCGCCACTGCGCTCGATTATAGCGGGAGTAACTCGCGCACTCAGGTTACGCTTGGGCTACTCCCGCAGCAGTTTCTAGTTTCCCGCCAGAGAGAAGTTCACGGTGATCTGCGTCTCCACTTCCACTGGCTCATTGTTCAAAACATAAGGCCGGTAACGCCATTGCCGCACGGCTTCTTTCGCCGCCGGCGCTAGCATGGGATGTCCTGACAGAACTTTAAGGTTCTCTATGACGCCTTGCTTGCTAATCAGCGCTTGCAGCACGACCTGTCCTTGAATGCGCGCGGCACGAGCCAGCGGCGGATAAATAGGCAGCACCTTATGAACTAAATCTCCTTCATCCATATGCGAGATGCGGAGCGGGGGAGCTACGGCCACCGGCTGAGGCGGCAGAACCGGACGTGCACCCGTTCTCAACACACTCAACACTCCATCCGGACTTCCCGGTCCCAATGCATCGTTACCCGGACCCGACGGCCCGATTTGCGGTGGGCCATCATCGCCGGGTGCCGGAATGCCATTCGGAATTCGTGCGGGCGCTCTTAAAATGAAAACCGAAGGAGTATTTGTTGCAGCCGCATTTGCACTCGCGTGCGTTCTGACCGTTGGAGCTTCCGCCAAAGGTTGACCGAGCGTGACCGGCGTAGACAGTGGTCGCAACAATGGCAATCTCATGGGGCGGAGCAGCGGCAAGACAAGCAATGCCGCGCATGCAAGGGCCTGCAAGCCGAAGGATGTCAAAGCGGTCAATCCGCGGCGCGAACGCTCGTTCCACGATGAATTGATTGTGCTGGCGAACATACCATCTGTGAATCTGGTCTCGCTAAACATAGTGTCCTCCTCGTGGACTGGGTTGCTGATAAGGACACCGGACGCACGACGGTCGGGTGCGCTGAAAACAAATAAAAAAGGCCGCGTCAGACGCGGCCTTTCAGGAACTTTTTCGACACATACGGTGTCGCGAAAGTTATTTCGGTGGAGTGGTTGACGGGGCTGCAGGCCTCGGAGCCGCGGGCTTCGCAGGCACCTTGGCTGGAGCGCCAGTTGGAGCAGGAGCGGCCACACCCGACGACGTGTTGTATGCCTCCACGATCGCCTTGGTGATGTCCACGCCCTCACCAGACCACAGGACCTGGCTTTGCGGCCAATTGTTCGACGTATCCACAATCAGCTGGAACGAATTGTCCTGCGCGTACTTCACGATGGTAGGAGCCATCTTCTGCAGGATGCGTGCGAAGATCTCTTTCCCTTGATTCTGCCCGTCCTCTTGAAAATCCTGGTAGGCACGCTCGAACGATTTCTTCTTGGTCTCAATCTGTTTGAGCAGAGTGGCCTTGGCATCTTCGTTCAGCTTGTCGCCCTGCGTGTCGTACTGTTTCTGCAGACCATCAAGCTCTTCTTTCTGGGACTTAAGTTCGTTCTGTCTGGGTTCCAGTTTTTTGGTCAAAGCATCGGCGTCGCGGCGGCCCTCGTTGGAACCGAAGACGGCGGCTTCCACGTTGATCGTCCCCACCTTGGTGCCAGGGCCAGTCGTGGTCGGGGAAGCTGCAGGACTTGCAGCAGCAGCAGATGGGCTAGAGGGAGTGGCAGCGCCACCGGTTTGGGCCCATGCGGAAATCATCGAGAACACCGCAATAGCCAGGACAGATCGCAGAAACTTGCTTGTCATTGGATCTCTTAAACTCCTTGGAACATAGTTCCGTAGATTTTTCCGGGAATGAACTCAGACCACCTTTTCAGGCAACTCTGGGCCGGAATTATTGGACCGCGTTCTGGCAACGGCCGTCAGACATTCGTCGCTAAGACAAGGCACACTGGACTGCCAGCGCTACACGCCGGGGTTGCGACGTGTCGTCCACCTGCTCAACTCTCTTATGCCCGTGGATCACAACAATTATAGAGAGCATCCTCAGACGCCGTCAAACCTGCTGCCGCGAATCTTCGTTAGAACATCTGTCTTCAAAAGCCGTCACTTAGAAAGTCGTCGCCACGGTGAAGCGGAATGTCTTGCGCGGCTCCCGCAGCAGGAAGCTCGGCGAGTAAGCGTTCTTCGCCAGGTTAAACGTATAGTCACCCGCTTGGGTCAAGTGGCAGCCCGATGGTCCGCAAACCTGCGGGAACATGCTCGGAGTAATCGGAATCGGCGGCATCGCCGGGCTATCCAGCCGCAGTGGGTTATAGGCCCAGTAAATTCGGAAGGGCGCATTAACGACCGGCAGGAAAACCTGAAGTTCAAGCCCCGTGGACATTCTCGGCCGCCAGTTGGTCGTGCCCAGAACCTGCAGATCTTGCCCTGGCGGCGGGTTCAACACGCTGCCGATCGTACAAGTATTCGTGGTTCCAGTCTGCAACAACTGCGGACAGCCAAAGGCCTGCCCAATCACGCCATCGTATTGCACCTGCGCAATCTGCAACTGCGACTTTCGGATAATGGGGTCAATGCCCGCGTCGACGAATGGAGCCACAGCCACCGGCCCAACGATCGTGATGCGATACTCCATGTTCGTGAAGAAGCTGAAATCGCCACCTGGGAAAACGATCTGATCCACTGGAATCGGAATCGTCACGGGTCCTTGCAGCGGGTTCTGCGCATTTTTCAGTACCGGCGTTCCATCGCGATTGGTGAGAGCAATCGATCCCACGCTCGGCAGAAATGCCACTGGCGATACAGAGCGGATATCGAAACCGCGCAGATCGTTTTCGCCGCCCATGTACGCGCGCTGGAACGGAGGCGCAACCAGGCCGCCGTAACCAGTGATGAAAGATCCCTGCATATTGAAGCCGATCGCGTTGCGCCCCTTCTGCACCGGAATGAAACGCTTGTATTGAACGATGGGACGGACGGACCGAATCGTGCCTCCAAGCCCGGCGAGTTCGGCGCCCAGCGTGAACTGGTGCCCGCTGTGCGGCGAGATGGGACTGTTGATGGTGTTGAAAGAGAAGTTGGGAAAAATCTTGCTGGTAATAATTCCTTCCAGCGCATTGGGCCCGGAGATGCCGCGGAAGGCCAAAAACTCAAACAGATTCTTCGACGCCGAACTGAGCGCCGCCAGCGAGGAGCGGTCGAAAGAATAAGTAACTCCCAGGCGATTGAAGCGGCGCTTGTTGCGCGCGCGCAGCGGATAGCTCAACGACGTGGTAAACCCGGCGCTTGCCTGTGTGTAATTCTGCAGGTTCTGCAATACCGTATTGGGCAGGTTCAGGTTCTCCCCCCTGAAAATGGAGAGTTGCCGCGCCTGATCGTACTTGGTCTTGGTGTAGTAGACGTTGAAGCCGAACTGCAATGGCCGGTCAAACATGTAGGGCTGCGTAAAGCCGAAGCGGATGCTCTTTGCCAGGTTACCCACGCTGGCCTGCACCTGAAGCGTCTCACCCAGGCCGAGGAAGTTATTGGTGGCATAGTTGATGCCGATAAATGCGCCTTCCAGGCCGCTGACCCCGCCATTCAGTCCAATGCTGTTCTTGCCCTTCTCGTGGACCTTCAACGTTAGATCGACCAGACCGTTTTTCTCATCCAGTTGTCGCGTGGTCACGTTGGGATCCTCCGGCTTCAACTGGTCGAAGTATCCCAATTGATTCAAGCGCAGCACGCTCAACTCCCAGAGTTTCGAGTTGTAGATGCCACCTTCCTCCAGTGCGATTTCGCGGCGGATAACTTTGTCGCGAGTCGTGGTGTTGCCTACGAACTCGATGCGGCGCACATAGAACTGCTTGCCTTCATCAACATCAATATCGAGATAGATCAGTTTTTTCTCATCGTCAAACCGGGTCTCCGGCACCGGAGTGAAGTTGATGTAGCCCAACTCCCCATAAGCCTTGTGCAGGTTCTCCAGGCCCTTGCCGACCTTTTCTTTGCTGAAGACATCTCCGTCTTTAATGGGGAAGATGGATCGCAGCGCCTTCACGTTCTGAACCGCCTTATTGTTCTTGAACGTGATTCCGCCCAGCGTGTAGCGCTCGCCCTCATCGATGGGCATGGTGACGTCGACCGATTTGCCCGATCCGCCTTGCAACAGCGGAACGTGAATGCCGGTATGCCCGGTGTCGTGAATCTCAGTTTTGGGCTCGGCAATGTTGGCCTTGAAATAGCCGCGATTCTGGTATTCGATGCGGACGCGTTCCACATCTTCTTCGAGCTTGGTGGCGTCGTAGGTTCGAGCGAAAATGTTTTCCAGAAAGATGGAATGCGGGACGCCGATGGGCCGCAAGTTCTTCATTGCGTAACGCAGAACTCGCGTCTTGACGTTCTTGTTTCCCGTGAACGTGATCTTGCCCACCTTAACCTTTGGACCTTCTTTAATCACAAACGTGACGCCGATCGCTGCCGGAGGGATCTGCCGTATTTCCGTCCGGATGGTGGCAAACTGCCGCCCATGTTCGGCCAATAGGCCTTTGATCGTCACTTCCGCTTTTTTCACTTTCGTCGGGTCGTATTGATTCTCTACCGACAAGCCGACCTTCGCTTCCTTGAAGCGGTCCAAGACGTCGCTGGTGGAGACCGAACTCAACCCCACATAGTTGATCTCGCGGATCGTCGGCTTTTCCTTCACCTGGATAATCAGCCGCCATCCCTTCGGAGTCTGTTCGCGGCTGAACTTGATGTCTTCGAAGTAGCCGGTGTTCCAGAGTGAATTAAAATCGCGCTCCAGCGCGGCGGGATCGTAAATGTCTCCAGGATGAGTGAAGATGCGCGCCTTCACCGTCTCGGCGGGAATTCTGCGGTTTCCCTGGATGTTGATCTCAGAGATCACATCGGTCTGTGCCCAGCTCGCGGAGGCGGAAAGCACAACGAGCAACATTCCGAGCGCCCACCCAAGCCATTTCATTCTCCGGCAAAAGCGTGCGGATGAAGAAGATGAAGGCTGAACAGCGCCGGAAGAATCGTTGCTGCGCCGGGGCACAGCACTATCTGTATGAGAGCAAAAATGAATCGCTACGACCTCAGCCTCTGGGATGTGGGAAAACGATCATTATACGGTAGAAAAATAGAAAGCGTCCAAGCGCCACTCTTGCCGGTGGCTTTATGAAGAAGACTTCACTGACTCCACCTCAACCAAGACGGAATAAAACGTGGCGGAGTTGCCCAGGTCGGAAAGTTTTTCTGAGGTCAGCACATTAATATTCCGAAATCCAGGAGCGAGCTTCGCCCAATTCAGCGTCGCCGAAACTACTCCGGGCCGAACCGCGCCGTCGACTCGCGCCTTCAACAAGATTTCTCCGCGATGGTTGTAGACCCGGACCGTGTCTCCGTTGGCAATGCCACGCCGCCTCGCGTCCACGGAATGCATCTCGAGAAGATTCGTCTCTTCCATCGTTTGCACCGAAGGCACATTGGAAAAAGTTGAGTTCAGAAAGTTGTCGGCCTTGCGCGCCAGAAGTTCCAAGGGGAAAGTTTTCTTCTCGACTCCATGCCGCGATTCCGCTGGAGGCGTGAACTCGACCACCGGATCAAGCCCCTGCGCTTTAATTGCTTCACTGTAAAGTTCAGCCTTGCCCGAAGGCGTACGGAAGTTGCCGCGAGCGAATGGAAGAAATGGTTCTGTCGTTCCTGATTGTTCCCTATCCCCTGCCCCCTGACCCCTGAAGTTCAACCGCACTTGCCGCTCTTTCTCCAACCGCTCACGAGTAATTCCCTGAAGCCACGGATTGCTCGAAGCAAGCGCGCCATCGATCATTTCGTTGAGGCTGTCCTTGAAGCACGCATCTTCGAATCCCATCCTCTGAGCTAGCGCGCGGAACACTTCAACGTTGGCGCGGCACTCTCCTAACGGCTCAATCGCCTGATCCGACACTTGCAGATAGTAGTGGCCATAGGCTGCCTGCAAATCCTTGTGCTCGAAAAAAGTTGTTGCCGGCAACACAATGTCGGCATAGTCGGTTGTGTCAGTAAAGAACTGCTCGTGGACAACGGTAAATAAATCCGCACGCTTCAGCCCGCGAACCACTTCATTGTGATTGGGACAAACTGCCGCGGGATTTGAGTTGTAAACGAACAGCGCCTTCACCGGAGGATCGCTCAGCGTATTCAGCGCCTTGCCCAGTTCGACCATGTTCACAGTGCGTGGGATGTGGTCGAGATCGTCCGGCTTAAGGTCGGGGCGCGTCAATGCATCTTTATTCAATCCAAACGAACCGCTGGTCGACATCTGCAGTCCACCGCCGACTTCTTTCCAAGATCCGATGATGCAAGGCAGCATCACGATGGCTCGCGTAGCCATGCCGCCGCCCTCCGACCGCTGCACACCATAATTCAGACGAATTACCGACGGCCTCACCGTGGCATATTCCAGTGCCAGCTTGCGAATATCTTCGGCCGCAATCCCCGTCCACTGCGCCACACGCTCCGGTGAATAAGCCTTTACTTTCTCACGTAACTCTTCGAAGCCCAGAGTGAACTTCGCCACGTAATCGGCATCATGCAAACCTTCGCCGATGATCACATGCATCATGGCGAGCGCGAGAGCGCCATCCGTCCCGGGATTGATGGGAAGGTACCAGTCGGCGCAAGCCGCAGTGCGCGTGCGATAGGGATCGATCACCACCAGCTTCGCGCCGTTGCGCCGCGCTTCCTCGATGAACGGCCACAGATGAACATTATTTCCGTGAATGTTCGAAGCCCAGGCAATGATGTAACGAGAATGGACGAACTGCTCGGGCTCAGTGCCAAGCTTCACGCCGAGCACTGAAATCAATCCGGCCTCACCCGCCGCAGAACAAATCGCGCGCTCCAGCTGCGAAGCGCCGAGGCGTCCGAAAAATCTGCGGTCCATGGAAGCGCCATTCAGCGCGCCCAGCGTGCCACCATAAGAATAAGGAAGAATCGCCTCGCTGCCGAACTCGGCAATGACCGAGCGAAAGCGCGAAGCAATTTCGTCGAGCGCCTTGTCCCAAGTAATCCGCTGCCAAACCTGTGTGGGCGACTCGCCCGCGCTGGTGGCGCGAGCCGCTACTCCCTTAGCCGCAATCCTCCGCATCGGGTACAGCACCCGGTCCGGCGAATAAACCCGGTCCAGATATTTAGCCACTTTCCCGCACAGAAATCCCCGCGTCACCGGATGCCCCGGATCGCCCTGAATCTTCGTCGCCCGGCCGTCTTCGACCGTGATCAAAACGCCGCAAGCATCAGGGCAATCGTGCGGACAAGCGGCATGGACGACCTGTTTCATGACTCGTTCGATTATACGGCGCTTTCCGAAAGGCAAAGACGACGTGGCAGAATGACACGGTCGAGTGCGCATATTGCCAAAGATTTACGGCGCATCGAACGAGAATCCCGAATCGCGCTACAGCCCCGCAACTTGCATCGGATGCCGCACTGGAGTTCTCGCAGGAAACCCCGACCCAGACCACATCTCTTACTTTGTTGCGTTTAATGGAACTACCTTCTACTAGTGCGGATACCGCTGGCGAGAAGTGCTTAAGCGATTCATGATCTGTCACTCTTCAAGAAAGATAGTATGATATTAACTGCGTAATGGCAAATATTATTTGACATAAATATTAAATTATCATACTATCTTTTTCGTGCTCTTCAAAGCGGAAAAACTCACACAATCTGAAACGGACGTTATCGCCAGGATTGAGGAAACGAGAAAGGCGCTGAGATACAACTTGGCTACGCCGCGACGATGGAAAGGGCTGCTCCGTCGCAACACGTTAGCTCGCGCCGTTCGGGGCTCAAATAGTATTGAGGGATATAACGTCACGGCTGAAGATGCGATCGCGGCGGTCGAGGGCGAGGAACCACGGACGGCAGACCGCGAATCCTGGCTGGCTGTGACTGGGTATCGCTACGCCATGACGTTCGTCCTTCAACTGACCAAAGACCCAAATTTTGCCTATAGCGAAGGGTTTATTCGCGGTTTGCATTTTATGATGGTCCAGCATGATCTTGAGAAGAATCCGGGAAATTGGAGACCGGGGACCGTTTACGTTCGCGATGATGCGAGGGGCGACGTAGTTTACGAAGGCCCTGATGTTGAGATGGTACCGGGCTTAATTGAGGAGTTGATAGAATACCTTAATGATGATGAGGATTGTCCGCACGCCCTCGTTAAGGGAGCGATGGCCCATCTAAATTTGGTCATGATTCATCCGTTTTCCGATGGAAACGGGAGAATGGCACGGTGTCTACAAACACTTGTTCTCGGGAGAGAGGGGATTCTTGAATCCGAATTTTCCTCAATCGAGGAATATCTCGGACGAAACACTCAGGACTACTACAACGTTCTAGCTCAGACTGGTGAAGGGTCATGGAATCCGAGGAATAGCACGCGCGCATGGATTCAGTTCAATTTGACCGCTCATTTTCGACAGGCAACGACTTTGCTGATGAGGACAAGAGTCATCGACCTGCTTTGGCAGGAACTCGAAGGGATCATCTCCCGTCGTGGTCTTCCTGAACGGTTGATCTTTGCAATCGCGGATGGCGCAATCGGATACCGCGTTCGTAATTCTAGCTATCGCAACTTAGCTGAATTGAACGATGTAACGGCGAGTCGCGATTTGAAAGCTGCTGTAGATGCTGGATTACTAATACCGGCTGGGGAGCGGAGGGGAAGAGTCTATGTTGGATCGTTCGAAACGAAGGCCCTAGTAGACAAATTGAGGCTTGAACATATTAAATCGGTGCCTGATCCTTTCGTGCCGAGCACAGCTCAACTATCGTTTCCCATCAGTCCTCCGTAGCCTCTCTCACGACCCGTACGGCGTTCTGGCTTTCGTCCAGATAGGAAGCTCTGACCACGGCACGCCTCGGGTAAGAACGATGACACCTGAAACCGTCCTGACATCGACGGTTTTCCTTTTGGTATCAACAACGGCCGCAACGTATCTGATAAGACCCTTCCCTTTCACGAAAACAGGATCATTGATTTTGGGGATGTATTTGTCGTCCTTGGCCATGCCCACGGTTTCCCACGGGCTCGAAGCAGACTCAAGCCCTGTGGATTTCAAACTGCGACACTCCTATATAAAAAGATAGGGTTGACGATGTTTCCACTCACTTGCTATATTTGTAAGGTTCCGCGAGTCAATCCAGGCTTGGTGTGTGCCGTGAGTCCCGCAAAGTTGTGCGGGAACTTCTGGTAGAGCTTTTGAGAAATACGTTTTCGGAGAAGTAACAAGCATTCGAGTTCCGGAAACTTTCCTCGCTGAAACGTTCCTGCGCTGCCTTTCGCCCTATCACGAGGGCTGCTCGAGCGCCTGAAGTTAAGACGCGACAGTGGTCTGCGAAAGGATATGCAGGACAGAGCTGGCGATACGGAGCGCCCCCGAGTTTTGCCGGGCGCCACCGTCGGCAGCATAAATCTAGAGTTGGTACCCAAGAATCTCTCTCCGTGATTCGTGTGCGGTGAGAAGCATGGCTGGCCGAATTTGGCCTGCCAGCCCGGAGTATGAAGTGAACTCCGGGAAAGCTGCTAGCGCTGCGCTCTGCCCGCTTGTTTGTCGGGTTGAGCACAATGCGGCGCGCGGCTTGGGTGAGCAGTTTTTAAACGAACGATTTAGCGATTTAAGGAGCGGCAAAGCGTGCCTACTTTTAATCAATTGGTGGCGAAAGGCCGGAAGCGCCCGCGTTATAAGACGGCGAGTCCGGCGCTGCAGGGCTGTCCGCAGAAGCGCGGAGTTTGCACCCGCGTGTACACGCAGACGCCAAAGAAGCCGAACTCGGCGCTGCGAAAAGTGGCGCGCGTGCGCTTGACCAATGGGATTGAGGTTACAACCTACATCCCCGGCGTAGGCCACAATCTGCAGGAGCACTCGATCGTCCTGATCCGTGGAGGCCGCGTGAAGGATCTGCCCGGCGTGCGCTATCACGTGATTCGCGGCACGCTCGATGCAGTCGGCGTGGCCGGACGCCAGCAGGGAAGATCGAAGTACGGCGCAAAGCGCGCCAAAAAAGGCGGAGATAAGAAGTAGCCGGAAGTCAGAAGTTCTAGCTAAAAGCTAAGAGCTAGGAGTTAAAAGCTGAATGCCACGTAAAGGACATATCGCAAAACGCACCGTGCCAAACGACGCCGTATACGGCTCGAATCTGGTAACGAAGTTCATTAACTCGATGATGTGGCAGGGTAAGAAGACTATCGCCCAGGGCATCTTCTATAAGTCCATGGATAAGATTCGGGAACGCACCAGCGACGATCCGTTGAAGCTGTTTAAGAAAGCGGTGGAGAATACCAAGCCGCTGCTCG
>Ga0116113_1000261_pt1 | contig 10928 bp, 8 predicted proteins | sample June2015DPH_10_2_FD_89788 | JGI IMG/M metagenome (GOLD analysis project Ga0116113, IMG submission 89788) | Peatland microbial communities from SPRUCE experiment site at the Marcell Experimental Forest, Minnesota, USA - June2015DPH_10_10 | ecosystem: Environmental > Terrestrial > Soil > Wetlands >... | reverse complement strand
GGCTCGATGGTGTCGTCGAGGCCGCCGGTGGCGCGAACGATTGGCACTGTGCCGTACTTCAAGCTGTAGATCTGGTTCAGGCCGCAGGGCTCGTATCTCGATGGCATCAGGAACATGTCGGAGCCGGCCTCAATCTTGTGTGCGATGGCGTTGTCGTAGGCGACCTTCAAGGCGATCTTGTTGGGGAATTGCTTGTTAAGGCGGGCAAACATTTCTTCATACTGCTTATCGCCGGAGCCGAGGACGACCATGATCATCTCTTCGCGCGCGAGCCGGTCCATAATCTGCGCGATCAGGTCGAAGCCCTTCTGCGCGGCGAAGCGGGAGACGATGCCGATCACGGGAATTTTCGGATCGGAATTCTTCACGCCGAATGTCGTCAGCAGATCCTGCTTGCATACAGCTTTGCCGGCAAGATCCTGCGGAGAATATTTGGTCGCGATAAACTTATCGGCCTGCGGACTCCACTCGTCATAATCCACGCCGTTCACAATGCCTGTGACCGTTGCGGCACGGTCGCGCAGCACGCCTTCCAGTCCAAATCCATATTCGGCAGTCTGAATCTCCTGACTGTATTTCTTGCTCACGGTCGTAATGTAGTCAGAATAGGTAAGCGCGCCTTTCAGAAAATTCACCTGCCCGAAGAATTCCATCTTCGACATGGTGAACAGATCCCAGGGCAGCATAAGCAGCGGCAGAGTATCGGGTGGGAACAATCCTTGATACCCCATGTTGTGGATGGTGAAAACTGTTCCCGCGTCGCGGAAGGCGGGGTCTTCCGCATAAATGGTACGCAGCAGCACGGGCACGAGCGCCGACTGCCAGTCATGACAATGGAAGATGTTCGGCACGCCGAGAATCTTTGTCGCTTCCAATACCGCGCGGGAGAACAGCGCGTAACGCTCTGCGTTATCGGGATAATCCCCGGCCGCCGTGCCATAGAGCGCATCGCGATCGAAGTACTCGGGGCACTCGACAAAATAAAAACGCACTCCGGATTGGGTTCCACTGGTTACAACCGAGGCGAAACGATATTTGTCGTCGAAAGGAATCGTGATGCTGCGCACCACCGTTGCCGGGTCAGACAGCTTGGTCTGCTTGTAACGAGGCAGAAACACGCTCACCTGATGGCCCAGCGAAGCCAGAGCTCGCGGCAATGCGCCGACCACGTCTGCCAAGCCACCCGTTTTTGAAAACGGAACGCCTTCCGAAGCCGCAAACGCAATATGCATGAAACCCTCCCGGGTGAGAGCCCGCTTTTCGCGGGCGCACGATATGATGGATAGCTGTTGCGGGAGCTTCGCTCCCGCGCGCAAAATGAGCGGGCCGTAATAGCCAGTCTATAGGCCCGACGAAATGAGGGTCAACGTGCCGAAGGTCGTGTCGACTCGACGTCCGCAACATAAGCCCAAGCTGGGACAGCATTTTCTTGTCAGCGACAGTTTCGCATTGCAAATTGTGGACGCCCTCGGCGACGTTTCGCAAAATACGGTGCTCGAAATCGGTCCGGGACGCGGCGTCCTTACTTCCCTGCTGGCCAAACGAGTTCGCCGCCTGATCGCGGTGGAACTTGACCGCGTGCTGGCCGCACAGCTTCGGCTGCGCTTCGGTATGTTTCCCAATGTCGAAGTTATCGAGGCCGACATTCTCTCCGTCGATCTCGATTCGCTATTCGGACCCAAGCCCGGCCTGCAACGTCCGGGGATGGAATTCCGGCCGGAGCCGGTCAAGGTCGTCGGCAATCTTCCCTACTACATCACTTCCGATATTCTTCTGCGCCTGTTCGATTACTCGAAATATTTTGAGACCATCGTGATTCTGGTGCAGCGCGAAGTGGCGGATCGCATTGCCGCCGAACCCGGAAGCCGCGACTACGGATTGCTCTCTGCCACCGCGCAGCTCTACGCGCGCGTGGAGAAGCTTTTTACCCTGCCGCCTGGCGCGTTTGCGCCGCCGCCCAAAGTGCACTCCACGGCGCTGCGGCTCACCATCGCGCCGCGACTGAATGAACTCGGGCTCAATGGCGACGCAGCCACCAAAGACGGGTTCATCGATTTCCTGAAACTTTCCTTCGGACAGAAGCGCAAGACACTGTGGAACAACCTTAAGTCCAATTATCCGGAGTCTGATCTGCGTGATGCCCTGGCCGAGGCACGAGTGAAGCCCGCCGCAAGAGCCGAAACCTTAAGTCTCGAAGAAAGCGCTTCGCTGTTTCACGCCTTGCGAAACCGCCGCGACCGCTCGTAGCATGATTTTTTGAAGGGCGCGAAGAGCTTTTCGTTGGATCGTTTATGACCGTCACCACCGTTCGTCATCCAGCGGTCGCGGGGCGCTTCTATCCCGGTGACGAAAAAACTCTGCGCGAAGAGGTTGTTTCATATCTTGCACGTGCTTCCGAGCAAAAGCCTACGCGCGCTTTGGGATGCATCGTTCCTCATGCCGGCTATATGTACTCAGGCCATGTGGCGGGAGCGGTGTTTGCTGCACTGGAGATTCCAAAACTCTGCCTCGTGCTGTGTCCCAATCACACTGGCATGGGCCGCGCCCTGGCGATTATGAGTGAAGGAACATGGGAAACTCCGCTGGGCAGCGTCGCGATCGACAGCGCGTTCGCGGCGGCTCTTAAGCAGCGTTGTTCGCTTCTGCAGGAAGATTCAGCAGCGCACCGCAATGAGCACGCCGCAGAGGTCGAGTTGCCTTTTCTGCAAGTGCGTCAACCCCAACTCAGGTTCGTTCCCATCGCGCTGGGCACCGGACAGTTCGAAGCTCTCGCGGAACTTGGAGACGCGATTGCCGACGTAATTGCTGCCCAGAATCAGCCTGTTCTGATCGTCGCTTCCAGCGACATGAATCATTACGAGTCAGACGCCATCACGCGAGTTAAGGATCACACCGCCATCGAAGCAATTCTCCGCCTCGATGCGCGCGCTCTGTTTGACGTGGTCACCCAGCAGCACATCACCATGTGTGGATTCGGACCGGCCGTCACGATGCTGACTGCTGCGAAGAAGCTCGGCGCAACCTCAGCCGAGTTAGTGAAATATGCGACCTCGGGAGATGTTTCCGGCGATCGCGACCTGGTCGTGGGCTATGCGGGTGTAGTAATTCGTTAACGGCTGAAGCGAAAATTCATTTCGGCGCGTTGTTCCCCATCTCGATCAATTGCTTCGCCCGTGCCCGCACTCCGTTGAGCACCGATGAATCCTCAACAATTTCCTGCAGCACGGGTGCAACCGCTTGTAGCTCGCTGAGTTCGGAGTTTTTCGCCTGCGCTTCCATGTGCTTCAGTTCGTCATCCAGCGCCAGCTTCTGAAAGCGGTGGTAGTACGAAAGGCGGCTTCCATATTCGAGCGTGCCCGCGATGTTCTGTAAAAGCGCTGTCAACTGCTGCACCGCCGCAATGCTCGAATAGTTATATCGCGCCATGAAAGAACGCTGGCCATCCTGATAGCTCAGGATTTTCGCACCGGCAAATGCTACCTTGCGACTGCCAGAGTCAAGTTTGCCAGCGAAATATTGGGCCTGTTTCGCCCACTCGAAAATTCGCTTGCGACTCTCCGCCGACATCTCGAATTCAGACTTGTAGACCTGCTCCTCTGAATCCTCCGTGATCTTCCCTGTGCACTCGTAACGGGCGTGTCCCGTCGCGTCGACTGAGATCGAGTAGTGCTCAGGATTGGATTGCGGGAAGTCGAAGGTAAACGTCACTACGGCGAGTGAGGTCGTCGTGCCGTTGGCCGCTTGCTGTGATATCGATAGCGAAGACGTCGCGGCGAGGGCGAGCATGGCCACGCCAACGGAGATCAAAACAAAACGAGTCATCACCGTGCCGCAGTCCTTTGCCGTTCGAGCGTGCCCGCAGTATGCAAATGGCAGATGGCGATGGCCAGCGCGTCGGAAGCATCCATCGGCTCGGGAGGCTCGGCCAATCCCAGCAAGCGCGTCACCATGTGCTGGACCTGCTGCTTCTCCGCGCGCCCATATCCCACAACTGACGACTTGATGGTGAGCGGCGAATACTCCGCCACCTCGAGGCCGGCCGCGGCCGCAGCCAGCATGGCCACTCCGCGCACCTGACCCAGTTTCAACGCTGACTTCACATTCAGCGCGTAGAAAATTCCTTCGATCGCAACTTCATCGGGATGATGCTCTCCAATGAGCACGCCGAGTCCGTCGTAAATGCGCGCCAACCGCCGGGCGAGCGATTCCCGCGGCGAAAGCTTGATCGCCCCGCAGGTGAGGCACACCAACCGTCCACCAGAGTGCATCTCGACCACGCCGTAACCGGTGTATTCTCCCCCGCAATCGATACCCAGAACTCGCATGTGAGTGCAGTCTATCGCGGAAAGCGCGCAGTTCCTAGGGAGGAGATTCGCCAAGTTAACAGGAGCAAGCTAACAACACTTCGGCCGCCGCACTTTCGCCTCCTCGAATTCCTGGCGAAACGCCGCATAAGCTTCGCTCGACGATGCCAACCCTACCCGACTCAGAAAACGCGCGTAGGCAGCCTCATCAAAAATCTCGCGCAAAATCGCGATCGCAGTCGATGCGAGATCGCTGATCATCCTTCGAATTCGATTCATCCTTGCTCCTCCACCAATCGCGTCCTCACGAATGGCGATTCCTTCACCCGAGCTTCTTTTGCGCCATTCAGAATTCCCATCCACTGCCGGAGCGATTCCACAAGAACCAGAGTCACCATTATCACCAGCACTCCGGTGACTGCCGCATCCAGCCTGTTGTTAAAGATGAGCTGCGCCGTCGCGCCCGAGATTGGAGCTGGACTCGCAGCCAGCGCCCGCGCTTGTGCCAAAAATCCCACTCGCGTATTCGAATCGAATATCTTGTGCCAGGACGCCGTAAACGTCACCGCGACCAGCCATGCCAGCGGCACCAGAGTCACCGCCGCATACTTCGCGCGATGCATCTTGATGATGATGGTCGTGGCCACGCACAGCGCCACGGTCGCCAGCAATTGATTAGAAATGCCGAACAGCGGCCACAGTGAATTAATTCCACCCAGAGGATCCTTCACTCCCTGCCACAGGAAATATCCCCACGCCGCAACGATCAGGGCGCTGGTCGCGAGAATCGACGGATACCAACTCGTCCGCCCCAACGGCTTGTAAACATGACCGAGGGCATCTTGCACCATAAAGCGAGCGACCCGCGTGCCGGCATCGAGCACGGTCAATATAAACAGAGCCTCGAACATGAGGGCGAAGTGATACCACAGCGCCATCAACGTCTCGCCGCCCAGGCTGTGTGAAAAGATGTGCGCCATGCCCACGGCAAAAGCAGGCGCTCCGCCGGTGCGATTGTAGAGCGTGAGTTCGCCGACCGCATGCGCCAGCGCCTGCATATCGGCCGCGGTGACGGGAAAGCCCCAACTGGAAATAGTCGCTGCCGCAGCTGCAGGAGATTGCCCTACGACGCCCGCCGGACTGTTGATCGCAAAATAAATTCCCGGCTGCATCACGCAGGCCGCGATAATCGCCATCACCGCGACCGCGGATTCAGCCATCATCGCGCCGTAGCCCACCATGCGCGTCTGCGTCTCGCGCGCAATTAGCTTCGGCGTCGTTCCACTTGAGATGAGAGCATGAAATCCGCTGATCGCTCCGCAGGCGATTGTGATGAAAGCGAAAGGAAATATCTTTCCCGCAAACACCGGACCGGTGCCGTCGACGAATCGCGTGAGCGCAGGCATGTGAAGTGTGGGATGAAGCGCCACGATCCCCACACCTAAGAGTGCGATCGTCCCCAGCTTCACGAATGTGCTCAGATAATCGCGCGGCGCCAGCAATAGCCACACCGGCAGCGCGGAAGCCGCAAACCCGTAAACCATAATAAGAATCGCCAGCGTGGGCGCGCTGAACGTGAACAGCCGCGCCAGCGCCGGGTTCTGCGATACGTACTGCCCGCCCCAGATCGCCGCCAGCACCAGCACAAATCCCAAGGCCGAGACTTCCAACACTTTCCCCGGACGAATGCGCCGTAAGTACACGCCCATCAGCAACGCGATTGGCATTGTCATCGCGATGGTGAAGGTACCCCACGGGCTCGACTTCAAAGCGTTCACCACGATCAGCGCGCATACACCCAGCAGGATAATCAGAATCGCGATCACCGCGACGTAGGCGACGAATCCACCGACGGGACGGATCTCGTCCTTGGCCATAGCGGTTAGCGACTTGCCGTCGCGCCGCACCGAGAAAAGAAGAATCACAAAATCCTGCACGCAGCCTGCGAACACGGCGCCGGCCAATACCCACATCGTCCCGGGAAGATAGCCGAACTGCGCCGCCAACACCGGCCCCACCAGCGGTCCGGGTCCCGCGATCGCTGCGAAATGATGCCCGAACACGACCCACTTATTGGTGACGACAAAATCGCGGCCGTTCTCTAGTCGCTCCGCCGGAGTGGCGCGCAGGCCATCGAGCGCAAGAATCTTTACCGCGATGAACTTGCTGTAGAAGCGGTAGCCGAGCGCGTAGCAGCAGGTCGCCGCCACGACCAACCAAAGTGAATTGATCGGCTCGCCGCGCTGCATAGCCACGGTGCCCACTGCTACGGCGCCAAGCAGTGCGACCGTTCCCCATCCCAAAATCGCGAGAGTCTTATTCATTGAACTTATTCATTACTCGCATTCATCGCTTAATTATTGCTCATGAATCCAGTGGAGCATTGTGCCGAAACTCGGGCAGCGACGCAACCAGCCATGTTCCTTAGTGTGTTCGTCCTTCCCCAATTCTGCTTTCTTCTCCCACCTCTGCTGCCATAATAAGAAAATGGCTTATGTTTTCCTTGAGGAACGTTGGCTCCCCAAGTCTGTCCTCTGTCTGCGGGATTACAACGCCAATAAGTTTCTGCACGATCTGGTAGCGGGCATCACCGTGGGCCTGGTCGCGCTGCCACTGGCCATGGCTTTTTCGATCGCCTCCGGGCTAACTCCTCAGGCTGGAATTTACTGCGCCATCGTCACCGGCTTCCTGATTTCTTTGCTCGGCGGTTCGAAAACCCAGATTGGCGGTCCTACCGGCGCCTTCGTGGTAGTCATCGCTGGCATCGTCGCAGTGCATGGCATCGATGGCCTTTTCATGTGCACGGTGATGGCTGGCGTGTTGCTGATGATCATGGGCATCGCCGGCATGGGCACGGCAGTCAAATTTATTCCGCGGCCTGTTGTCATCGGCTTTACGAATGGCATCGCCGTTCTGATCGCCAGCACTCAGATCAAGGATTTCTTCGGCCTGCAACTCGCAAAAGTTCCCGGCGTCTTCTGGCAGCGCATGGAAGCTCTAGCCGGCAACTTCCACACACTTTCTTATACCTCGACCGCACTGGCTGTGGGCACGGTGCTCGTGATGATTCTCTGCCGCGCATTTTCGAATCGTATTCCCGGCGCGATCGTCGCTTTTGTGCTTGGCACGGCGGCCGTCATTATGTTCAAGCTGCCGGTGGAAACCATCGGCTCGCGCTTCGGAGGAATTCCCGCCGGGCTGCCTCACTTTGTGATTCCACGGTTTCGCGCCGACCTCATCCACGGATTGCTCGGCCCCGCGCTTACAGTTGCCATGCTGGGCGCGATCGAATCGCTCATGTCGGCAGTGGTTTCCGATCGCATGAGCAACGATCGCCACAATCCTAATGTTGAGTTGATCGGACAGGGCGTCGCCAACATCGTTTCCCCTATGTTCGGAGGACTGCCTGCGACCGGTGCAATTGCCCGCACTGCCACCAACATCCGCGCCGGCGCGCAGTCTCCGGTCGCAGGCATGATTCATGCGCTCACCCTGCTCTGCATTTTGCTTTTCGCTGCGCCGCTCGTACGCCACGTGCCGCTCGCCGTGCTTGCCGGAATTCTCATGGTCGTCGCCTACAACATGGGCGAGTGGCGCGAGATTCCGCAACTGCTCAAGCTCACCCGGACGGACATCAGTGTGTGGCTGGTCACCTTCGCTCTCACCGTCTTTGCCGACCTCACCGTCGCGGTCGAAGCCGGAATGATTCTCGCCGCGCTGCTCTTCATCAGCCGCGTCGCCGCCACCACTACGGTTTTACAGGTCACCGACGAATATGTCGAAGATGGTCGCATTCACATCCTGCAAGACAAAGATATCCCGTACTACGCAACCATCTTCCGCATCCACGGCCCGTTCCTGTTTGGCGCCACTGATAAAATCAACGCCGTCACCGAGGACCTACACACGCTGCCGCCCGTGGTCATTCTGCGCCTGCGCAATATGACCGCACTCGACGCCACGGGACTGTTCGCGATCGAGGAAGTCGCCCGCCAACTGCACGCCAGCAATCGAACCTTGATTCTGTGCGGCGCGCGCGAGCAACCCGCGAAGCTGATTCATCAGGCAGAGTTCGAAGAAGTGGTGGGAGCGGAGAATATTTGCGACAACGTTCAAACCGCTCTCCGACGAGCTGAACAAGTTCACGATGAACTGGACAGCGCCGCCATCGGGCTCAAGAGCTAGTGAGATACGCCGGCAGTGCAAGAATTCGCAAAGCTCATCAGACTACCCCGCTTCACTCGTCATAATGAAGAGCGGCTTCATCTCGAAGCTCTTGTAGTGCGGACGCAGGCGGTCGACGTTATAGTGTTCCTTTACGTTGACAACCTTCTTCGACGCCGTAACGGTGTCGATGGGCATGTTGTCGTAACGTCCATTCCTCAACACAACGAGCCGTCCGTGGATTCTTCCCAGCAGCAAATCCAAGGCCAAGTTTCCATAAGCCATCGGGACGACGGAGTCGATCGCATCGGGATCGCCGCAGCGAACGAGGTAGCCTAGTTTCTGAGTGATGGTGTTGATCGCTTTGCCATGGTTGTACTTCGGGGAAAGCTCCTTCAGTTTCTCAGACACCAGGTCTCCGATGCCGCCGAGTTTTTTGTGGCCGAATGCATCAGTGGTTTCTTTTTCGAAAACCATTTCGCCGCCCTTGAACATCGCTCCTTCAGAAACCAGGACGACCGAGTAGTGGCTGGGATTTTTCTGGCGGTCAGCAACCAACAACTCTGTCAGCCGCTCGATGTCGAATTGATACTCGGGAATCACGCAGCGGTGCGCGGCTCCGGCCATGGTGGGCAGCATGGCGGTGAATCCGGCGTAACGGCCGAAAACTTCGAGCACCATGAAGCGTTCGTGCGACCCGGCGCTGGTGCGCAGGCTGTTCGTCATGGAAATAGTTCGCGTCACGCAGGTGCTGAAGCCGATGCAGTAGTCAGTGCCGGGAACGTCATTGTCCATGGTCTTCGGAATGGCGACCACCTTCACGCCTTCCTGATAAAGCCGCACGCCGTAGCTCAGCGTATCGTCGCCGCCAATGGGGATGAGGTAATCGATGCCGAGCCAATCCAGGTTCTTCAGCACTTCTGCGGTTAGGTCGTTTTTTTCTGCGCTGTAAGTGTCCCGCAGATGAGGCGGCACGCGGGACTTCTCTACCCGGCTGGGGTTGGTGCGGGATGTGTGCAGGAACGTGCCGCCGGTGCGACCGGTGCGGCTCACCAGATCCTCGGTCAGCGTCTGAAAGTTCTCACTGTTGTCGTAATCTTTTTCGCGGACCAGATCGACCAGACCAGCCCAGCCCCGGCGAATGCCGATTACCTGGCAGCCCTCGCGCAACGCACGGATGGTTACGGCGCGGATCGCCGGGTTTAGCCCGGGCACATCGCCGCCACCGGTGAGAATTCCGATTACACCTTTTTTTGCTTTCACGTTACCCCTTATCGTTAATCTTTATTTTGGCGGACATCGCGTGAGCGTGCGTCCCATCCGATCCGACTGCAAGCAGATTTCACTGCCAGCTCTATTTATAAGGCAATTCTTCCAGAGAATCGAACGGCACTTTGATGATAATCTGTTTTCTTCGCGCAAAAGTATTTCCGGCCTCTTCGCGATGCAAACCCTTTACCTGCGGCTCGCTCCATTCCTGGTGGCGATAATCGAAGCGCTCTTTGTGATCGCCGCTGTCGCGCTACTTTTCTTCTCCCGCAATACGAGTAGCCGCCGTCAGCCTGTCGTCATGACTCGCCTGGAGCGCAGCTTCGCCCGTCTGGCGCGGCGAAAGCAACTCTCCGTGCTGCTCGTCGGCCTCAGCATGATTGTAGTAAGAGCTGGCCTGATCCCAATTCTCGGAATACCCGAGCCGCGCTGGAACGACGAATTCAGCTACCTGCTCGCGGCCGACACTTTCGCCCATGGAAAACTGACGAATCCTACGCACCCCATGTGGGTGCACTTCGAAAGCTTTCACATCATCGAGCGCCCCACATACATGTCGATGTATCCGCCCGCGCAGGGCTTGTTTCTCGCCTTGGGCCAACGCATAGGGCGTGCGTGGGTCGGCCAGTTGCTAGTCACTGCCTTGATGTGTTCCGCAATATGCTGGATGCTGCAAGCCTGGTTGCCACCACCCTGGGCCTTGCTGGGCGGCTGTCTGGCAGCGCTGCGCCTGGGAATACTCAGCTATTGGGTGAATGGATACTGGAGCGCTTCGGTGGTTGCTTTGGGCGGCGCGTTGTTGCTCGGATCCCTGCCTCGGCTCAAAAAACATGCACGAGCACGCGATGCAATTCTCATGGCCGTGGGCGTGGCACTACTCGCCAACAGCCGTCCTTACGAGGGACTTCTCCTCAGCATCCCGGTGGCCGCGAGCATGCTCGTGTGGTTATTTCGCGAACGATTCTCCCGCCGCATCCTGACCAACGCCCTGCTCCCGCTCATCTTGTTGTTGAGCGCATTCGCCGTGGCCACGTACTATTACTATTCGCAAGTCACTGGTAGCCCGTTTCGCATGACCTATCAGGTGAACCGTGAGACTTATGCGACAGCGCCATACTTTCTCTGGCAGAAGCCGCGCCCCGAGCCGGTCTACAACCACAAGGTTATGCGGGATTTTTACCGCTGGGAACT
>Ga0116113_1000258_pt1 | contig 11001 bp, 5 predicted proteins | sample June2015DPH_10_2_FD_89788 | JGI IMG/M metagenome (GOLD analysis project Ga0116113, IMG submission 89788) | Peatland microbial communities from SPRUCE experiment site at the Marcell Experimental Forest, Minnesota, USA - June2015DPH_10_10 | ecosystem: Environmental > Terrestrial > Soil > Wetlands >... | reverse complement strand
TATTTCCAACGTGGTCGCTGTATACCGCAACCTGGAAGCTGTTCTTGCCGATGCGCCGGGACAAGCTGAGCTCCTGGTGGTGGGCGCGTTCGAGGCGAGTGGTGAAGTTCACCATGCTGACGCGAGGATCGGCTTCGCTCAGGTCCGCGGGAGAAGAATCGAAACCCTTCTCATCCCGGCTGTTGGGCAACGATGTCGTGTAGTCGTATTCAATGACCGTGTTGGGAGAAGCGTGCAGGTCAACCGAGCCGTAGGGCCGGAAGGCATTGACATGGCCAAGAAATTGTATGGTCTGCAGTTCGCTGCCGAATTTTAACTCCAGCACATCATCAATGGCGAAGTCGTCTCCGGTATTGAGCGCAAGCGCCTGTAACGCGGCATAGTGCAGGCTGGGATCGGAGGGCGCGAAGCGGCGCATGGTGACGGCCATAGATGGCCCCGAGCCGTCGGGAAGACGATGCGAATATTTGGCGCGAAGAACGGCGGAGGGGAGAAGATTATCTCCGTAGCCGACATATCCGCTCACCCCAACGCGGTCGGCGGAGAAAATGGAGCGCTCCACCGAGAAAGCCGTGCTCATGTCCGATCCGCTGCCATAGCCGCTTGCGGCTGAACCGGCCAGGAACGAAACGCTGGCCTTCAAATCGTGCTGCGGCTGTTCCATGCTAGAAGCAGGATCGTCAAACACACGTAAGACGGGACGATTCGCCACCGAACGCAGCGTCCACTTCCAGTCGTCGTCATCGGCGGTGCCGCGCAGAGGACCGACGCGTGCCGCATTCAGCAGTGTTGTGAGGGTGATGTTCAGGCGAATGCTGGTGCCGGGTTGCAAGCCAACCTTTTCATGCTCGACGGAAAGGAAGGAAGGGGCCGAAACCTTCACGAAATACAGCCCCGGAATCAGGCTCGGCACGGAAAAGAATCCAGCGCCGTCGGTAAACACCACCAGGTTGCGCGCTCCGGAACCGGCAATCTCAACGACCGCGCCCATCTGGGGAGTGCCCGAGACGTTGCGCACGTATCCCGAAATGGCACCCGTTCGCTCTCCAGCCCACGCCGGAAGCGCCAGTGTTAATATCACCGCCCACGAACCGAGATGGCGAAGCTTCACTCCAACCCCCGGAGAATCAAGCAGTCGATTACTCTACAGCAAATGTCGCTGAAGGATCAATGGTCTGCTTGGAGATGTTGTCGTTCACTTTAATATCGATTCGGTATACGCCGGGCTGCAGGTTGGCCGCCGCAATCGACTTCTGCAGCGTAACCTGTTCGCCGATGTTGCCCATCGTATCAGTGGATTCCGTCTTCTGAACCACTGCTTTATTGGTCGCGATGTTAACGATATCGTACTCAAACGTGGCGGATGGCTTGTGCGTCTTGTCGTCAACGCCCAGATTATAGACCTGAATCCAGAAGTTCACTTTCTGGTCGCGACTCCGCTTGAACAGGGCGGGCTTGCCATCGGCTGGAGCCACGCGCGGACGAACTTTATTCAGGCCAATCACGAACTGGCCTGTGCTTACGTCCTTGGTCGGCACCGGCTCCATCACATCGGCCACAATGAGCGAAGAAGTCGACAGCTTGTCATCGGAGTACTCAGGAACCACGATTCCGCGGCTCCAGACCCCCTTGCGGTCGCCGTTCACATCTTTCACTGCGATATCAACTTTGTAGCGTCCGGGACGCAGTGGCAGCGCCTTCCAGTAAACTGCCGAATTCTCCGCAGTACGAGGCAACAGTTCGGCCGGCACATCCACCTGCACCGGCTCTTCCTGAGTTTGCACGATCCGACCAGTCAACGTGGTCACGCGCATAAAGATATTCACTGTGCCGCGCTGCACGCCATCTTTATTGGCAAACGTAATGTCGCGGTACTTCAACTGGATGGTAATCGGAACCAGCACCGTGTCCCCGGTGACCTTCACAAAGTCGGTGCGGACATCGAAGGGCATGAGGTTGGTGATGACTTTAGTAGTGACGAGTTCTTCCAAATCCTTGTATTTGACCGCCGGGGGCGTCTGCAGCTTGGCAAATTGTTCCAACCGGTCGAACTGCTTGGCGGTCTGGGTGGAAGTGCCTGGGCCTTGTCCCAGTTGTTCCAAACCGTTATTCATACGGCTTGACTTGTTGGCCATGCCCATCGACTCATACAGAGTCAAACCGGCGTTGGGAGTCATCTTGAGCGCGTCCTTCTCCGACCGGTCAATGGTCATGTGATAGTCGTTGCACATGCAAGAGTCGACGAACTCGATGATGATTTCCTGCCCAATGCCTTCAAGATAGCGGTAGCGCCAATCTTCGAACGGGAACGTGGAAGTCTCGCCACCGCCTTCGTCCATGGGACGCTCGTAGGTGCCGCCAGAGGGATGAGAGTCAACTTCATCGGCAGGACCGTACATGATGTAAATGCGACCGCGGTCAGTTTTCCAGCCGGGAATGCCCGCCGCAAAATGCTCATTGGCATAGGCGATGCGGCGATAGTGTTCTTCTTTGTACTCGTTTTCTTCGGTATCGGGAGTGGGGTCGCGGCGCTGCCAGAAAGCTTCGATAAAGTTGTCGCGTTCTTCGTCATTCGAGAGCTGCTTGAAGGCGGCTCGCTCCTGGTCGGTGATGATCCAGACTACATCCTCGTTCAGCCACTTTTTGTAGACCCGGCTGAGTTCGACCTTTAGGGCCTTTCCCTGCTGCTTCTTCTGTTTTTCGGAGGCCGGGCGCTTGAGAGGATCAACCTGATCGGCGGGTTGCGCCTGAGAATCAGTCGCGGCAGCGGACGTGTTTGATGCGGGCGCGGAGGTTGCTGACTGGCTGGAAGGAGCCGGCTTGTCACTCTGGGCTCCCACCGGGACCGCAAGTCCTGCGGCCACCGCCAGAACTAAAACAGACGAAAGATATCGTGAACCAACCCGAACCATGAGAGGGACTCCTGCCAAGACAAACTTCTGTCGCTCTATTCTAGGCCCTCAGTTGGGCGAAAGCAAGGTTAAGTCACATCAAAAGAATAGATTGAAGACCCGAGACAACCCGTTTTGTTGGAGGCGGCGAGAGCACTGAGGAGTTGCCCGGTGTGCCATCGAATATTTTCAAAGCGGAGCGAGGCGCACGCTATAATTTTAGCTTGCTGTAATCTTGCGTTTACAAGGCAGCGGTACTCTCCGGATAGCCCCGGATCTGCCACTTCGTTCAAATTGGAACTTTCCTGCCCACAGGATCGTATCCCCGAATGTGGGCCCGTCACACTGAGGATCGGTGGGCAGGTATCATCGAGGTGATCTTTGAGTAACCGCCTGAGGTCAGAGCTAATCTTGCCACGGCAGCTGCCTGGATGGTGACGGGAACATGAAACTCTGGAAAAAAATTGCGATAGGCGTTGGCGCGGTAGTCGTGTTGGCCGCTATCGTCGGCTTCACGGTCTATCAGAGCGGCAAGAACGTGGTCACGGTGCAGACCGGGAAGGTGCAGCGAGAGGACCTATATTCGGTGGTGAGCGCCTCGGGCGAAATCAAGCCTAAGACCTACGTCAACATCGGCGCCAATGCTTATGGGAAGATCACCCACCTTTATGTAAAGGAAGGGGATCACGTAAAGAAGGGACAATTGCTGGCGCAACTGGAAAACGTGCAGTCCTCGGCGGACGTGAGCGCGAATCAGGCCTCGGTGCAGGCCGCGGAAACGGACGCGATCGCGGCCGATGCCGCGCTGAAAACTTCCGATGCCGATCTGCAGCGCGCGCAGGCTGACTACGCCCGTAACAAGCTGGATTGGGATCGCGCGCAAAATCTTTTCAAGGATGGGCTGATCGCAAAATCTGATTTCGACAGCCGCCAGAACGCATGGGCCACGGCGGATTCCGGATTGGTGCAGGCCAAGGCGCGCGTGGCGCAGGCTAAGGCTCAGAAGGATTCCGCCGACAAGCACGTCTCGCAAGCGCGAGCGAATCTCACACGGGTTGCCGATGTGCTGCAGAAAACCACCTACGACGCTCCTTACGACGGAGTTGTCACCAACTTGCCGGTTCGGGAAGGCGAGTCAGTGGTCATCGGCATTCAGAACGCGTTGGGAAGCACGTTGCTTACGCTGGCCGACATGTCGGTCATCACCGCCGAGGTGAAAGTGGATGAGACTGACATTGTGAACGTCCGGGTGGGTCAGCCAGCCGAAGTGACGATCGACGCTATTCCCAAAAAGGTCTTTCACGGCACGGTTTCCGAAATCGGAGACAATGCGATCGTGCGCTCCACCGGAGTTGCCACTTCTCAGCAGGCTTCCACCAGCGAAGAAGCCAAAGACTTCAAAGTAGTGGTGACGTTGAGCGATCCGCCGGAGGATCTGCGTCCGGGACTCTCAACCACTGCCAAGATTACGACCGCTTCCCGAAATGGCGTTCTGACCATTCCGATTCAGGCTCTGTCGATGCGCACGAAGGCCCAATTGGCGCAGGAGAAAGCTACCCCTGGCTCCGTGCATGCTGCCGCGCCAGTGTCGAAAGATGCATCTAAAGGCAAGGACAGGGATAAAGATGAGAAAGAGGACGTACCTGGTGTCTTCGTCATTCGCAACAAAAAGGCGGAGTTCGTGCCTGTGACCACCGGCGTCGCCGGGAGCAGCGATATGGAAGTCCTGAGTGGCCTGAAAGAGGGCGATGAGGTCATCACCGGCAGCTACAAGGTTTTGCGCACGCTGCGTTCAGGGAGCGGCGTGAAAGTTGATAACTCGGCTCCCAAGAAGGAAGACGAGACTTAACCTTCGCGGGCTTCGTCCGTCCAAGGGAAAGCGGGTCTCGATGTGGAACGAAGGTTGGTAGACGCGTCTTAACAGTGGTCTGGAACGGCAGTCTTGAATAGCAACGGAGCTCTCGGATTCGAATTCAAGCTCGGAGAACCCAGTGGCACCGGAGCAGGAGAAAAAAATGGCAACCGCAGAAGTAATCAGCATGCCTTCCCCCGTGATAGCAGCGCCGCCCGAGTCGTGCATGATCGCGGCGGTGGATCTGTGGAAGACCTATGACATGGGGTCGGAGCAGCAGGTGCATGCCTTGCGCGGAGTAAACCTCCGCATTGAGCGCGGAGAGTATGTTGCCATCATGGGACCCTCCGGTTCCGGCAAGTCAACGCTGATGAATCTGATCGGCTGCCTCGACACGCCCACCAAAGGCGAATACTGGCTCAATGGCCACTTGGTCAGCGAACTGGATGATGATGAACTGGCACGCATCCGCAACAAGGAAATCGGCTTCGTGTTTCAGACCTTCAACCTGCTGGCCCGCGCCACGGCTCTGCATAATGTGGAACTGCCGCTGATCTATGCTGGAGTTCCGACTGCGCAGCGCATCGAGCGCGCCCAGGGCGCGTTGAAATCTGTCGGCATGGAATCGCGCATGACGCACAAACCCAATGAGCTTTCCGGCGGCCAGCGCCAACGCGTCGCCGTGGCACGGGCGTTGGTGAATCGGCCTTCCATTATTTTGGCGGACGAACCTACCGGCAACCTCGATTCAGCTACCGGAAACGAGATCATGGCATTGTTCGACCGGCTGCACATTGAGGGAAATACGATTGTGCTGGTCACGCACGAGCATGATATTGCCGAGTACGCTCACCGCATCGTGAATATCAAGGACGGAGTGGTCGAGCGCGACGAGCGCAAGAGCAAGTAAGACAACAGCGCCTTCCCTGTTCATCCTAAATGATCTGTCGTCCCGAGCGAAGCGAGGGATCTTGGTGTTTGCCTGCTGCGGCAGTAAGGGCAGAAGGCAGGAACCAGGATCCCTCGCGCTGCTCGGGATGACAGCGCGTAGACAGGATGTCAGACCGTAGCCGGATCACAGTTCCTGTTGTAATGTCCCGGCGACTAGCTCCAGCCGGCGATTGATTTTTGCGATGCTGGTACGGCCGTGCCCGGCACGGTCAAATCTTCGACGCTCTTCAAGGTTGCCACCACGACCTGATCGCGCCCACGCCGTTTGGCCTCATAGAGGGCAGCATCGGCCCCGGCCATCAACTCCTTGGGCGACAAACCGTGCTCCGGAAACACCGCCACGCCAACCGAAACTGTAAGCATTCCCATCGACCTGCCCTGGTGCATGACAGTGAGTTCCTTTATTTTCAGGCGCAGTCGCTCGGCCCGGGCACACGCGGCATCCAGGTTCGCGGTGGGTAGGATGACGACGAATTCTTCGCCCCCGAAGCGGCAAACGAAATCCTCCGCGCGAATGCCTCTCGTGAGGGAAACTCCGGTTTCGCGCAATACAGCATCGCCCGCATCGTGGCCGTAGGTATCGTTGAAGGTCTTGAAGTGGTCGAGATCGATCATGAGCACTCCCAGAGATTGCGTCGCTCTTGCCGCGCGGCGGACCTCGCGTTCCAACAACTCTTCCAGATAGCGCCGGTTATAGAGGCCGGTCAAGGCATCGCGCACCGATTGGGTTCGCAAGGCTTCCCGCAGTCGTATGTTGGCGATGGACAATCCCACTTGTGCTGCAAAAGTTGTCTTGAACGAGAGTTCGGATGGCTCCAATTCGGGCTCCTCGTCCGTGGCCTGAAAGTGCATCAGCCCCTGCGTTTCGCCCTGCGCCAGGATCGGTATGCACAAGTATGAATTCTTCACTTCCAGAGCGTGGGCGCAACGCGCGGTCAAATCGCCTGCCGCTACCAGATGCGTGTGCCCGGTACGCAGGGCCCAGCATTCGATGGGCTCGAACTCCTTGGCCGGAACCTGGCACTGGCTCCAGGATCCGATTACATCGACCAGGTTTCGCGAAGCATTTAAGAGTGCCATCGCCCCCCGGAGGCGGGGAAATATCTTGGGAGCAAAGCCCATCGCAGTGGTGAACACTTCGTCCAGGCTCACGCAGCTTTGCAGCAATTCGCCCATTTTCGCCAGCACGGTCGCCCGCTCCGTGCGTTCTTCGAGTTGCTTCATCATTCGTTCGTTTCGTCGATCGAATTCCCTGTGGGCGGAGTCCTTTTGGGACATTTCCTCCTGCAATCGGGTGTTGGCGTCGGCTAATTGCTCGGTACGTTCCATAATCTGCTCTTCCAGAATTTGCTGGTTCTGTTTCTGGCTCTCGATGTTGGTGCACGTTCCGAACCATTTGATAATCTCTCCCTTGGCATTACGGATGGGATTGGCCCGTCCCACGAACCATTGATAAGTTCCGTCTTTCCCGAGCAGGCGATACTCAACGTCGTAAGATTGGCCGGTGCGCAATGCCTTCTGCCACTCGGAGAGACAGTTTTCCAAATCATCTGGATGAACAATCTGCTCCCACGCCGAGCCCCGCAGTTGTTCGATTGTCTTGCCGGTGTAATCGAAGCATTTCTGATTAAAGTAGTCCTCTTCGCCCTGAGGGCTGGCAGTCCAGATAATCTCAGGAATCGCTTCCGCCATATTCCGGAAATACAACTCGCTCTCTTGGGCCAGTTCGAGATCGCCCCTCTGTCCGGCGACGAAGCGGTCGAAAAACGATGAAGCAATGACAACTCCGAGTACAAGAAAGCTGCTGGCGCTAATGGCTGCAATGCCGATCGCGGAAATACCTATCGCGTGGGTGAGATCGATAGCAACGTCAGAAGAGTGAAAGGTCGCAGCCCACATCCCGGTGTAATGCATCAAGGGAATGGCGCTGCCCATGACCAGCGCCGCTGCTATCTTCCGCACCGTCGTGCGTTTCTCGTCGCGCAACCGGAAGGCAAGTTGCAGAGCGACCAGAGAGATGGCGATGGCCAGCACGATCGACAGTGCAACAATTCTGCGGTCGTACACGATCACGGCCGAGCAGCGCATGGCCGCCATGCCGATATAATGCATGGCCGCAATCCCGCTGCCCATGAAAACGCTGCCCGCGATTTCCTGCCATACGCTCATCGCCGGCCGGCTGACTACGAACAGAGCGACCGCCGACGCCGCGATCGCGGCCAGCAAAGAAAGCAGCACGGTGGGAAGATGATAGAAAACCGGCATCGGCATGCTTAAGGCGAGCATGCCCACGTAATGCATCGCCCAGATCCCCAGGCCCATGGCCGCGGCGCCAGCGCATAGCCAGATGGCGCGCGTTCGGCCGCGCGAAGAGGTTACGCGTCCCGCCAGATCGAGCGCAGCATAGGATGCGAACACCGCTAACGCGATGGAGAGCGCCACCAGTCGGTAATCGTAGCTGCCGCTGAGTACGGTCATGGTTGACATCTATGGCTTACGACCCTCCAGCTCAACTTCCTGCGATTCGCGACAGGCCAGTCAAGGCCCTAATTCTGAAAGCCGCACTCCCGCCAGAGTTCCTACACTGCATATCGGCGGCATTCACCGTTTCATGTTAGGGAGAATTAATTTCCGCCCATTGATTTAGAACTGGGCAAGGCTCTTGCAGCAAAAGCGAAAAGCCTCTCGGCTGAGAGGCTTTTCCGAATCATTCTTCAAATCGCGTTCGTTGACTACGGAGTGGTCTGCGTGGGTCGCGAGGCAGTGGTGTCAAGCGGAGTGGCTGCGACGAAAAAGTTGTGATCGTAGAGATTGCGATACATCAACCCGGCAATCTCAGCCGCCTTGGGACCAAAAGTAGGCCGGCCGCCTTGCAGGAAAATCACAACCACAATGCGTCCGCTGCTGGTATTGGCATAGGAGGCGAACCAGCCGAAGCGAGTGCCAGCATGGGAGCAAGTCCCGGTCTTGCCCAGAATCGACTCCTCGCTGAAGTTGAGCCCGAGGCGGCGCGCCGTGCCGTATTGCACCGCGCCTGCCATGCCGTCGGAAATTTCCGGGATTAGCGGTGCGATATCGAGCTGCCGCTTGATGCGCGGCTGAAAATTCGTGATCTCTTCCGGTGTCGTTGGGTGTTGCAGGTAATAGAGCGTGCCCCCGTTGGCGATTGCTGAAACCATCGCGCCCAACTGCAACGGCGTCATCGAAATGCCTTCGCCGAAGGAACACATCTTGCCCACGCCACCAAGAGTCTGCGGAATCACTTCTTCAGGATAAGTCCCTAACTCTTCGCCCGGAATATCGTAGCCAGCCAGTTCGCCTAGGCCATACTGATGAGCGTAATAGGCAACTTTTTCAAATCCCAGCTTGCGTCCCAGCGCCTCGAAGTAAGCGTTGTTGGAGTGCGCCAGAGCTTCGGTAAGATTCATGCGGCTGCGGCCGCCGAGTGGAACTTCAGTATCCTTCGACACCACGCCTTCGTTCAGGGCCGCGAGCGCCACGGAAAGCTTGATGGTTGAGCATGGCTGCGCGCCGCTTGAGAGCGCCAGCTTTTGATTCACCATGGCGAGTACGCGTCCGCTGGTCGGCTCAATCGCCACTACTGTGCCGTTCATATTGCCGAGAGCATCAATGGCTGCCTGGCGAACGACCGGGTCTTCGCCGTCCGTGATGTCGCCGCCGGTGAGTCCCTCAGCGAACGAACTCATGAAAAAGCGTTCGCGATATCGGTGTTGCGACGAACTGGCCGAGGCCCGCCTCAAGGTAGTCTTGTTGGTGATTGTGCTGTGGACAGTCGCACTGTGGGCAGCAGTGCTGTGGACAGTCGTGCTGCGGACGCCCGTGCTGTGCGCGGTGGTGCTTCGCGCAGCAGTGCTGCGGCTGGCCGCAAGATGATGCATGCGGCGCCGCGTGCGCTGGCTTTCGCTTACTTTTGTAGATTTCGATTTCTGAGGATTCAACGTGTGCGGGTTGACGTGCGCCGCCCACATTCCCGGCACGAACAAAAGTCCCCCCACCATCACTAGCAGACAAAGACAGCGCGTTCCCAACTTGGACATCTTATTTGTTCCCAACTTGTTTGTTCCCTACTTGGCCGGATTTCCCATCTACTTCGATGCAAGAAGCCTGCCAGTGGCCAGCTCTGGCAGACGATCTCGCCCATCTTCGCGATATTACGGGACTTATAGCGTTTGAGGCAATAACAAAGTTTTTCTTGAAGCAAACGCTAATTTCGATCTAACCCATTACGGAACAAGTACTTAAATGGGAATTACTTTCGGCCCAGAGCCTCCAGTAACCGTCCCCTCGTTACTGAAAAGATACGGCGCACAGGCGCAAATGTTTTCCTCTTTGAAGCAGGGGTCAGGGGCCAGCAAGAAATCTGTTGCGTCTTTATTTTGCTGACCACTGACCACTGATCACTGACCACTGCCCTTACATCACTTCGCCGCGCTTGCGCAGAAATGTTGGAACGTCCAGGTCATTCTGTTCGAAGTTCGCGACCATCGCAGTACGCATGGTGTCGAGCGAGATTACTTCAGCGCTGGAATGAGCCATCGGCACGGGAGACGACTCCGCCATTCTCGGCTCTTCCATGGTTCTGTCTGGCGACGAATCATGATAAGGCTCGGCAAATGCCGCCGGTGCCGGGCCGACAGGATCGGGAAAATCCGTATTCGGGAAACCCATGGCGTCGTCGTGTGACGCCGCGAATGAATGGTGGACTTCGATCGGCCGCTGATTTACCCGATCGAAGCCTGCCCGGCTCACTTCCCGGAAACCAGTGGCGATCACTGTAATCTTCACCGAATCCTTCATCTTCTCGTCCATAACCGCGCCGAAAATAATATTGGCGTCCTCATGCGCCGCGCTTTGGATGATCATGCAAGCCTGCTGCACTTCGGCCAGCTTCAGCGACGTCGAACCGGTGATGTTGATCAGAATGCCGCGCGCTCCGTCGATCGCGCCGGCCTCGAGCAGCGGAGACGCAATCGCCCGCTGCGCCGCTTCTGTAGTGCGATTCGCGCCCGTCGCCGTCGCCGTGCCCATGACGGCGTAACCCATGCGCGCCATGATTGTTTTCACATCGGCAAAGTCGCGGTTGATGATGCCGGGAATCGTGATGATGTCAGAAATTCCCTGCACGCCCTGGCGCAGAATGTCGTCGGCGATGCGGAACGATTCGAAAAAGCCGGCATTCTCGGCAACGGCGAGCAGCTTCTCGTTAGGGATGACGATCGTCGTGTCGACGGATTCCATCAGCTCGGCGATACCTTTTTCCGCCTGCGTCATGCGCCGCTTGCCTTC
>Ga0116113_1000254_pt1 | contig 11077 bp, 9 predicted proteins | sample June2015DPH_10_2_FD_89788 | JGI IMG/M metagenome (GOLD analysis project Ga0116113, IMG submission 89788) | Peatland microbial communities from SPRUCE experiment site at the Marcell Experimental Forest, Minnesota, USA - June2015DPH_10_10 | ecosystem: Environmental > Terrestrial > Soil > Wetlands >... | reverse complement strand
GAGGGTTAGGTTCCGTACGGATGCGTTCAATGTCTTCAACCATCCCAACTTCGCCTTGCCGAGCACGGATATTACCGACAGCTCGGTTCAGTTCGGAGTTATCTCAGCCACACAGGGCACCGGCATCAACAACGCGGCAAGTTCGGCGCGTGTGCTGCAGGTATCGCTGAGGATCGAGTTCTAACTTAGAAACTTACAAAGATGCCGCGGCCGACATTCTTATGTCGGTCGCGGCGTTTGTTTTCGGGGCGTCTCCTCGGGCGCGGATGTCCCGTGTGGCGAGGGCACCGTCCGCTGCGAGAGCGCCCTCATTTGTGGGATCTGACGTTGAGTTGCGAAGGAATGCAGGAGCAGGCTGCGAGCCGTTATCTACGCAAAATCATATAAATCCCCTCGCTGATCTTCCAATTCAAAGAGTGGAGGCGCAGTCGCCGTCTACAATCCGTTGAAAACATTGACTGTTATCCTCTGCTGTTTTGGTGTCCCAGTTGCTAGGTACTTTCGTTCATCAGGTCTCGCGCCCAGAACTCTGAGGGTTATTCGTCAGTGATTCTAAGGCGTTCGCCGGAACAAAAGGTTGTGGTTCTGGCCGGATTCGAAGCAAGGCCCAGCAGAAACAAAAAGTAAAAAAGTTCAAGAAATCGTTCATTAATCGGAGACAACACTATGAGTCGTGTTTCAACGAAGTTTGGGATGTTTGCCGTTTGTCTGTTCTCTGTGTTGCTGCTAATCGCAAATGTGTTCGCGCAAGAGACCACCGGCGGCTTGCAAGGAAGTGTAAAAGATCCCAGCGGTGCCGTGGTTTCGAAGGCGACCGTCGAGTTGACAGGCAGCGCCCTTGAGGGTTCAAAAAAGCTGGACACTGACAGTTCGGGCTACTACCGCTTTGCCAACCTCCCGCCGGGCGTCTATGCCGTCACGGTGAAAGCTTCGGGATTCTCCGAGTTGAAGCGCGAAGGAATTCGTATCGAAGTCGGCCACCTTCCCACCCTTGATTTGACTCTGGCAGTCGGCGCGGCAGGCACGGTGGTAGAAGTGACCGGCGAGGCGCCGGCGATTGACGTCACCACCAATACGAACCAGACCAACCTCACCAGCGAGACGCTGACTGATACTCCCCACGGTTATAGCTTCCAATCGGTCATTCAGTACGCGCCGATGGCCCGTAATGAGCCCTTGGCGGGTGGGTCTGCCGGCATGACTGGCAACGCCGGCGGATCTTTGCCGGGCAGCGCCGGTAACGGCTTGTCTGTCGGTTTCTCGGTTGGCGGCGCCGCTGACTCGGAGAACAGCTACCTCGTCGAAGGCCAGGACACAGAGAATATCCCCGGTGGCGCCTCCAACGCCAACGTCCCCTTCCAGTTCATTCAGGAAGTTCAGGTAAAGAGCTCCGGTATTGAAGCGGAACACGGCGGCGCCCTCGGCGGCGTTGTGAACGTTGTCATGAAAAAGGGCAGCAACGCCTATCACGGCTCGTTCTTCACTACTTATGAATCCGACGGGATGGATGGTTCCCCGAACGCCACTCTGCGTTACGATCCGACCTCCGGCGTCTTCGTTCCCCCCCCTGCGGCCGGCTTTGACATCGATCCCCAGACCTATGTGCCCCAAAAGGACCACTACCGCATCGCGGTGGCTGGCTTTACCGTTGGCGGCCCAGTGGTGAAGGATCGCCTCTGGTTCTTCCTGGGTTTTGCACCGCAGTACAACGATACGGCCAGGACGGTGAACTTCGGTCCCACCAACATATGTAACGCTCTTGGCGGGTGTCCTAATCAAGCCTTGGGAGATCAGATTTTCGATAACGACACCCAGCAATACTTCACTACCGCCCGCTTGGACTTTACTTTGACGCAGAAGATTCGCGTTTTCGGTTCGTGGCTCTACCAGTACCAGCGCGCATCCGGCGTCAGCTTGCCGGGACCGGACCCGATCGCCTCGCAAGCGTCGACGTACGAAAACGAATCAATTTTCACCCCTCTCGCGCAGTTTGCCCATGGCTTGGGCTACTCGGCACCCAACTCCACTTACAACGTTGGTGCCGACCTCACCCTGACTCCTAGGGTCGTCTCTACCACCCGCTTTGGCTACTTCTTCACCAACTATCACGATTTCGGCTGGCCTACAGCGGGGGTTGACCTTTCTTGGCAAACATCCGGCACGGGTACGTGCGGTGGAACTGGGTTTGCCTGCGATAACTTGGGGAACCCCTTGCCGGCCAGTCTCGGACAGCCTGCTGGCACGACCACCGCTCCCTACGATCAAAGTTTCACTCAGGTCAATGCCAGCAAGCACTATCAGTTCGACGAGGACATTGCCTTTTTCAAGAGCGGCTGGTTAGGTACCCACAATATTAAGGGCGGCTACCAATTCAACGAACTTACCAACGTGATTAATCAGCACGGCAACTTGCCCTTCGCATTCGTGTACGTTGGCCCGGCTAGCTCAGGTATTACTTATGGGCCGTCTACAACCTTGGGCGGCACCAACTGCGGAACACTTTCTGATAACCCGTGGGATGCCTGCGCTGGACAGTATGGTTATGTGAAGGTTCAAGACTTCGCAACCGTCCTGAAGACCTCCACCGGCCAAGTGGTGCCTGCCACCGACCATAACCATGCTTTGTTCATTCAGGACGCTTGGACTGTAGGGCATGGTCTAACGCTGAATCTAGGCCTCCGTATCGAGAAAGAAACCCTACCTGCTCCCGCGGGAATCGGCGTCTCGATCAGCTCCATCAACTTCGATTGGAGCCAGAAAGTTGAGCCGCGCCTGGGAGCGGCGTGGGGATCGCGAAATGGCAAAATGAAAATCTTTGGCAGCTATGGCGTCACCAATGACGTTATGAAGCTGCTGCTGGCGCAGACCTCATGGGGCGCACAGGGATTCGAGTGGTGCACCTACCCGCTGGGCCCAGACGGGACGGCCGCCGGGTTCTCCAACTCTGACATTGACCTGCAATATAACGCTGGCGGCCGGGCTTGCCCGACAGGTATCTCAAACACGCCTGCCAACTTTGCCAGCGGCGCGACCCCGACATCCCTGACGGATGCCGGGACCGGTACCCAGCTGATTGAAAACGTCAACCTGCGTCCGGAGGAACCGGTGGCTCATGGCGTGAATCCTTATCGTCAGCATGAGTCTGTCGCCGGAGTGGACTATCAGATTGCCAAAGACTGGGCCTTTGAAGCGCGCTACGATCGTCGCCGGCTCGATCACGTGATTGAGGATGCTTCCTTGGCCGATCCGAACGCTTTCGAAATCTACACTATCGTCAATCCTGGTCAAGGCGTGAACAAGACCCTCAACGGCTATGCCAACTATCTGACCTCTCTCGGGGACGCATACGGCCCTGGCACCGCTGCATTTAACCCATCGGGTGCGTTCTGGACGGGCAGCGGCCCCGGTGGCACCTGCGCCGGGTGTCCGAATAACCCCGTGGCTATCCGCAACTACGACGGCGTGGAATTGCGTCTGACCAAGACGCAGAGCAGAGGCTGGTCCGGAATGTTCAGCTATACCTGGAGCAGGCTGTGGGGCAACTATGCCGGCCTCACCACCACTGACCAGATCGACGGCGGCACCACCGGACGTAACTCGCCCGACACCACCCGTTCGTTCGACGAGCCGTTCTACTACTTCGGCGCCGAAGGCAAGTCCAATGACGGGCCGCTGGCGACTGACCGTCCAAATGCGTTCAAGGGCTTCGCATATTACACGCTGCCTTGGGGCGGCTCCTTCAAAAATAACACCACAACTTTCGGACTCTTTCAGGTTGCTTACTCGGGCAGCCCGATGAGTTCCTATATTGACTTGGGTTTGGCTAGCCCAGGCTTGAACCCCGACCCCATCGAGGCCACGTACATTTTTGGCCGAGGTAAGTGGGTTAACGCAACAGCAGACCCCTCGACTGGTGCGGTCACCATTGGCAGCCCATATAATCGCCGCACTCCGTGGTACACCCAGACTGATTTGAACCTTCAGCATTCGATCAAGGTGAATAGGAACAATGAGCATCAAGTGCTTAGCTTTACCGGGACCTTCACCAACCTGCTGAATCAGCACTCCGCAACCTCTTACTGGGAAGATTTCGGCTCGAATTACTTCTTTGGGCCGTTGTTTCCTTTCCAGATCTTCGGCGGAGCAGCTTACTATCAGACGGTTGAGGAAGGGTACAATGCGCAGGCGCAGGTTACCAATGCTGGCGTAACGTTGAACTCGCTCTACGGAAAGCCGAACCTGTGGCAGATCTCACGCAGAATCCGCGTGGGTGCTCAGTTTACCTTTTAAGTAGGAGCCCGTGTTTAACCTTTAGGGAGCCGGAATACCGGCTCCCTTTTTCTTGTTTATTGAGGCGCGTGATCACTTGCCGAAGATGGGGTAGTGGCTGGCGGCGCCCGTGAAGAACAGCATTACTATTGACAGATAGGCGTTGGCGCGGCTTACCAGGAAGGCTTGCCTTGCCATTGCTTTCGCTTTGTCGGGCATGGGCGTGCCGTTGGTGGCGTTGTCGCGGGTCCATTGAATGAGGCGCTTCTGGATTCGCCAGATTACTCCCCAGACGTTGAGCAGCATGACCCAGCCCATGCCGCCGCCGATGCCAATGGCTAGTAGGCGGTTACTCTCCCAACCGTGGGTGTTCAGGCTTAGGAAGAGCCATGCTGCGGCCGCTACCACTACTGCGTAGACCACGCCTACGAACGCTCCGTTGTCGAAGATTCCTTTGCCGGGGATCAGGATGGCGTAGAGAAGGCCCCAGACGATCGTCCAGATCAGGAAGAAGCTGCCCATGATCAGGCCATGAGAGGGATTCAATCCTAGATTCTGGGCGTTGTGAACGTCCGACGTGATGATGACTTCCCAGTAGGCGATTCCGGCGAGAACCGTGAGCGCCGCCGACATGCGGAACCACATCAGGGCGCGCGTCATGAGTGCGGGCATGACTTTGCCTTTGGTGGCGGCGTCGAGTTCTTTCATGAGCGGGACGTTGACCAGGTTGAAGAAATAGAGCAGGCCGATCCAGGTGATGCCGGCGAGAAAGTGGATCCAGCGCAGCAGCATCTCGATGTTGGTTTTAATATCCGACGGAAAGTTGATTTGTGGAGCGTTGATTTGTAGGGCGTTGATTTCGTGAGTCAGCCAAGTTGCGAGAGCGGCGCTTGCCATGATGCCTCCTAAAGAATTTCACCAATGGGCGAAAGGCCCACGCCGGGATTGTACACAACGGGTAAGAAGCCTGACGGAACGAAACCTTTACGCTGTTTAAGAAAAGGCAACTAATCGCAAGTTACGGGTTGAAAAGAGTGGTGGGACACCGTATCGTACACACAGCTACCTGCCGGGCGGCGACGTCTGAACTAGACGGCGAGGAGGCAGGTTGTCCCCCCGTGTTTCTTCGAGGTCGAAAGTCCGCGAGGAACATGCTGTTGCATTGAGCTTGCCCTGATACTGCGGAAGGGGCGAGCTGGTGTGTTTCAAGTACAGAACCTAAGGAGATCGGCTATGGAAAGTGGCAAGCCGGCGCAGAACATCCAGGATTCCTTCCTGAACACGGCCCGCAAGGAGCGGTTAAGCATCACCATTTACCTGCTGAGCGGAGTGAAATTGACGGGCCGGATTCGTTCCTTTGACAAGTATTCCGTGGTGCTGGAGGCCAACGGACAGGAGCAATTGATCTTCAAGCACGCCATCTCGACCGTGGTGATGGGGCGAACCGTGTCCCATGGCGCACACCTGGCGCATACGGAGGCCAAGGTTGCGGCGGCTGTGCCCGCCGCGGCGTCAACGTCGACATCGGCGTCGTCATCGTCATCTGTGCCGGTATCGGCATCGGCGGCTAGCGCCTCAGGTACTGAAGGGTAAGGCTTTTTCGGCTTGCGCAGTTCTCATCCCAAGAAGACCCGCGACCGCGCGTCCGCAGACGGACGTGCGCCTTTTGGCGCGCAGTTAGCGGGCAACGACAAAGACAAAAGAGATTTGCAGGAGCGCGCCTTTCTGGTGGGGATAGACGTGCGCACGCGCGGCCGCAGCGCGAAGGGTACGGTTACCGCTCAGGCGCAGGCGGCGCGCGATGCGGCTTCGGCTGCGCCGGTTGGTGGCGGAAAGACGGGGCCTGCAGGAAAACCTGGCAGCAATAAGCCGAGCATTCCGGAGTTCGATGCCGAAGAATCGCTGGCGGAACTGCACACTCTCGCCGAGAGCGCGGGCGCGAAAGTAGTCGGCGAAATTCTGCAGCGGCGCGACCGGCCGGATCCTGCAACGTTGATCGGCGGGGGCAAGCTTGAGGAAATTGCGGGCGCGGCCGCGTCGGTAAATGCTGATCTTCTACTGTTCGATCACGATCTCACCGCTTCGCAGCAGCGCAACATTGAAAAAATTGTTCAGCGGCGGGTGATCGACCGCACGCAGTTGATCCTCGATATTTTTGCGCGGCACGCGCGCACGCGCGAAGGCCAGTTGCAGGTGGAGTTGGCTCAGTTGCATTACCTGATGCCGCGGCTGGCGGGGCGCGGCGTAGAAATGTCGCAACTCGGAGGCGGCATTGGCACGCGCGGTCCCGGTGAAACGCAGCTCGAAACTGATCGTCGAAAGATCGCCCGTCGCGTGCGGCACGTCGAGCAGCAACTGGAAAATGTGCGGCGCACTCGGGCGCAGCAGCGGCAGCGGCGGGAATCGGCTCCAGTGGCGACCGTGGCGCTGGTGGGATATACGAATGCTGGCAAGTCGACGCTGTTCAACGCGCTGACGCGGGCTGCAGTGCTAGCGTCGCCGCGCATGTTCGCAACACTCGATCCGACGATTCGCGGGGTGGTGCTGCCTTCGAAGCGCAAGATTTTGATGTCGGACACAGTGGGATTCATTCGCAATCTGCCGCACACGCTGGTCGAATCGTTTCGCGCCACGCTGGAAGAGGTGCAGCGCGCGTCGCTGATTCTGCATGTGTCGGACGCGAGCAGCAGGCTTTCGGCGGAGCAGGATGCGCAGGTTGAGATTGTCCTGAAGGAATTGGAAGCGGAGAAGAAACCACGCTTGCGGGTGATGAACAAAGTCGATCTGCTGGACATGGAAGTGGCCGAGGGCCTGGTTAGGGGGGCTTCGCACGACGTGAACACGGTGTATGTGTCGGCGGCGGAGGGCACCGGGCTCGATCGATTGCTGGCGCGCATCGACGCCATGATCGAAGAAGACCCGGTCAGCCGCGTGCACCTGCGCGTTCCGCAGAAAGAAGGAAAGATTTTGGCCATGCTCGAAGCCAAGGCGCGGATCTATTCGCGCGCGTACAAGGATGGAGCGGTGCAGTTGGAAGTGGAGGCGCCGGAGTCGGTGATGAGAAAGGTTAGGGAGTGGGTGGTCAAAACGCGCGTTTGAAAAGTGTACTCGAATAGGGTACAATCGTACCCATTATGAGTTCAGTTGCAGTCGAGCAATCGCGCGAACGAAGTTTGTTCGGCCGCACCCGCAGTGCCCTGCTCGCGATGTTGTACGGCCGCACGGAAGAGGCGTTTTACCTGCGCCAGCTCGTGCGCGCCCTTGGATCGGGCCACGGTGCTGTGCAGAGGGAACTGGCGCTACTCACCGAGATGGGCCTGGTTATCCGAACCACGCAAGGCAATCAAGTGCTCTACCGAGCCAACTCGCGTAGTCCAGTATTTGCAGAACTCAAAAGGTTGATCGCGAAGACCGTAGGAATCCACGACACGCTGCGATCTTCTCTTGCAACGCTTGACTCGAAAGTTGAAATCGCATTTGTGTACGGTTCGGTGGCGCGGCATGAGGAGCAGGCAAACAGCGATGTTGACGTCATGGTTCTGGGGGACGCGTCTTTCAGTGATGTAGTGGAGGCCCTTAGTCCCGCTCAGAGAACGCTCGGCCGCGAGGTCAACCCTACAGTATTCCCCGTGGCCGAGTTTCGGACCAAAGTAGCGGCAGGCAATCACTTCGTCAAGAAAGTGTTAAGCGAGAAAAAAATGTTCGTGATCGGGACGCAAGATGAGCTTGCAAAGCTGGCTGCAAAATAGCTGGCTGGTCCAGCACAAGACGAGCGCGGAAGAGATCGCAAATCTGATGCGCATTTCGGACCGTGACTTGGTGGCGTGCAAAGCGAAGGAGTTGCCGGCCGACTGGAAGCTTGCCATCGCCTACAATGCCGCCCTACAGGCAGCCACGGCGGCTTTGGCCGCCGCTGGTTATCGGGTATCGCGCGACAACCATCACTACCGTGTAATCCAATCATTGGAGTTGACCATTGGAGCCAGCCGGAAGCAGGTGGATACATTTGACGGTTTTCGGAAAAAGCGCAACGTCAGCAGCTATGATCTGTCGGGAACGGTATCGCAGAAGGAAGCCGACGAGATGTTGAAGCTTGCCGCTGAAATTCGCACTGAAGTCGAGAAGTGGATTCGGATGACTCGCCCAGAACTGTTCTAAGGGACGCCGTGGTGGAGTAGGCTTGGCAGCTTTTATCGGAAAGCAACTCGTGTCCGGCCAGGGCTTTTGGGGCCGGCTTTCCGATCAGGAGAACTCATGCATGCACGTCGGCAGATTTTCAACTTCATCGCTGCGGTTGCAATCTTCTCGGCGTCCACGCTGTTTGCCAGTGACACCGTTCTGATCCACGGACACATCTTCACTGGCAGTCCCAAAGCTCCGTGGGCGCAGGCGCTGGCCATTACTGGCACTCGCATCGATGCCGTAGGGACCGACCAGGAAATCCTGACGCGGCGCTCCGCCAAGACCGAAGTCATCGATCTGCAGGGACGAACCGTGGTTCCGGGGTTTTCCGACGACCACACCCACATGTGGTTCGGCGCGGAGGAGCTTCACGGGCTTAATCTTTCGACGCCGGAGGCGAGCATTGCGCCGGAGGACGATCCCGAGGGCGTGGTCAACCGGCTCAAGGCTTTCGCCGCGAGCCATCCCAACGATAAGGTTCTATTCGTGAGGGCTGACTTCAGCACTACTCCACCACAGATTCCTGCGCATGAGTTGCTGGACCGCGCAGTCGCGGACCGGCCCGTGGTGGTGCACAACACGGGTGAACATGCGCTCTGGGTGAACGCCCGCGCTTTGGCGCTGGCCGGAATCACAGATCAGCCTGTGTCTGATCCGGCGGAGGAAAAGTACATCATCCGCGACGCCAGCAGGCATCCCACGGGAGTTTTGATGGAGGCTGCCATGGAGATCATGGAGCGGGCCTTGGCCAGCCAGTTTTCGTTGGAAGAAAAACTCGAGTTCCTGCGGGAAGCGGCACACCATCTCAACAGCTACGGCATCACCAGCATCAACAACGCCAGCGGAGATCTGGGTGAGATTCAGCTTTACGCCGCGTTGCGCGACCGCGGCCAGCTTACCGTCCGTACTCGGACGGCGTTCGGCGCAATCGGTGCGGCCCACCACTTGACGCCGGAATTTCTGGCCGACCTCGACAAGGCGCGCACTCTTTACCACGACGATTGGGTTTCGGCGAATCTGGTGAAAGTTTTTGCCGACGGCGGCACCGGCCTCATCCCGCCCCTCATGTATGAACCCGCGGAATACAAAAAGCTGGTTCTGGAATTGGACAAACGCGGCTACCAGATCATGACCCACACCTATCGTCCTGACACCTCGCGATTGGTGGTCGATACCTATGAAGAAGTAGAGAAGATCAATGGCCCACGCGACCGGCGCCTTCGCGTTGAGCATGCGGATTTTGTTTCGCCGCAAGACATTCCGCGAATGGCGAAACACTCCATGATCGCGAGCATGCAACCCGCCTTCTGCTGTGGCGTGAATGGATCGAACTACGATCCGCACGACCGGAGCATAACCGACCGCTGGCAGAGTATGGAGAAGAGCGGAGTCACGCTGGCGTTCGGCAGCGATTGGCCCTGCACCTGGCCGCCCGACCCGCTGCTGGCGATTCAGGAAGCCGTCACGCGCCAGGTTTGGCGGCCAGCCAAACGAAGCAGTAATTCTTCAGAAGAAGAAGACTTCTACGGTGCCGGCCAGGGCGGAATGGTCCCGACCAAGGACTCATATGTCCCTGAGGAACGGCTTACCGTGGTGCAGGCCGTGAATGCGTATACCCAGGGTTCAGCGTATGCAAGATTTTCTGATGACCGGATTGGAACGCTCGATGTGGGGAAGGAAGCCGATCTTGCGGTCCTTTCGCAAGATATTTTCTCGATAAAGGCGGAAGAGATTGCCAAGACGAAAGTAGTGATCACCATGGTCGGCGGGAAGGTTGTTTTCGCGGAAGGCAAGTAATTCCAGCGATAATTTAAATGGGCCGGCAACCAAGAAGCGGTGACATTCCTTGGCTATCGGCCCATTCGATCCTGAATTGGATCGGAGGTGATAGTTCAATGCTAATCCTCTTTAACGGGAAGTCAAGGGGTGTTTGCAGATTTCTGCATGGCCCTCCGAACCCGGCTTGGCACGCGGATTCTGCCCATTTTGAAACACAATTGCGTTGTTAACAATCCTCTGAAAATCGCTCTGTTTGCGTTGACATAAACTGGTGCGGACGTTAGACTTAACAGTTTTCATAGCCCTCATTTTCCTGTACAGCAGCAATTCATGGATGAAACTTTACGACAGCTAGGCGAATTACTGCTCGGGTCTGTGCCCACGGTAATTCTGCTGGCGCTCCTTTATTTGCTCTATGCCGTGATCGTGCACAAGCCTTTAGCGCGTGTGCTTGCGGAACGGCGCAGCAAGACGGAGGGTGCGGTCGAGAAGTCGCGGGCTGACATTGCGGCGGCGGAGGCGCGCACCTCCGAATACGAGCAGCGGCTGCGCGAGGCGCGGGCGACTGTATTCCGCGCACAGGAAGCCCGGCGCAAGGCAGCGCTGGATGCGCGCACCTCGGCGCTGAACGATGCTCGCAAGAAGGCCCAAGCGCAAGTGCAGGCCGCGAAGGCTGACATCGAGAAAGACCGCGAGGCAGCGCAGGCCGGGTTGCAGGGTGAGGCGCAAACGTTGGCTGCGGAGATCATACGGCGCGTGCTCGAGCCGGCTGGGGCGGGACGCTGACGGCGATCGACACGATTCCGCAGAGCAGAATTTTCAGCAAGGTGATTTCTAGCGAGATGAT
>Ga0116113_1000243_pt1 | contig 11415 bp, 10 predicted proteins | sample June2015DPH_10_2_FD_89788 | JGI IMG/M metagenome (GOLD analysis project Ga0116113, IMG submission 89788) | Peatland microbial communities from SPRUCE experiment site at the Marcell Experimental Forest, Minnesota, USA - June2015DPH_10_10 | ecosystem: Environmental > Terrestrial > Soil > Wetlands... | reverse complement strand
AGGTGGCGAAGCGGCATGCCATTACCAATCCGGAGAACACGGTTTATTCGATCAAGCGCTTTATGGGGCGGCGCTTCGATGAAGTGACGGAAGAGATCAAGATGGTGCCCTATAAGGTGGTGCAGTCGGGCGACCACGTAAAGCGCTTGATCGAATAAACGGTGTTCTCGGGGTTCGTAATCGCCTGCCGTTTCGCCACCTGCCCCACCAACCGCTCCCCAGTCTTGGTGAACCCCACCACGGACGGAGTAGTCCGCCCTCCTTCTTCATTAGCGATCACTTTGGGCTCGCCGCCCTCCATCACCGCCACGCAAGAATTGGTGGTCCCAAGGTCAATTCCGATAATCTTGGCCATAGTAGTCTCCTGTGAAACCTTCCAGAATAAAATAAGTGCTTTGTAATCAGTGCGCTTATCATTGCATCCATTCGCATGATAGGATGTGAGTGAATTATTGTCAAGGTTTAGATGCGGTCGAGGAACGGTACGATGCAGACTCCTCGAAAAAGTGATCGCGAAGCAACGTCCAACTCTGAAGGTATTGAGTCGCGGCGAGGCAGTTGAGCCGCGCAGTTGAGCCGCAAGGTCTGGACGACGTTCGGGGATGAAGCGTCCGCAACGTGGGCTGGAGTATTTCTGGATCGTACTAACCGCACCGCCCCGATGGAGGTTGAAGTTGGGGTGACCGCCGGACTCCGGAATGGCCGGTTTTGCTGCCTCCGAGCCGGTGATCACATGTATGGCCGGTTTTGCCCTAGCTTCGCGTTTCCATCTTCCCGGCGGCCATATTTCCAACCTGCGCCCTCGCAGATAGGCGCTGATGGTCTCTCGACGCACTCGCGCGGCCTCTTGGATCTTTCGCAGAAACCATCTCAGTTGTGGGTTCCGGAAATTCTGGCACGTTCTGCAGCCGCCGACAAGATTTCTTCTAAGTTCAGGTGACGGGTGCGCCCGGAGGTTCGATCGAGATGGATAAGGCGTCCGCGTTCGAGGATGCGATCGAGGATGGCGGCCGCCAGGTCGTGGTCATGCAACACCTTCCCCCACTCGCTGAGCGGTTTATTGGCGGTAAAGATCATAGGTCGTTTTCTCAGATGGCGATGGTTGACGACATGAAACAGGACATTGGCGGCATCGGCCCCGTAGGTTCAATCACCCAGTTGATCGACGATCAAAACGTGAGGATGGGTGTAGGTTAGCCGGGATTCCTGCAAGCATCCCTTCTGGCTAGCATAGGAAAGCTCTCCTATGAGTTCTGCTGAGTTCTGCGGCAGTCGTGCATGAGGTCTCGAAGCCATTCTGGATAGCGCGATAGCCGATGGCGCCGTCTAGGTGAGTTTTTCCGGCGCCTGACCGCGTCGAGGGCGGCGGAGATTCTGCAAGTGCGCCGCGCAACGCTATCCGATCTTCTGCACCGCAAGGGCGCACTGACGCCGGAAAAGGGCCCTGCGCATCGAAAAGGCTTTCGGCCCCTACACGGATCAGCTTCTCCGCATGCAACTCGCCTACGACGTGGCGAAAACGCGAGAGCATGCACTGAGCATCCCGATCAAACCGTACGCCCCAGTCTGAAGGAGCCAACCATGACCATCGAAATCCGTTTAGCATTCCTCGAGGCCAGAATCCGGAAAGCTGATCCGAGCCACCGGCTCCAGCAGCGCGGACCCGAAGAGGAGAATTGACAACCTGGTGACAAGCGGCGCGAGGCCGGATCGTTTATGCTTATGGGACTACCGAAAATCGACCATGGAAAGGAGCGTTATGAAAATTTTCTCGCTGCTGCTCGCGATTTTGCTGTTTTCACTCTCTGCCGGTGCTGCCGATCAGCCTCAGCCTCCCGCAACTGGCGCGCAGGCCCCCGCTTTCTCTCTGCCCAATCAGGAAGGCGCGCAGATTTCTCTCGATCAATATAAAGGAAAGTGGGTGGTCCTTTATTTCTATCCCAAGGATTTCACTTCCGGCTGCACCCTTGAAGCCCACAACTTTCAGCGTGACATTGATAAGTACTCGCAGAAGAACGCGGTGATTCTCGGGGTCAGCGTCGACAACGTCGATTCGCACAAGGGTTTCTGCACGAAAGAAGGCTTGAACTTCAAATTGCTCGCCGATCCCAACCATACGGTCGTGGAAAAATACGGCTCCATCATGGAATACAACGGCATGACTCTGGCTGCGCGCAACACCTTCTTGATCGATCCGTCGGGTGTGATCCGGAAGGTTTATCTGAAGGTAAGTCCACAGGGTCACAGCGAAGAAGTGCTGGCCGATCTGCAGCAACTGCAAACCAAGTAGTTTTCGTGATTTCGGAGCTGAAACCTTATTCCTGGGGCGGGTGGCCAGCCAAAATCTCCGGCCCCAGTCTCCGCTGCAAAACCCGAGCGTGCCTCATCCTTAGCGCGTTCTTTGCGCTAGGATGGGGCCTTTGACTTCCTAATCTACCGCTCCGAGTCTAGCCATCCTCACTCGCCGCTTTCAGGCCACCCCACCCCTCGGCTTTTCCCGCGAAGTGGGGTCCCGGATTCTCTCTACTTCGCTGGAATCAGATCGAACTTACCCGACGCTTCCTCATAGAACAGCGCGCCTTCGTTCTTGTCGCCGCCGCTCCAATGTTTGTGGCCTCCGGGCACGCGCAGATAATCTCCCGTGCCCACGCGCTTCTCGCCAGCCTCGTCTTTGTAGAGATACGCGCCCTTGAGCACCACGATCCACACATCGTTAGTGTGGGTGTGCATGCCGTTGTCCTGCCCGGGATCGAACTTGGTGAAAGTGGCGTGCGCGCCCTTATTGGGATCGCCCCACAGAATGGCCTCCGACACGCCCTTCCCCATCGCTTTGTAAGCGGCGCTCGTGGAAGAAACATAAATTACCTTCTCACCAGCTTTCTGGCCCTGGACCCGTCCCAGCGACCACGCCGCCATGATCGCCACTGCCGTCGCAAAAACAAGAAGAGATTGTCTCATCTCGACTCCGCTCCTTATCGCTTTGTTTGCATATTGAACCCCAAGACGGACGCATTCTACAACGCGGCGGGCAGAATAGCACTGGCAAACTCCCGGCCCTCCCGGCCCGGCGAGCCCATAATTTTTGGACATGTGCTCCCCATGAAGGCAGGCCATCCCACATGTCAAAGACGATCCAGCTCCGCAACGTGCCGGCTTCGCTGCATCGCAGCCTGAAGGCCGGCGCTGACCTCGCGGGCATGTCGCTCTCGGATTTTCTGCTGGCTGAGATCAGGGAGATCGCCGAGGGGTCCACGCTGGCGGAATTGCGCCACCGCCTGCGGCGTCGCAAGCCCGTAGCGCTTTCACTCGACACCGCGCGCCTGGTAAGGGGAAGCGCACGAAGCTCGGTGATCGTCCTCGACGCATCCGCGGCCATTGACTGGCTTCTCCAGACCGCCGCCGGACGGCGAATTGAGAGCCGAATCTACTCGCGCGGCGAATCGCTTCACACACCGCACCTTTTTGACTTGGAGGTTGCACAGGTCCTGCGCCCGCTGGGTCCGCGAAGCGAAACTTCCGCCGCGGCGCGCCGCTCGGCCATCCAGGACTTACTCGATCTGCGACTGACGCGCTATCCGCACGTCGTGTTTCTACTCAATCTCTGGCGGCTACGCCACAATCTCTCGGCCTACGCTGCGGCTTATATCGCGCTCGCCGAAAAACTCGGCGCCGCCTTGATTCTGCGCGACGCCCGACTCGCCTCGGCCTCCACACGCGCAGCGAGTGTCGAGCTATTTTGAATGTCTTTCGCGGCCACCCCTGTTCCCCGCTCTGAAAGCCTCAGCTCCGCCAATGTCCCCCGCCAATGTCCCTCGCACTAGCAAAACAAAACGTCCCAGACTCTTTCGAGTCATGGGACGTATGTCGATCAGCCCTCCCCCAAGTGCTGCTCAATCACGAGACTAAACCGAAGCCCTCCATCGGTAAATGGCCAGACCGTGCCATTCCTCCCACGAAGGTAATCGGCAGCGGTGACCCGCGCGCTCGAGGGCATGCTCTTGAACTGCGGTTGCTTCAGCACGAGCTTTCCCGTACTCTAGCTTTCCCAGCAAAAGCGAACCAAGGCGGGGCGACATTATGGCTCGACTGGTAGTGCTCTACAAGACTCCGAAGGATGCAGCCGCTTTCGATAAGCATTATTTCGAAACCCACGTTCCCATCGCCAAGAGCATTCCAGCTCTCAGAAAGTACGAGGTCAGCAAAGGACCGGTGGCAAGCCCGGCCGGCGCCTCTGGGTATCACCTGGTTGCCACGTTGTACTTCGACGATATAGCGGCGATGCAGAACGCCTTTGCCAGCCCGGAGGGCCAAGCCGCCGCAGCCGACGTAAGAAGTTTTGCCCCCGGCGATGGCGACGTCCAGATTCTTCTCTTCGATACTCGCGAAATCTGATCCAAATCGCTTGCCCGCGTCTAACACGCTTTACCGCTTGTGCGCGCCAGTGAATGTCGACGGAAACGGCACCGACGGAAGCGATCCCTCTTCGGTGCTAGTGCAAGCCGGCGATGGAGACATCTGCGGAACCACAGGCGCCGGCGGAGCCAACGGTTTTGGCACGCTCTTCGAAATCACCACCGTCGGCAAGTTCAAGTTTAAGTCCTTTACAACTTTTGCTCCCAACCCGGCTGCGCGGACGGCGGATACGGTGGCACCCAATTCACACCCAAGCCGGCTCGGCATTGCCGAGTGCATTTGCTGTGACCTCAAGCTCCGAAATCAAGACTACCGTGCCTGCCGGCGCGACCTCCGGCAAGGTTCAGGTGACTACACCTGCCGGAATTCTGACCCGCAACCTGAGCTTCCAGGTGCCGTGATCCGGCTGCCGGGCCGCCGCCCATGAAATGGAGCGTAACTACAACAGGTCACAAAGTTTGAGAGAATGGATGTGATTTTTCTTGACAGATCCTGGCCGGCGACGCCGGAAAGAGCAAACCCCAAAACCTAAGAGCCCGACGCTGAGAGCTAAGAGCTCAGAAGCGTCACTCGAGCTCCGGCCGCCACACCGGCTCTCCGCCCAGCGATTGATAAAAGCCCCAGCCCGCAAGGGCAACCACGCTCAGTAAGGTCAGCGCGAAAGTGCTCATATACCAAGCCGAAAAGTTGACCGTGAAGGGAGCGTTGGGCAACATGTTGACGGTGAAGATGGCGCAAGCCAGAGGGATCAAACCGAAGCGGAAGACAATCAGCACCGCGATGGCGTAGACCAGAATCCACATGGGGAGATCTACGGGAATATGCGAGGAAGATAATCCTTGCGGCAGCGCATAGATGGCAACAAAGGCGACAGCGGCGAGCCAGTCTTTGCGGAGCACCAGTTTCAGTCCGAGCAGCAGGAAGAAGAAGCCGAGAGTTCCTAAAATCGAAGTAGGAATTTGCATCAGCCACGCGCCCAAAGCCTCGCGCCCGCCGGCGAGGTAATCGGTTTGGGCGAGGTTGGGCGCCATGCCCAGGTGGGCCAAAATGGCGAAGCGGATCTCAATAATCAGAATCCAGAGCACGCCCAGCATTACGCCGAACAAAATGTCGCGCCCCACCAGGGGATCGCGTAATTGCCCGGAGAGCAGGCGGCTCCACGAAATGATGGTCTGCGGCCAGCGCCGCCGCACCCAGGGTTCGAGCGCCAGATACAGCATCCAGGTCGAGCCCGACACAAACAGCGCGGTGCTCACGGCGATGACGAGCAAGCCCAGCGTTGCGATACCCGCGACCATATGTCCGCGGCATAGCCACAGTAGAATTTCCAGCGCGAACATGATCACGGCCAGCCGCAGAGCGCCCTCGCGGTCGGCGCGCCCCTGGCGATAATTCACCCGCGCCAGCCGCACCGCCCCGAAATACAAAGCCAGCAACAGAATCGTGGTGACGATCTGTTGCACTTTCTTCCCGGTCGATTGCTCGCTCTTCGTGCGATCGGGTTTGGTCCAATCGCCGATGAGGGAGAAGAATACGGGCTTGCCCTGCCGGGAGGCTGCTTCAACCCGCAGCGGGCGGTTTGTCCCCGGCCACCTGCCGGTCCATGCCAGGCGCGCGTCGGAAGCCGCCAGCGAATTCCACTCGGGCTCGGCCTGTTGAAATTTGGTGGGATCGAGTCCCGCCGCCGCGAAGGCCACATTCCAGTCGAAGTTCGCAGCCGGTACGGTCGAGATCTCTTTCTGCGGCGGAATCGCCTGGAAATAAGTGAGCTGCCCTTGCGGATCCAGCTCGACGTTGATCATTCCAGAAAGAACCTGCGAAGGATCGTCGCGCGCGATGATCCCAGGGTTCATGAGCTGATCGCTAAAGCCCTGCGCCGTCATGTCATCCGGACTTTGCCGATACCAGAAGCCGAGCAGCGAGGGCCGCTTGCTCAGCACCGCATCCCAGTCCGGGCGCGGCTGGTCGTGCTGCTCCACATACGCCTGGAAATCGCCCTGGTAGTAGATGTCGGCGGCGCTATCGGCGGCGCGCTCCGGATACCCCAGCTGAGCAATGATCTCGCGAGCTTTCTCGGTGAGCACCTCCGGGGTAAGCTCCAACGAGATTTTCGCTAGCCCGTTATAGCGGATCGCGAGGTAGGAGACTAAAACCAGAGCCGCAAGCACGGCGATCAGGCAAACCACGGCGACGCGCGGCCGCAAGCCGGCGGTTTCTCCCGAGGCAGCGACCATCTGTGGCGAAGGGGTCTCGCCCGCCGCCAGCGCGGCCGCTAGCGGATCCCCACCGGGTAGAGCTCCGGCTACGCTGAGAACAGTTGCCGGCCGCGCCGCAGGCTGGGTCTCAAGGCAGCGCAGAATCACTCGCTCGACTACGGGATTGAGATCTTTGACGATCGACGAGGGCCGGCTGAGAGCACGGTCGCCGGTGCTCACGCCGTCATTCTTAGTTTTCGAAGCCTCCGCAAACGGCCGCTTTCCGGTGAAGACTTCATACAGCACCAGCCCCAGAGAATAAATGTCGCTGCGCGTGCTGACCTCTTTGCCCGCCAACTGCTCCGGCGCCATGTAGGCGGGAGTTCCGCTGCGCACTTCGGCGCCGTGGATCTGGTCGGCGACACCGGCCAATCCGAAATCGGTAATGACGACCTGCCCCCGCCCATCCAGCATGATGTTGGCGGGCTTGAGGTCGCGATGCAGAACGCCCTTGGCGTGAGCGGCAGCCAAGCCGGCGCAGAGCTGGCGGGCGATGTCGAGAGCTTTGTCCTCGGGCAGCCGGCCAATGCGCCGCAACAGGGAGGCCAGGTCTTCGCCATCGACATACTCCATGGTGAAGAAAGTGTGGCCGTCGACTTCTCCGACATCGTAAACGCGGCACACGTTGGGATGCGAGACACGCCGCGCGATGCGCACTTCGTTCTTGAAGCGCTCGAGCAAGCCCTGGTCGCGCGCGGCCTCGTCGGGCAGAAATTTGAGCGCTACGGGCTGGCCCAGAGTGAGATCGTCGGCGCGGTAGACCTCGCCCATGCCGCCTTTTCCCAGGAGCGCGATGATGCGGTAACGGCCAGCGAGCAGGCGTCCGGGAAGAAACCGGCCTTCGCTGAGAAATTCGGCGGAAGTCGAAGTGCGCGAGGAAGATGACGATGCGGGACGCGGCGGCAGTGGAGAAGCGGCGGTGGGGAAGTCGAGGGTCGAAGCCTCGAGCGTGGCGACATCGTCGGGGCTGACGGTCGGCGCGCCGCAGGCGGAGCAGAAGCGTCCATTTGCCGGTACGCCGGTACCGCAGGATGAGCAGGGGGGCATGAGTTTATCCGCTACAGTCTACCCCAGCGCCCACTCCCGCCTGTAGTCGTGAGCCTCCCCGCGTTCATTAGCTTCGAAGTCACCACCGCCTCCCGCACGCCAATCCTGCCACGCTCGGCTGCCATGATCGTCCAAACCAGAGGAAACCCCTGAAAGGAGTCGATGAACAGGCCTGCATTTTGGGTGGCCCCATTTGTCTGACCAAAATGGGGAATTGACGGGTCGCCAGGCCCATGTGGCTTAACCAATAATGCTGAAGTCCCAAGGCTGGAAACGTCTGACTAATCGCTCGGAGGGGCTATCGCTTACCCGCAGCCAGGCTTCGACTCCGGGACCTCTGACTTCGAGTGCCTCACACTTTATCCCTCGGACTTCATCGTAATCTGGCTGGCCCTAGCCGTCGTCCGAGCCGAAGTCCGATGTCCGAAGTCCGTCTTGCTATCATCCAAGCGATGAGTTTGCGTGTGCGGCGTTGGCTAGGTGATCCGCGGGTGCTGTTGTGTCTGGCGGCGGGCTTGCTCGCGTTCGTGGTGCAGTCGGGCGAACTGGGAACCGCCGATACCATGCATCGGCTGCAGGCCACGCACTGGCTCTGGACTTCGGAGCCTCAGGTTTTTCCCAGCGACTATCCCGAGTTTGGCCTGCACGGCCGCGGCGGGCGGCTCTATAGCTGGTATGGCATTGGGCAGTCGCTGCTCATGCTGCCCGCCGATCTGCTGGGAACATGGATTTCCGGTTGGCGAATTTTCTCTGGCTATAGCGAAGACCCGGCGGTGCGCAGCATCGTGGTCAGCTACAGCACCTCCATCCTTGTCAACGTGCTCACCGCGCTGGTGGCGTTTCGACTCCTTCGCCAGTTGCGCTTCAGCGAACGCGAGTCGGTGCTGGGCGTGCTGGCCCTTTTGTTTTGCACCACCCACCTGCATTACACCCAGAACATGATGGAGAACAACTACATCATGCTGCTGACGCTGACCGGTTTTTCCTTTCAATATGAATGGTTGCGGACAGGTAGCAGGAGGTCGCTGTTGGTTGGTTCTGGCGCGCTTGGATTGAACTTGCTGACGCGCTTGACGACCGGCTTGGATCTGGTGGCGGCGGGCGTTTTTCTGCTTCTTGTGCTTTGGTTCGAAGGAGTGCGTGGCCGCGAACTCGGGCAGCGCTTTTGGGATTCCTGCAAGGTCGCGGCTCCGGTATACGGATTCTTCCTGCTGATCGATAGGCTTTATCAGTTCTATCGTTTCGGATCGTTCACCAACACGTACGTCTCGCTCTTCGCCGCCGAGCAGCGCTTGCAGGATCCCACTCTGCCGGCTCACTATCCCTGGACTACGCCCTTTCTCGAGGGATTTTTAGGACCTTTGTTCCAGCCGGAGAAGTCGATTTTTCTTTTCGATCCGCTACTGTTGCTGGCGATGGTGCTTCTCGTCTTGCTGTGGAGGAGATTGCCCGCGGAAGTGCGCGCCTATGGCGTTACGTCGCTGCTGCTTGTGTTTGCCTACATCAGCTTTTACGCGCGCTACACCTATTGGGCGGGAGATTTCGCCTGGGGCGATCGCTACGTTTCGACGGCGGTAGAGATGGCTTCGTTGTTGGCTGTGCCGCTGTGGATGAGGATGCGAGCCTCATCAGCCGCGAAAAGCGGTTCTCACCGGCTAGGGCTCGGAGATGATAGATCTCATGAGGGCACGGCTGAAGCCGTGCCCTCCCCGAAACCTCTGTCGAAATGGATCTGGCGGTTTGGGGTGGCGCTGATCGTGGTCAGCTTCATCATCCAGTTAGCATCCCTCGCCTTCTGGCTGCCGCTCGAGATTTACCAGATGGAAACCCTGGGGCATCCCACGTTTGTGATCGCGCTGCGCTTCAAGAACATTGCGGCCTTTGCACTGGGCAAGATGGATGCGTGGGGATTGAACAACGAATCCATGAGGCAAGATCCCTGGGATTACGTTCACATCACGACCTGGAATTTCCTACCCTTTCTCTTGCGCAGGGTGGGAGCGGCGCCGAGGTGGGTCGTCGAGGTTGCGTTTGCAGCCTGGGGCGTAACAATTGCGGTGCTCGCCCTGGCTTTGTGTCGCCTGAATGGAGTTGTCCGTAAGCGTCAATCGACGTCGCCGTCCGTGTAGCTAAAACGCAGCGCTGAAGGGCTGCTCCACCCAACATCGCTGCGCCAGACAGAAGCGCTGCTCCACCTAAAAGCTCCAAGCTCGGAGCGCCTACTCCACCGTCACCGACTTCGCCAAGTTCCTGGGCTGATCCACGTCGCAGCCGCGGCGCACCGCGATGTGATAGGCCAGCAACTGTAGCGGAACGATCTCCAGGATCGGCGATAACTCCTCGGGCGCAGGGGGGACATATAAGACATGATCAGCGGCTTCTTTGATTTCTTCGTCGCCTTCGGTCGCCAACGCAATCACGACACCCGAGCGCGCCTTCACTTCCTTCAGGTTCGACATGGTCTTCTCGTAGCGCAGCATCGACTCGGGATTGGTGGCGTCGCGCGTTGCGATGATCACTACGGGCAGATTTTCGTCGATCAGGGCGTTGGGGCCGTGCTTCATCTCGCCGGCGGGATATCCTTCGGCGTGGATGTAGGAGATTTCTTTGAGCTTGAGCGCGCCTTCGAGCGCGATGGGATAGTGAATGCCGCGGCCGAGGAAAAGAAAATCCTGGGCGCGCTGGAAGCGCTTGGCGAGGTCTTCACATTTTTCGTCGTGAGTGAGAATATTTTCGAGCTTGCCCGGAATCAAGGTTAGTTCTTCCGCCGCGGTTCGAGTCTGCGCGGCGGTCATAGTGCCTCGCACCTGCGCCAGATAAAGAGCGAAAAGATAAAGAGCGGTGAGCTGGCAGGTGAAGGCCTTGGTGGAGGCCACGCCGATCTCGGGTCCGGCATGCGTGTAGATGGTCCCGGCGGCTTCACGCGTGATCATCGAGCCGACCACGTTACAGATCGCAAGCGTATGTGAGCCTTTGGCTTTGGCTTCGCGCTGGGCGGCGATCGTGTCGGCGGTTTCGCCCGACTGCGAGATCACGAGCGTGATCGTATTCTCGCCCACGATGGGATCGCGATAGCGCCACTCGCTGGCGTAATCCACTTCCACCGGGACGCGAGCGAAACTTTCGATCATGAACTTGCCGGCTTGCCCGGCATGCCAACTGGTGCCGCAGGCCAGGATGTTGATTTTTTGCAGGGCGCGAAATTCGGCGTCGCTGATTTGCATCTCGTCGAGAAAGATGTGGCCGGTGTCGAGCGAGATGCGTCCCAGCGTGGTGTCGCGGACGGCGCGCGGCTGCTCATAAATTTCCTTGAGCATGAAGTGCTTGAAGCCGCCTTTTTCCGCCATGATCGGGTCCCAGGTCACGTGCTGCACCTGGCGCTGGATGGGCTTGCCGTCGAAATCGGTGAGTTGCACGCCGTTGGCCGTGACCACGGCGAGGTCGCCATCGGCCAGAAAAAAGATGTCGCGCGTGTGATAGAGAATTGCCGGAACATCCGAGGCCACGAAGTATTCGTCGTTGCCCAGGCCCACAACCAAGGGAGGGCCGTTGCGCGCGGCCACGATCTTATTCGGCTCATCGACCGAGATCACAGCAAGAGCGAAGACTCCGCTTAATTCCTTCACGGTCTTGCGAACGGCTTCTTCGAGCGTGGGGTGGTGACCGTTGCCGGTCTTGAACAAATGCTTCTCGACCAGGT
>Ga0116113_1000233_pt1 | contig 11836 bp, 8 predicted proteins | sample June2015DPH_10_2_FD_89788 | JGI IMG/M metagenome (GOLD analysis project Ga0116113, IMG submission 89788) | Peatland microbial communities from SPRUCE experiment site at the Marcell Experimental Forest, Minnesota, USA - June2015DPH_10_10 | ecosystem: Environmental > Terrestrial > Soil > Wetlands >... | reverse complement strand
GTGAACCATGGCACGAAGGGTTCTCGCGTGGCGGTGATCGAAGGCGTGGTTCGAGTATCTGCGGGCGATCAGACTACCGACCTGCGCGCGGGCGATGAACAGACTTCCAGTTCCAGCCTTTCCAAGGTTCCCATCCAGAATGAGATTGCCTGGAGCCGGAATTCGGCGAAGTATTTGGCGCTGTTAGGAGACTTTGCGCTGTTACAGAAACAGTTTGAGGCAATTCCGGGACCTGGATTGCGGTACAGCTCCGACCTTCTGCCTTATGTTCCCGACAATACGGCGGTCTATGCCGCGATTCCCAATCTGGCGGCGACTTTGGGCGAAGCCAGCAAGCTTTTCCAAGACCGGCTACAGCAAAGTCCGGCGCTGCGCAGCTGGTGGAATGAACAGCAAAACGGAAAAGGCCCGAAGCTTACCGATCTGATGGATCAGTTGAAAACTTTCAGCAGCTATCTGGGAGACGAGATCGTATTTGCGTTGCCGAAGGAGGGAGCGAACCACAGTTCGCCCCTGATGCTTGCCCGGGTTCGCCAGCCGGGACTGGAAGATTTTCTGCAAAGCGAGATGAAGCATTACAGCGGCACCGGCCCCGCGCCAGGCTCAATGCAGATCGTGCACGATTTATCGGCGGTACCGCAGTCAGCGACCCATCCGTTTCTGGTTTATGTGAACAATGGCGTGCTGGTTGCGAGTCCCGATGTTGCGGAGCTGCAGCGTACCGTGGCGCGGATGCAGGAATCCGGCGCAAGCCATTTCAGCGAGACCCCTCTCTACCAGCAGGTGCTTCGTGCTTACCAGCAAGGCGCGGGCTGGCTTTTCTGTGCGGACATGGAACAAATTGTCACGCAACACGTACTTGATGGAAGCGATCACCGGATCCCGCCGGGAATCGCGGACGTGCGATACCTGATGCTGGAACGACGCGAGGCCGGAGGCAAGACGGAAAATCAGGCGGCGCTGACCTTCGCCTCTGAGCGGCGAGGTGTTGCGTCCTGGCTGGCCGCGCCGGCATCCATGGGCGGTCTGGAGTTCGTTTCACCCGACGCGAGTATGGTGAGTTCGATGGTCATCAAGAACCCGAAGAGCATCGTTGAAGAGATGTTCCGGATGATCGGCAGCGGCGATCAGAAATTCCGGCAGGATCTAGGGCAGTTTGAAAGCAAGACCGGTGTGCGGGTGGTCGATGACATCGCCGCGCCTCTCGGAGGCGAAGTAACCTTCGCGTTCGATGGTCCGGTGTTGCCGACTCCGCGGTGGAAAGTAATTCTTGAAGTGTACGACCCGGCGACACTGCAATCGACCATCGGCAAGCTGATCGAAAGTTTCAACCGCGAGGCGGGCAACTCGCGAGGTCCATTCCAACTGGCGCAGCAGCAGGTTGGCTCACAGACTTATTACACGCTGCATAATTCGGAACAGCCAAATCTCGAAATCGATTACACGTACGTGGACAGTTATCTGATCGCCGGGCCAGACATCAGCACGCTGTCGCGGGCTATTCAAAACCGACAGAGTGGCAACAGCCTGACCCACTCGCAAACTTTTCAGGCGCTTCTTCCCAGCGACGGGTACACGAATTTTTCAGCGATCTTCTATCACAACATTGGTCCGGTCGTCGGGCCGCTGGTGGAGCAGATCAAAACCGTCGGCACACTTACGCCGCAGCAGCAACAATCAATCGCCACGCTGCAGGCCAACACTGCGCCCGGCTTGATCTACGCCTATGGCGAGCCTGACCGGATCGTGGTGGCAAGCAATAGTGGCTTCATGGGCTTCGATCTCGGTACTCTGATGACGCTCGGTCAGGGCGGCCCGATCCCGACGCAAATGTTTCTGGGCCCGACCTCGGTGAAGAAGCACCCTGGTTCGACCAGTGGTTCGACCCAGTAGTCCTGATTCGGTAGGGAATGAGCACAGCCATCCAACCCGAAGCAGCATCGGCAACAACTGAGCCAACAGTTGCTGCTCCGCAGACGCCGGTCATCGAACTGCAAGGACTGTCGGTGCGCTTCGGCAAGCGCGAGATCCTAAAGGGCCTGACCTGTTCTCTGCGTGGGCGAGCGATCGGGCTGCTCGGTCCCAATGGCGCCGGCAAGTCCACGCTGATCAATACGCTTCTGGGCTTCTACAAGCCAACGCACGGATCTGCCCGTGTGCTGGGATCCGACATCCGAACGGAGACGCGGCGCATTCGCAGCCTGGTCGGCTACATGCCCGAGAATGATGCGTTCATCTCCAAGATGAGCGCGGTTTCTTTCGTACAGATGATGGCGGAACTCTGCGGCCTGCCCCCTTCTGCGGCGCTGGAACGCGCGCATGAGGCCTTGTTTTGCGTGGGACTGGCGGAGGCGCGCTATCGCGAACTGGGTACATACTCGCTCGGCATGAAGCAACTGGCGAAACTGGCGCAGGCGATCGCCCACGGGCCGAAGTTGCTGATTCTCGATGAACCGACCAACGGTCTCGACCCGTCCGCGCGGCAGCGGATGATCCGCATGATCGCCGATATTCGAGACAGCCGGCAGTTGCAGATCGTGCTGTGCTCGCACCTCTTGCGCGACGTCGAAGACACTTGCGAGGAAGTGTTGATCTTGAACCAGGGGCGGCTTGCGCATTATTCCAACCTGGAAGAAGAGCGCAAGGCCAACAAGAGATTTCTGGAGCTGGAAACCTACGGCGCAAACGGCGATTTCACCGAGGCGATCGAGAAACTGGGCTGCGAATGCGCGGTCATGGCGAACCGGCTGAAAATGATTCTCCCCGACGGAGTCGAAGTTCGCGACATTTATCGTATCGCCGCGGAGCGCCAGGTGCGGATCCGCCGGCTCAATTTCCGCCGCGACACGCTCGAAGATATTTTCCTGAAAGCCATGGGGAGCTGAGGAAATGGCCGTTTACAGGCGCACCTACACGTCGTACTCCGGCCCACTCACACCAGCGTGGTCGCGGAGCCTGGTTCTGTTTCGCTATTCCCGAAGGAAGCTTTTTCAGTCGAAGCTGCAAACCGCGCTCTTCGTGCTGTGCTTTTTCTATCCGCTGGCGTGTCTGCTCGTCATCTATGCAGCTCACAATTTGTCATTTCTTCAGGGCTTCGGCGGAGTCGCCGAGTTTGTCAAAATCGACAATAAATTCTTCCTTTACTTCATCGAAGTGCAGGGCGTATTGGGGTTTGTGCTCACCGCATTCACCGGACCGGGGCTGATTTCGCCCGACCTCGCCAATGGCGCGCTGCCCCTTTACCTGTGCCGCCCGTTTTCCCGCGCCGAATATATTCTGGGCAAGGCGTCAGTGCTGGCGATTATGCTTTCGCAGATCACTTGGATTCCCGGCCTGGTTCTGTTCGCGGTGCAGTCGAGCCTGGCTGGCGCGGGCTGGGCCTGGGATCATCTTTGGATCGCCGGGAGCATGGTGCTTTCCTCAGTGCTCTGGATCATCGTTCTATCACTGCTCGCCATGGCGTTGTCGGCGTGGGTGAAATGGAGAGTCGTTGCCGGAGCACTTTTGCTGGGCGTGATGTTCTTCGGCGCCGGTTTCGCGCAAGCGATCAATGCGGTCTTGCGAACCCAGGTGGGGCACTTCCTCAACATCGTCTATCTGATGGGGACGGTTTGGACTTCTTTGTTTAGAGTCGACATGGAGGGCAAGATAACGCCGTCGGAGGCGTGGACCGCTCTGCTCATTTATTGTGCGATCTGCCTCGCGCTGCTCGTGCGCCGGGTGCGGGCATACGAGGTGGTCAAGTGACCGATAGCGGCCGCATCGTTTTCGACAATGTCTCGAAGTTTTACGGCGAGATTCTCGGAGTGAACCGGGTGAACCTTTCGATCCCTCCCGGCGTGACCAGCCTGGTCGGTCCCAACGGCTCGGGAAAAACTACTTTGATGAATCTGATGACGGGGCTAGTGCGGCCCACACGCGGTCGAATCCAGGTCCTCGGATGCGATCCGGACGAGCCCGAAAAACTTTTTAAGACCCTGGGTTACAGCACGCAGTTCGATTCCTTCCCCAAGGGGCTGACCGGATTTCAGTTTGTTTCCTCGTATCTTCGGCTTGCCGGCCTGGACTCCCAAACGGCGGAACAGCTCGCCTGGCGCGCCATCGAACGGGTGAATCTCACTGAGGCCGCACGACGTAGCGTTGCAGGCTACAGCAAAGGGATGAGGCAACGCATACGGCTGGCTCAGGCCTTGTGCAACGATCCGCGCGTTCTTGTGCTCGATGAGCCGATGAACGGCCTCGATCCGCTGGCCCGCGCCGAGATGATCGCGCTGCTTCGCGCGGCCGCAGCCGAGGGCTGCTACGTGATCGTTTCGAGCCATATTCTTCACGAGGTGGATGCTCTGTCGGATCAGGTGATCCTGCTCAGCAACGGATATGTTGTGGCGGAGGGCGCGATTCACGGCGTACGCGACGAAATCCGGGAACATCCTGCGCAGATTCTTATTCGCTGCGACCGGCCGCGTTATCTCGCGTCGAAGATGATGGAGTCCGAGCAGACGATCGAGGTCCGCATTCATAACGACGAGCGCGGGCTGTTGATCAAAACGAAAGATGCGGACCGGCTCTATCTTGCCCTGAACCACATCGCGCTTAACGGGATCCAAATCGAATCCGTAGCGCCGGCCGACGACGACGTGAATTCCGTCTACGAATATCTGATCGGCAACACCGAGGTCGCGCCATGACGAAGCTTTGGTGGGCGCAGATAAAGGCTGTCATCCGTCTGGAAATGAAGAAAACTTTCTTTGCCCGGCGCGGCCTTTGGATCTACGTCCTGGCGCTGCTGCCGCTGGTGCTCTTCGTTGCACATGCGGTCATCGTCTCCCACGAGCAAGCGCAAAGCCGGGAAATGGCCAGCCGGAGCGAGAGGCCGTTGAGTTACCAGGATCTAAACTCGGTCAAGCCAGGCATGACGCGCGACGAGGTGATTACGCTGCTGGGGAAGCCGCCGTCGCGTTTCCACTGGAAACAGCGCAAGCCAATTATTCTGACGACCGCCGTTACAGGTACTGGAGGCTTGGGTACGCCCGTGAACCTGTCGCCGGCCTATAACCGAAACGGCATTTACACCGACGGGACGCAGTTTGACAACGAAGGTTTGGATGGCATCGGTTATGCGTTTTCGTCGAACCTGCTGACCCCGAATCGGATTTTCGACGGTGTTCAGTTCAACTTCGGGGCGCCCAATCAACCGAATGCAGTCTACGGCGATGACCGGGCGATCAACCTGCCAGCCGGCCAGTTCGCGACACTGCGATTGCTGGCTACCGGCGCCGAAGGGCCGGTATTGAATCAGAACATCACCGTCACCTATACCGACGGCTCCAACAGCACGTTCACGCAGAATTTCAGTGACTGGTGCAGTTGCAGTTCGAATCCCGGCGAGCAACCCGGCGAGTCTCTCGCGGTGGTGATGCCGTATCGCATTTCGAGCGGCGGCACGAAAGATGACCGTCCGTTCTATCTTTACGGTTACAGTTTTACTCTCAACCGGGCCAAGACCGTGCAGAGCCTGTCTCTGCCTAACAATCGCGACGTCGTTGTTTTGGCAGCCACATTGACAACGCAAAAGCAGGGCACAAAAGCCGGAAGCCACGGGCGAGTTCACTTCGCTGATGTTCCTCACGAAAGCTATCAATACTCCGACGGATCCAATACTCTGTCGGTCGAATTCGAGAATGAAAAGGCCGTCGGCATCAATATTCGCGAGGGTTACAGCGAACCTCAGGATTCCGTGATTTTCGCGGGCGTCTTCCAGTTCTTTTATTTGAGGCTCGCGATCTTTTTCGGCTGCCTGGGAATTTTCATGAATCTGTTTCGCGGCGAGATTCTCGATAAGAGTCTGCATTTCTATTTTCTGGCGCCGATTCGCCGCGATATCGTGATGGTGGGGAAATTTCTGGCCGGGTTACTGGCCACATGCACGATCTTTGTGACCAGCGAATTGCTGCAACTCGTCGTTTTCAACTGGCAACTCAGTCCGGCTGCGCGGGAGCTTTTCCTTTACCACAACCACGGTCTGGCGCAGGGCGCGGCGTATCTGGGAGTAACGGCGCTGGCTTGCCTCGGCTATGGGGCGTTCTTCCTGGCAGTGGGGATGCTTTTCCGGAACCCCATTCTGCCGGCAGCGGCGATCCTGGTGTGGGAAGCCGCGAATCCGTTCCTGCCGGCGTTGCTGAAGAAATTCAGCGTGATCTACTATTTGAAATCTCTGTGCCCGGTCGAGATCCCAAGCCCTCCAGGTACGCCCCCGCTGATGGGCCTGTTGGTTTCGAATCCTGACCCGGTTTCTACGCCGGTCGCAATCCTCGGCATCGTGGCCGTGGCATTGCTGATCTTGTATGTTTCCACCTTTCAGGTGCGACGAATGGAAATTAACTACACCTCCGAGTAGATTGAGGGCGGCGATCGATTTGGAATCGCAGCGCGTTCGCCCGCGCAGGATTACTTTTTCCTGGCTTTCTTTTTCGGGGACAACAATCCAAAGATTTGCAGTTGCTGGTAGCTTGCCACGAAAACCTCGCCGTTAGCCACCACCGGAACCAGGTTCGCGTTGTTGCCGTAGTTTGGCCACGATCCAGCGGGTGCCTGGAAAAGCACTGGCATGGTACTTCCGCCTGCGTCGGGGTTGAACGCATACAGCGTTATTGCAGGCTGACTATTTGATACGGGGCGCGAGAGGGCCCAGATAACGGCATTTGTCGTACCGTTGGACGAGATGCTCGTGAAGAAACCTGGGTCCTGGCCGCTGCTGATCGTGCCGCTGGTCTCCAACGTGAGCGCAACATTCGGCGTGGTTTGCAGTTCCCAAACTTCGACGGTCGCGTCGCCGCTCGTGACCACCCTTGCGTTGAGATCCGTAGGATCAACGTAATACGACGGGCCACACCAACACCAGCCGATTTGAACGGTGCCGAGCACGTTGTTCGTTTTCGTGGAATATCCGCCCAGACTGTCTTCATTCATCAAGAACATCCTGCCGTCTTTGCCGGCCGCGACGGCGAGATGGGGTATGACGCCAGGCTGATCGGGAAGCACCATCACGCCACCACTACCCAAATCCCTATCGCCTTTATCTAACGAGGCCCAATTGCTGGGCGTAAACAAGTCAAGTACCGAACTCAGATCGGGCGCCTCCTTGATAACGCTCTCCTGAATGTTGGTTACGCCATCGTAAGTTGTGCCGGAGGGGTCAGAGTTTCCTGTGACGAACAATACATTGCCCGAATCGTCCGCGGCCAGACCGTAGCCGGACATCCAGATGGCGGAGGAAAAGAAGTCATCGGCGTCCGTCGCTTGGATGTCTGTGACCAGGGTCGAAGTCATCGGTGTGAGCGTTCCGGTTTGCCAGCCCAACACCCATCCGCGGGATAAAGCGTTTTCGCAGAAGGCGCCGAATGCCGCATATACGTTACCGTTGGCCAGAAGCAGAGCGGGACGCTGGCGCTGGTAAGTAGCATCGAAGTCGAAGGTGCTGCCGTCAGACAAAACATGGGATGCTGCCACCAGCACAGGCGGTATCGTATCCGTCAGGCTTCCGAGATCGAGCGCGTGGAGGTAATAAGTAGGCACGCCAGCTTGATTGGTATAAACCATCACATACAGAATGTTGGCGGTGAGATCGATGACCGGCGTGGAATGAATGCCAATCGAGGGGTTCAGGCATCCGGTGGGATACGTTACAGGCGGCCCAAAGTTTGGGCTCAGCAAGATGGTGCCGCTCTCGGCATCGATGGCATAAACCGTATCGTTTTCGGTGACGACATAAACAACGTCATGCGTGCCCTGGTAATTTCCAGCGGTAATATTTACGCCGGGTACGACCAGCGGCTGCGTGTCGACCTGCTGGTCAAGGGTTACGGTTTGCAATAGTCCAAATGATGAACTGTTGACGTTGGTCGGATTGAGGATCGTTTCGTTCTGGTTCCAGCCGGTGCGGTAATTGTCGTAGTGATAGGTAGTGACCGATTCCGTGGGAGTCGCTGGATTCACGGTGAGTGTGTCGGAAGATGAAGTCACGGATCCCAGCGCGGCAGTGATCGCGGACGTGCCTACGCTGACGCTCGTGGCGAGGCCCTGGCTGCCCGAGGTATTGCTGATGGTGGCGACAGCGGTGTTTGCCGAAGCCCATGTCACGGAGGTGGTGATGTTCTGCGTGCTGCTGTCAGAGTAAGTTCCCGTGGCTGTGAACTGCTGGCTTGCGCCCAGCGATATGAACGGCAGGGCCGGCGTGAGTGCAATCGAAACTAAAGTTGCGGGCGTTACAGTTAATGTAGCAACCCCGGTAATGCTGCCCGAAGTCGCGCTGATGGTGGCTGTCCCGGCGGCCACACTGCTGGCTAGGCCGCTACTGGCGACTGTTGCTACGTTTATGGCAGAAGAATTCCACGACACTGAACTTGTTAAGTTCTGTGTGCTGCCGTCTGTGTAAGTTCCCGTGGCGGTGAATTGCTGCTGCGTGCCTGCTGCAATCGACGGTGCCGACGGTGCCACCGAAATCGACACGAGCGTCGGAGGGGTCACGGTCAAAATCGTCGAGCCTTTGATTTTGCCCGAGGTTGCGGAGATCGTTGCCGCGCCGGTAGCCAGGGCGCTGGCTAAGCCTTGGGTGCCTGCGATATTGCTCACGGTCGCCACTAAGCTCTTGCTGGAACTCCAGGTGACTGAATCCGTCAGGTTGTAAGTCTCGCCGGTGCTAAACGTGCCGGTTGCAGTGAATTGTTGGGTCGTGCCTGCAGGCGCCGAAGGGTTCGCCGGCGTGACTGTGATCGACGTCAATCCCGCAGTCGATCCTGTGCCTGTGAGGTTCGCTGTCTGCGGACTATTGCTGGCGTTATCCGTTACCGTGAGCGTGCCCGTGCGCTTACCCACAACGGTGGGAGTAAACGTCACGCTGATCGTGCATTTGGCTTTCCCAGCTACCGTCGTGCCGCAGGTATTGGTTTGGGCGAAATCGCCGCTTACTGCCACGCTCGTGATCGTCAGCGTTGTGGGCAGATTGTTGGTGAGAGTTACGGAAATCGGATTGCTCGTGTTGCCCACAGTTTGGCTGGTGAACGTAATTGCACCCGGGGATAAAGTTACATCTGCAATGCCGGACCCTGTTGTGCTGATCGTCTGAGGGCTGTTGCTCGCGTTATCCGTAATGGTGACTACGCCTGAGGCTGATCCCAATATCGTGGGGCTGAACGTGACTGAGATCGTGCACTTCTTGCCGGCCAACACGGTGCTTCCGCAGGTATTGGTTTCAGCAAACGGCCCAGTAACTGTGAAGCCGCTGATAGATAAAGTTGCGGTGCCAGTGTTGGTGAGCGTGACATTCTTGACGGCGCTGGTGGTTCCGATTGCCACATTGCCAAAGGTCAGCGTGGTGGCGGAAAGTGTAACCGTTTGTGCTGCCGCGGCAGCGGTCAGCAATGAAAATGCCACACTTGACAACAGAATGGTGGCATGAAGTTTGCTCAAAAAACTGAGCCGGGCTCGGCTCTTGACGAAGCTCACGGCGAAGACCACGGGCTGCCTCCACTTTTTGATTTGGCAGAATACACGTCACGATCGCTGAATGCAATTGTGAATCGTGTGATTCCGATCTCTGCAACTTCCACTCGAATCGAGTAGTCCCTGCTCGGGTTAGAAAAAGCCGTCGGGAACGGTGTCGGACAACTTCGCAGCTCTCGCCTTCCCGCCTTTGCTGGCAATCTTGGCGACTTCGGCTCGGGATAAGTTCTCTGCCCTTGCCTTACCACCCAGACTGCCGAGCGCCTGTGAGCCGGATTGCGAAGCTAGCCGTTGCATCCCGCTGCTCCTCCAAAACGGAGTCTCGATTGTCTATGTGAAAGAGCCAATGGGCCACAGCTCGATTCAGGTCACGGTGGACATTTACGGCCACCTGATTCCGGGCGCCAACGTGTCCTTTGTCGATCGGCTCGATGAGATCGTGCCGGAGCCGGCAGAAACAACTCCGCAACAATCCGCAACCCCCGCACAACTGGAGGAAATGGAGCTTCCGCCCGATCTGCCACAAGTTGTTGAAGAAATTGGTGGCGGCGCGTGGACTCGAACCACGGACCTACGGATTATGAGACCGTCGCTCTAGCCACCTGAGCTACGCCGCCACATTGTAAGCAACTTCTTGATAGGAATCCCGACACAGGTACCGCACCCTTACACCGCGCGGCTACGTTTGCGAAACTCGGGATGGTTTACATCCGTCAGAACGTTAATTGAGATTGTAAACGGTGAGTCGAAGCCGCTGCAACGTCACGGCGTCGTCAGTAAGCAAACACTAATTGGCAAGCAATTTTCGGCAAGTGCTGTTTCGCGCACGAGTGTAAATGTTCACGTGTAAATGTTCACGTGCGACAGCACCCGGCTGATCGCGCCAGGGTTCGGACTATCCGCCTTCAGCGCCAGCCGCAACGAACAAAGCAATCCCAGCAACTAGGTCAGCATCACATCGACCGGAGCTATACTGATGAGCCATCGCGAAATATATAGAAATGTTTAGCAACAAATATGGCAACAAAACGAAACCGCATCAAACGTCCAAAACGAAGCGGTTGTGCCTTGAGGACGCCTCCGATACTCACGTGGGGACAGCCGCCTCGGCTGTCGAGGCGAAGCTTGCCCTGAGCCTGTCGAACGGGCCAAGCGAGGCGGCCTCTGAGCAGAAAGCCGGCAAACCAAGCATGCAGGATCAAGATATGCGCCAACACCAAACACCGCGCGCAGTCGCCGTAATTGGCGAACTCAACGTAGACCTGATCGCCAGCGGCTTAACGTCCGCTCCAATCCTAGGCCAAGAAGTCCTGGCCGAAGATTTCCAAACAGTCCTTGGCGGCGCCTCTGCAATTTTCGCCTGTGGAGCAGCGCGCCTCGGGCATCCAGTAAGCTTCTTCAGCAAAGTCGGTGATGACGACTACGGCCGTTTCTGCCTAAATGCCCTGCAAAAAGCCGGCATCTCCGCAAACAATGTCCCTAAGGTCCCAACCTCAAAGACAGGATTAACCATCTCGCTAAGCACGCGCCGAGATCGCGCCCTGGTAACGGTCCTCGGAGCGATCTCCGAACTCAAAGCCAAAGATCTGGATCTGCAAGCCCTGCACGGACACAGCCACCTGCACATGACTTCCTTTTTTCTTCAAACCGCTCTGCGCCCATCTTTCCCGCAAATTCTGCGCCAAGCCAGAAAGCTGGGTCTGACCACGTCGTTCGATCCCAACTCAGACCCCATGTCGTCGTGGGGCCCCGACGTTTGGCGCGTCATCGATGAAACAACAATTCTTTTTATCAATCAGGAAGAAGCGCTTCATCTCACAAGAAAGAAGAATGTCCGCGAAGCGCTCCAGCAGTTAGCCGAAAGAGCCCCGTGCGTAGTAGTCAAACTAGGCCCCCGCGGAGCCATCGCCGCGGCCGATGGCCAGGTAGTCTCCGCACCGCCGTTCAAGGTTCGTCCCGTAGACACAACCGGCGCCGGAGACTCCTTCGCCGCAGGCTTCGTCCACGCCTTCCTCTCCGGCCGCGATCTCCGCGGATGCCTCGTCGAAGGCAACGCCTGCGGCGCCCTATCCACGCAACAGGTAGGAGGTACAGCCGGCCAGCCCGATCTGAAGACTCTAGAGAAGTTCCTGCACCGCAACCGGCAACACCAATAAGTCACGCGGGTGCGGTAAGACTGTCATCCTGAGCGGAATTTGTCGCGCGCAAAGCGCGTGACAAATGGAGTCGAAGGATCCCTATAGCGCCGGAATCATCTGAGTCGCATCAGGGCATCCTTACGATGCTGAGCTCGCGCGTTCTCACTCCCTCAGTGAATGATTCTGAAACTAACGTT
>Ga0116113_1000230_pt1 | contig 11966 bp, 10 predicted proteins | sample June2015DPH_10_2_FD_89788 | JGI IMG/M metagenome (GOLD analysis project Ga0116113, IMG submission 89788) | Peatland microbial communities from SPRUCE experiment site at the Marcell Experimental Forest, Minnesota, USA - June2015DPH_10_10 | ecosystem: Environmental > Terrestrial > Soil > Wetlands... | reverse complement strand
GCCTTCGTTTTGTGGAGGCTCGGCTACTGACTCTACGTGTGGATGTTGCTGCAGGGCTTGCCGCAGCGCTTTGCGCAGGATTCCCATTCCGCTGCCGTGGACTACGCGGACGCGTGGCAAGCCGGCTAGGAATGCGTGGTCGACGAATTTTTCTACGGCGCGCGTTGCGTCATCTACGTTGTAGCCGATCACGTTGATTTCGGATGGCGCGTTCTGGCCTTCGTTCTCGTTATTCAGCGACACGGAGATTCCGCGCGCTCGGGCCGCTTTTAAAGGGGAATCGGACGGCCTCGCGCTGGCAAACACTTCGGCAATATCGTCACGCGCGATCTTCATCTTCATTGCGCCCATGGATACTTCGAAGTGAGAGTCGTCCAGGTTGCGCAGGATGGTTGCCGCCCGCCCCGTCGATTTCAGTTTGACCGTGTCGCCGACGGCCACGTGCTTTACAACCTGTGGCTGGGCGTGGGGGTCGCCTTCATCGGCTCCGCTGGCATGGGCCACTACGGTGGAATCGAACTGCTCTCGGAATTCGCGGCGCAATTTTGCGATCTTTCTTTCTGCTTCTTTCGAAACTTTCTGTGCGGCTGCTTTGTCCTGGACGGCGTTTACAGCCTCGCGGGCGTGGTATTCAAAATCGCGCAACACGCTCTCGAGTTTTTTCTCCATGTCGCGGATTTTTGCCTGCTGGGCGTTCTTGCCTTCAACCGCCAGTCGTTGTTTCTCTCGATCAAGGTCTTGCTGGCCTTTCTGCAGCTGCAGGCGCTCGCTTTCCATCTCGCGCAGGCCGGCGTGAAGTTTGTCGAGAAATTCGCCTACGTCGCGGGCTTGCGTGCCCAGGCGCGAGCGGGCCGCATCGATGATCGCGGGATTCAATCCCAGCCGCTGCGCGATATTGATTCCCGCCGATGCGCCTGGAACTCCCATCTTCAATTCATACGTGGGCTGCAATGTGATTTCGTTAAAGCCTACCGACGCGTTGATCACACCCGGAGTATTCGCGCCGTAGACCTTCAAAGAAGTGTGATGAGTGGAGATCACCGTCATGCAGCCGATGCGGCTAAAGTATCCGGCGATCGCGACCGCCAATGCAGCACCTTCTTCGGGATCGGTCGCCGAACCCAGTTCATCGAGCAGGACGAGCGAGTCGGCGGTCGCGGTTCGAGAAATGAAATCAATGTTCGTAACGTGCGCCGAAAAAGTTGAGAGGTTCTGTTCGATGGATTGATAGTCGCCGATATCGGCGAGAACCGCGTCGAATACCGGCATCTCGGCGCGGTCGGCCGGGACCGGAATTCCTGACTGCGCCATGAGCGCGAGCAGGCCGACAGTTTTGAGCGTAACCGTTTTGCCGCCGGTGTTGGGGCCGGTGATCACTAGCTGACGGCGGGCGCCTTCTAGTTCGACGGTGATTGGGATTATCGCGACATGTTTTTGCTTTAGATTTTTTTCTAGAAGAGGGTGACGAGCGTTTTGCAGAATTAGGCTCGCTTTCCCCTCGGCTTCGCTCGGGGCTTCGGCGTCCAGAGCAGGTTTGCGGCCGTCCCCACAGGGTTCTTGTTTGTCCCCGGTGATTTGTGCGGCCACGCAGTTGTAGTCTTCGGCGAAGCGGGCTTTGGCGAATTGCAATTCCAGTTCGCTCAGCACTTCGACTGAGTCGAGGATCGCTGCCGCCTGCTCGCCGATGCGGCGCGTCATCTCGAGAAGGATGCGATGTATCTCGGCCAACTCCTCGTCAAGCAGGCGCACGAGTTCATTGTTCTGGTCGATGGTTTCGAGGGGCTCGACGAAGACGGTTTGGCCGCTCGAACTCGCTCCGTGAACAACGCCTTGCACGCGGCGCTTCTGCTCAATCTTTACCGGGATGACGAAGCGCTCACCGCGGATGGTGATCAGTTCATCCTGCACCGCGCCGCCCTCAGCCAGACGGCGTAAATATCCGCGCAGGGATTCCTGAATTACGCGACGCTGCCTTTCAATGTCGCGGCGAATGCGCGCCAGTTCGGGAGATGCGCGGTCATCCAGGGTTCCATCGGGCTCGATCTTATTTCGAAAATGCCGAAGGAACTCGGAGAAGTCGGGCACGCCCTCGGAAAGAGTGAGCGTTCGTTGCCAGCCGCTCTTCATGTTCGCCGGCGGATGGAACGCGATCTCGCGCCACTCGGCGGCGCGGTCTACGATCAGCAGGACATCGCGAATCTCGGTGGTTTCGAGTACTGCGCCTGCGATCCGGGATTTTGTTACGAGCGTTGTGACATCGAGCAAGCCAGAAAAATCGAAGTGGCCACCTGCGCGGCGAAATTCTCGAACCTCCGCGGTCATCTCTTGCTGCTCGGCGATCCAGGAGGAATCGGTGGAAGGAGCAAGTGCTGAGATCCGCGCCTGGCCTAGCGGCGAGGATGCGTATCCGCGGAGAAGGTCGCGGAGAGCGTCGAACTCGAGCACGCGCGCGGAGTTGTGGAGGAGCGGTTGAGACATTGGAATTAATGTTACAGGACCGGAGCCGCGGAACGGGCTGGCGATGGAGTTGGTGCTTTTACGACTGGGCCGCCGCCAGCGCCTGGGATGCGGCTGGACTCGCCACGGGCAAGTGGAGCACGAAAACCGCGCCGCCTTCAGGTTTGTTCTGGCACGTGATCTGTCCCTGATGATCTTGCACGACGCCGTAGACGGCGCTCAGACCGAGGCCAGTACCCTTGCCGATCGGCTTGGTGGTGTAGAACGGATCGAAGACGCGATGCGGTTCTTTTATGCCGGGCCCGCTGTCGGAAAAATGCACGATAATTTCTTCGTTCTCATTGCGCGCGCTCACCTGAAGCAGACCTCCGCCAGCTTCTTCGAGTGCGTCCAACGCATTTTCGACGATCTGGGCGAAGGCCTGGAACAACTGGTGGCCGTTGCCCAAAACCGTGGGCAAGTGCGGTTCGATCGAAATCTCGATTCGGATTTTCTGATCGTGATGCTGCAGCCCGCGCATTTGCACGCTGCGCTGCAGAAGCGTAGATAGATCGACCATCGTCTTTTCGCCGGTACCTTGCTGCGCAAAACTCAGCAGATTCGAAACCAGCTCCCGCGTGCGCTGAGACTGGTTCACAATCTTGCGCACGAGCGCGTCCTGATCGCCGGTCAAGCGCTCCTTCGACCAGAGCTTTTCGGAATACTCCATGATCGCAGTGAGGGGATGGTCGATCTCGTGCGCCGCGCCGGCAACAAGCTGGCCGAGCGAAGCCAGTTTTTCTCTCTGCACCAGGTGGCTCTGCAATCGTTGCTCATTCTCAAAGCTGTGCCTCGAATCCGCGAGCAAGTGGATCAGCGCTTGATCCTGAAGATACTGCCGCATAAACACGAACGCGCCCAGCACGAGCATGGCCGCGATTATGGTGAACAGGCGAAAGGTCCGCGCCGACGCCGGGGAGTGGTCCCAGCGGAAGGCCCAGAGGCCCAGCGCCGGCAGGGAAAGAATCGCCAGCATCGCGAGGCGCAATGCCATCGCACCCCAGTTGTCTTTATTTTTGGCTTCGAGAGGCGCAACTTCCGGCTCACATGCGCGCGCGTCGAGCGCGGTCGCCAACATCCAACTCACTGCGGCCATCAGGGGAACGTCATAGAGACTTCCGGTAAAGTACGCTCCGCTGGAGAGACCGAGGTTCACGGCCTGCGACTCCAGCGCATAGAGCGCACTTGCGGCCATCAGGTTCAGGTAAACCATCTTCCAGGCGGCGGATGCCCCACGGGAGGCAAGCGCCAGCACCACGACCAGCACCCCGCTTTCGACCATATAGAGTGGGCCAAAGTTGCGATCGTACTCCGCCACATTTAACGAGATGTACTGCGACGGGAACACGACGAATGCATAAAGGAACACCCACCAGACTACGAGCATCAGAAAGTCCAGGGCGCCGACGTGGAATTTCTGCTGCCCTTGATGACGATGCGGGCGCAATCCTACCGCCGCGATCATGGGAACCAGGTGGAGAAAAAGAAACACGTCCATGATCGAAGGGTCGGGAAAGTTTATGTGGCGCAAAACCTCGCAATAAACCCAGGCTGCCTGATTGCAGGCCCAAAGAATGCATCCAGATCCCATAAGCGCCCAAAAGCGCCGGTTCGCGCCATCGGAAGACCATGCATTCGCGAGCATGACGCCGCTCGCCGAGAGGGTTAGCAGCAGATATCCGAAATCAAAAATTCCGGTCAGGGCCGGCCCGCGCGGCACCGTCAGCGACACCAGGGCGAACGCAAGCGTAATGCCGCCCGCGAGCGCAAACCAGCGATGTCGTTTGAACGGACTCATCCGCCTCTCATTTTATGGAAAAAAGTGGAGATTCTCGCGCTGGCTTAGCTTCGAACTGATTACTTTCGTCACACGGGAATTGGATCTTGCGCGGCAATATACGGCAGTCTTGGTTAGAGACGAGGCCCTGCTCAAGACCTAACACCTGTGACCCAGGACACGTCCTCGCTGCGTGGCCCTGCTAGAATCAAAGGTTGGAAGGCGCTAAATTCTTGCCAGGTGATTTCCATGGCCTTTCCCGTTACCCGTCTTCGCCGTCTTCGCCGCACCGCGCAGCTTCGCGATCTTGTGCGCGAAACCCGACTCACTCCCGAGGCCTTCGTCTACCCCATGTTCGTTTGCCCCGGTGAAGGGGTGCGCAAGGAAATTCGCTCGATGCCGGGCGTGTTTAACCTCTCAGTGGATGAAGCGATGAAGGAAGCTCGGGACGTTTATTCCCTGGGTGTGCCCGCTGTAATTCTTTTCGGACTTCCAGATAAGAAGGATGAGGTCGCCACCGGGGCCTGGGCCGACGACGGCATTGTGCAGCAGGCGGCACGCGCCATAAAACGCGAAGTCCCGAACTTGATTCTGATGGGCGACGTTTGCCTCTGCGAATACATGTCGCATGGACATTGCGGCATCGTGAAATCTTCATCGTCGCCTATGTCGCTGGGAGCAGCCGCCAGGGACGCCTTGACTGAGACGCCCGAAGTAGTGGCGAAGCCGGTGAAGAACGAGAATAAACAATTAAAAGTTATCGACGAACTGGCATCGATGGTAGCCAGCGCGGTCGAATCCAAATTCGAAATCGACAACGATGGCAGCCTGGAACTACTGGCCCGCACTGCGGTTTCTCAGTCTCGCGCCGGCATCGACGTCATCGCCCCGTCGGACATGATGGACGGCCGCGTAGCCGCCATCCGGCGCGCTCTCGACGAAGCCAACTTCATCAACACACCGATTCTTTCCTACGCCGCCAAGTTTGCTTCGGGATTCTACGGGCCGTTCCGTGAGGCTGCCGACTCGTCGCCGCACTTCGGCGACCGCCGCTCTTATCAAATGGATGGAGCCAACCTGCGCGAAGCCATGCGCGAAATCGAGCTCGACATTGAAGAAGGCGCCGACATGATCATGGTGAAACCGGCGATGCCTTATCTTGACGTCATTGCCGCTGCCCGGCTGCGTTTTGATTTGCCGCTGGCCGCCTATCAAGTTTCCGGAGAGTACGCGATGATCGAGGCCGCCGCCCGCAACGGCTGGATCGAACGCGACCGCGTCATGATGGAATCCCTGCAGAGCATCCATCGTGCTGGCGCCAGCATTATCCTGACTTACTACGCCAAAGATGCGGCAAAATTGCTGGCTTGAGTGATGGATTTGCCCGAGGCGTACGACCGCCCGAGCCGGACGGCATGATGCCTTCCGGCTTGGGCTTGTGCCTTACAGGAAAAATCTAGCGGCCTTCAGTGCCAGTTGCGTTTTTGGCTTCGGACGAGAACCGGCCACGAACCCGGTCGCCGATGTCCTGTACCTTTTCGCCGATCGAGTTGCGGATGTCCTGGCCGCTTGCGGGAGCAAATAGAATGGCGGCGCCGACACCAACGCCTACTCCAGCGACGAAGGTCATGACATTGCGAAATGTGTGATCTTCGCCCTCATACAGATCTTCGGCTTGGCTGCGAAGGTCTGACATCCGGTCGCTGGCACGATCAACTGTGTCGGAAACGCGGTCGCGCACATCGCTTGCGACTTCGTTCGTTTGATCCAGAAAATACACTGCCGTCTTGAGAATCGATTGAATTAAGTTATTCATCTTCTGCACCTCATCGAGATCGTGGAATTAAAACGTCTGAGGTTAGTTGCCGGAAACGCTACAAACGGCTTACTGGGAATTGGGAATTATTTGCGACGGGAAGGGGCGGGATGAATGAGCCCTTACATTTGGCCGACGGGCCGGAATCTCCGGGTGGGTTCTGCCTTGCGCGCTCCATTCATCGTACGATACCTTCAGGCTAGTTGCGCTCTGAGGCCCGATGGATCATCCCTGCTACAAGTGCGGGCAAAGCATTGAAGACGGCAAGGCTTTCTGCCTGCAATGCGGCGCTCCCCAGATTCGCGTGGCGATGCCGGAGACGGTCGCGGCGTCCGCCGGGAGCGCTTCGTCGAATGGCTCAATCAATGACGTACCTGCCTTTCCCCTGGATTCGCCCATCGTTTCAGAGCCCCTGAGTGCCCCCGTGATTTTTACCGGGATCGAATGGCGGCGGGCGCTTCGCGTCTGCGCGATGGCCGCCTTGATTTCCATTGTGGTGATGCTGCTGCGCTTGATGGTTCCACCATTGGCAACGTTGGGGGCAGGATGTCTGGCGGTCATTTTTTACCAACGCCGAAGCCTCGCGCGGAGAGTCGACGCGCGCTCTGGAGCGCAACTGGGCGCAGTCACCAGCCTTTTCTCTTCTGCAGTATTCGCGATATTCTCCGGAATTCTGTTCGCGGTGTTGAATGCCGGTGGCGAGATTCGCCAGCAATTGCTGGATGCCCTTCAACAGGTCGCGTCTCGTTCCAATGATCCGCAGATGCAAGCTACCCTCGAGTTTCTAAGCAAGCCAGAAGGTCTGGCTACTAAGTTAGTTCTTGGAATGGTAGGTTTTGTTTTAATCTCGGTTGCCGCAGGCGGCATCGGCGGCGCCTTGACTGGCGCATTTTTCGGCCGCAGGAACCGGACATAAGCTGTCTCCTTTCTGACATCGCAGCCGCCAAAGGGAATCTCGCATTGTGCGATCTGTTCCCGCGACAAAGAAGCGGCCTTGCCGCGGGCCACGTTGGCCGCGTATGATGCACGGTTTGAATTCTTACGCGATGAATAAGCTGGCACGCGGTTCACTGCTCGGTATCGAGCACCTGGAGGAAAAAGAAATCCTGGGCCTGCTGAAGCTGGCCCGGCGGATGAATCCTTTGAAAGCGCGTCCGCTGTTGCGCAACAAGCGCATCGTACTGTTGTTCTACGAGGCTTCGACGCGCACGCGTTCTTCTTTTGAGATCGCAGCCAAGTCGCTCGGCGCTATTACCACGCTGGTGCAATCTTCAGGATCGAGCATCGAAAAGGGCGAATCGCTGCTCGACACCGGCTACACGTTGCGCGCCGTGGGCGCGGATGCGATCGTGCTGCGGCATCCGTGTGCGGGAGCGCCTCACCTGATGGCGGCGCACCTCGACATTCCCATCATCAATGCGGGTGATGGCATGCATGAGCACCCATCGCAGGCCCTGCTCGATGCCTTCACCATTCTGAAGCACAAAAAATCGTTCAAGGGATTGCAGGTGGCGATCATCGGCGATATCTACCACAGCCGCGTCGCGCGGTCGGCTTGCCATCTGCTGACGAAGTTCGGAGTAAAGATTACTCTGTGCGGTCCGCCTGAGTTTGTGCCGGAGGTTTCCACGACGCTGGCTTCTGGGCTGCGCGTCACTCGTCACATTGAAGATGCGTTGCGGGGGGTGGATGTCATTATGCTGTTGCGCCTGCAAAAGGAACGTCTTGCAGGGCAGAAGATTCATCTGCAGGATTACATTTCCCGTTACCAGATGACGCCGGCGCGGCTGAAGATGGCGCGGCGTGATGCCATTATGATGCATCCCGGCCCGATTATCCGAGGACTGGAGTTGACCGCTGAAGTGGCAGATGGGCCGCAGTCGGTGATCATCGATGAGATTCATAACGGTGTGCCGACGCGCATGGCGATTCTGGCGCGCGCGCTGGGAAAAGCTAAATGAGCCACGGATTTTCGCGGATTCACACGGATCAGGCTGAGTGCTGAATGCTGAGTGCTAAGAATCAAAGACGAGAATCGACGAGCCTGCTGATTAAGGGTGGGCATTTGATCGACCCTGCGGCGAAGATCAATGCTCCGATGGATATTTTGCTGCGCGATGGCCGCGTTGCTGAGATTGCGTCGCCTAACAAAGTGCGAGGTGTCGCGGCCGAAAAGTTTGATGCGCGCGGTCTGATCGTTGCTCCGGGATTCATCGACCTGCATGTTCACCTGCGCGAGCCGGGACAAGCCTATAAGGAGACGATCGCCAGTGGAACCGCCGCCGCGGCTGCTGGCGGTTTCACTTCTGTGTGCACGATGCCGAATACTTTGCCGGTGGTCGACACGGAAGAATGGGTCGCGTGGTTGCGGAGTCCTGAGCGCGGCGCGGTGGTTAATGTATTTCCCATCGCGGCTGCCACGCGCAGTTCGCGCGGAGCGGCGCTCACTGATTTTGCTGCCTTGCAACGGGCCGGCGCGGTGGCCGTAACCGATGACGGCAAACCGATCCTCGAAGATGAGGTCATGCGTGCGGCGCTGCGGCTCGGGGCCGAACTGAATCTTCCGGTGGTGCAGCATGCCGAAGATACGCGGCTCACAGAGCATTGCTCCATGAATGAGGGTGCGACTAGCTTTCGGCTTGGGCTGCGCGGAATGCCGGCTGCTGCTGAGGCAGGTATTGTGGAACGCGACGTTAAACTTGCGCAGCAGATTCGCGAATCGCGCCTGCATGTGGCGCATCTTTCTACTTCCGACGCGCTCAAGGCGGTGCGACGCGGCAAGCGTGCGAAGGCCCGCGTCACTTGCGAAGTTACGCCTCACCACTTCACTTTGCTCGACGAAGACGTCGGCGAGTACAACACGAATTTCAAGATGAATCCTCCTCTGCGCTCGGCTGCTGATCGCGAAGCGATTTTGGTTGCGCTCGCCGATGGAACTGTGGATGCGATTGCCACAGACCACGCTCCGCACGCTTCGCATGAAAAGCAGGTCGAGTTCGAGCGCGCTGCTTTCGGCATCACTGGGCTCGAAACTGCTTTGGCATTGGCGATCACCAAGCTTCACCGCGTGCACAAGATTCCGCTGACTCGCATCGTGGAACTCTTCACGGCTGGTCCGGCGCGCGTTTTTGACCTGCGCGGGCGCGGATCGCTCGAACGCGGCAACTTTGGCGACGTGACCATCTTTGACGCTAAGAAGCGCTGGACGTTTGAAGCTGCCAAGTCGTTGTCGTTGTCGCGCAATACTCCGTTTGATGGATGGCAGTTTACGGGGAAGATTGTCGCGACGATTGTGGGCGGGAAGATCGTCTATCGCGCTGATTTCTAGCCGCCTTTTCTAACTACATTCTGAACGTTAATCTCGCCAAAGCAATTCCATTGTCTCGATTGATTGTCGCAACATCAGAGTTCAAAGGCTCGAGAGCCTGGCTTTTTCGTTTCGGGAAAGATTACTTCGGAGATAACTCCCCCCTCCCCCCGGTATATTGGAATCATGGAGTTAGCGGGAAAATGCGATTTAATCTATGGGGCTCAATCACTTACGGGCAAAATCTTCAATGCAAAGGACTTAGATGGGCTTTTGTGTCTCTGAGCTTGGGATGTGTAGACTTTAGTATCCGCTTTAGTGAAAAGCCGAGTCAACGAAATCCCCGAATTTATCGGGAGCGCTTCCCGTTTTGGGCTGCTTGGACAGAGCGCGAAGCGAGTGATTGCAAGGGAAGCATTCATACGTCTGGCTGTACAATCGGGGCTGGCGGCCTTCCATTATGATGCCCTCGCGCTCAAGGAAACAGATACTGAAATGCGACCCGCTGGGCGGCTCACTCTTACGTCGACCGTCCCTTGCCTGCGCATCAAATTAAATTGACGCTCGAACTCCAAAGGGAGTTGCTCCGCCTGGCGTTCCAGTGGTCTAGCACCGTTTCCATTCAGGGCTTCGGCGTTGATTTTGTGACCGTTGTAGGTGAATGAGAAACCCTGCAATTTGGTGCATGCCAGAAAGAGAACTTCGGCATCCGGCTTGGTGCGCTTGCCGGCTTTGGAGTCATGGAGATAGCTGTAGATCCTAGCTCCTCCCTTCCTTTTACCACCCTCTGCTTCCAGGCCAAGCAGCCTTGCCGCCTCGCTTTGGCCTATATTCCGGTCCGCCAGGAAGTCGCCCAAAGCATCGCCAAACGCGCGTGCGAAGTCGTGGGGGGGATAGGAAGTGCCAATGTTCGCCATAGAGCGACATCAAATATATTTGACGAATGATGATAGTGTCAAATATATTTAATGCAATTAAAAGCTTGTCGTAACTCTCGGCAAGGTTCAGGCTTAAGGAGGGCACATGGTCACGAACGTCATTCCGGACGAGGGCAAACTGGCCGAGCTGATCCTTTACATCAGCCAAAGATGCGCGAATGACCCGACCTTCGGCGCTGTGAAACTTAACAAGATTCTGTGCTACTCAGATTTCTTGTTTTATGCCTACCATGATCGCGGGATCACCAACGTTGAGTATCAAAGGCTCCCCAATGGACCGGCACCACGGCGGTTAATTCCTGTCCGCGAACAATTGGTCAAAAATGGTGATCTCGCCATGCAAGAAGTCATTTTGAAAAGTGGCGAGACTCAGAAGCGCACGGTCAACTTGCGAAAACCCAATCTAGATGTCTTCAGTGGGGCGGAAATTTCGATGGTTGATCGGATGATCGAGTCAATGCAAGGCGTCACCGCTGAAAGCGTGAGTGAGATGAGTCATGCTTTGTTGGGTTGGCTTGTTGCGGATGAGGGCGAGACTATTCCTTATAACTCAATCTATTTCGCCAATCCTCCTCTAAGCGAGGAGGAGATCTCTCGGGCAGGAGAATTGAAGGCGGCCAAAGCGAGACCAGAAGGTACGAAGGATGTTAAGCGCAGTGATTCCAGAACCGCCTAATCCCGTTCATCCGCGTATCCGGAACATTGTCCAGCAGGAGCGATTAAGGCAAATACTGTCCAACCTTGGGTTTTCGCACCTGAAGCTGGACGATGTAATCGCCGGTTTTTCCGAGAATGTGGGCAAGCGCCCCGAGAGGATAGCGAGGGAGCCGCACACTGGATGGAGCAGGGTAATAGTAAAGGCGTTCCCCCCGGACATTCCCCGCACAAGAATCTGGTTTACTTACGACGATCACAACCTCTACATCGAGCATATAGAGGCGCTGGAGGAATGAGGTGCGCACGCCTGGGTCCTCCAAGTCGACCGGATTTATGGCCTCGGTTCAATCCCAAATAGCTATCCTAAGATCCCCATCTTCTTGCCTACTCGCCCGAGAACTCCCAACGCCTGATCCAATTCTTCCTTCGTGTGCGTGGCCGTCATGATCGTGCGGATGCGGGCTTTGCCTTCGGGGACTGTGGGGAAGGCGATGCCGGTGCCCAGGACTCCTTCTTTGAAGAGTTCGCGGGAGAAGTCCATGGTGAGCTTGCCGTCGCCGATGATGATTGGGGTGATGGGAGTTTCGCTGGCTGGCGTGGAGCGTCCGCCGATGTCGAAGCCTAGCAGGGCGAGTTCTTTTTTCCAGAAGCGGGTGTTCTCCCAGAGTTTTTCCATGCGCTCGGGTTCGTTTTCCAATACATCGAAAGCTGCGATGCAGGTTGCCGCTACGGATGGCGGATGCGACGTCGAAAATAAAAACGGGCGGGCGCGGTGGTAGAGGAAATCAATCAGATCGCGGGTGCCGCAAACGTAGCCGCCTAGCGCGCCGATGGCTTTCGATAATGTCCCTACCTGAATATCGACGCGGCCGTGGACGTTGAAGTGGTCGATGGTGCCGCGGCCGTTGCGGCCCAGCACTCCGGAGGCGTGGGCGTCGTCCACCATCATAATTGCGCCGTATTTTTCGGCGGCGT
>Ga0116113_1000225_pt1 | contig 12263 bp, 9 predicted proteins | sample June2015DPH_10_2_FD_89788 | JGI IMG/M metagenome (GOLD analysis project Ga0116113, IMG submission 89788) | Peatland microbial communities from SPRUCE experiment site at the Marcell Experimental Forest, Minnesota, USA - June2015DPH_10_10 | ecosystem: Environmental > Terrestrial > Soil > Wetlands >... | reverse complement strand
GCAACCGCATCCTGGATCGCGAGATTGATTCCCACTCCTCCAACGGGCGACATAGCGTGGGCCGCATCGCCGATGCAAAGAAGTCCGGGACGCCACCACTGCCGCAGGCGGTCGACCTTGACCGTGAGCAGGCTTACATCGTTCCAATCCCTCAGTTCGCTGACGCGGTCGCGTAAGAAAGGCTCGAGTCGGGCAACATCTTCGCGGAATTGTTCGATCCCGCGGTTGCGAATCTCATCCGCTGCGCCTTTTGGAATGACGAACCCGCACTGCCAGTAATGTTCGCGGTCAATCATCACGAAAATTCTGCCGGCCTCGGCATGGCCCAGCGTCTGGCCGGGATCGCTTGGGTGACGGCTCAGCCGCATCCACAGCACATCCATGGGAGCGCCTAGATCGATCACTTCCAAACCGGCGCGTTCGCGCACGATCGAACGGCGGCCGTCGGCTCCGACGGTAAGAGCGGCGCGAATCTCCATCGCGCCCGCAGGAGTCTTGGCAGTCACGCCAACGATTCGTCCATTCTCCTCGATGAGATCGGTCGCTTCGGCCTGCATCTTTACCTGAAATCCCGGGTAGCGTTTCGCCTGTTCAGCGATGAAGTTGAGAAAATCCCATTGCGGCATGAAGGCGAGAAACTTGCAGTGAGTTGGAAGGTGCGTGAAGTCGGCGATCTTGATGGTTTCGTTCCCGATTTCGCCAGCAAGTTCGCGCGCCTCTTGATGAGGCCGTTTCAAAAACTCTTCCAGAACACCTAGCTCATGCATCAGTTCCAGAGTGGATGGATGAATGGTATCGCCGCGAAAGTCGCGCAGAAAATCGGAGTGCTTCTCGAGGACGACGATCTCTACGCCCGCCCGCGCCAGCAAGAAGCCGAGCATCATTCCAGCCGGTCCGCCGCCCACGATGCAGCACTTGGTTTGAAGGATCACCGTCATGGCTGCAGTCGTAAAGCTCTACTCCACCTCCGGTCGTACATGACCAGCAGGCATCTGGGACCTGCACTTTTCACTCTCTACACTTGAGATTCCCTCAAGCGAAGTCCGATCTTCCTTTAGGTCGAAGGGTTTTTGAGTGTAGCGGCGTAACTCTCTGATAATTCAGCCCTTCCAATGGAAGGCGTCGGGCTGTGACAAGCCGATGTGAGCGAGCACGCGATAGGCGAACTCGCGGGCCATGTCATCTAAGGTTGCCGGCCCGTAGTAGAAAGCCGGGATGAGCGGAAAGATGGTCGCCCCAGCATCGGCAGCCCGGTAGAGGTTGCGGATGTGGATTTTGTTGAGCGGAGTTTCGCGCACGCACAGCACGAGCGGACGCTTTTCTTTCAGGCAAACGTCGGCGGCACGTTCGATGAGGTGCGATGCGATGCCGTTTGCGATGCGGGCCAGAGTGCCCATGCTGCATGGGATCACAATCATGGCGTCAGCGGGATAAGAACCGCTGGCCACATTGGCTCCAATGTCGGCATTCGATTGCTCTTTGATTTTGGAAGACACGAAGACTTTGGATGAAGCGCCGATCTTGGACGAGGTGACGCGGTCTGAGGTTTGCGCTTTTTCGCCGGCAAGAATCTGTCGCACAAGATTCGAGCGGCCCTTTACGCCGAGTTCTTCGGCCAGCACGCGTAGGCCGGAGTCAGACGCGACGAAGTTCACGGTTTGAACGCGAGCATCGCGCTCGACCGCCAGCAGCAGTTGTCGCAAAAACACGGAGCCGCTGGCGCCAGTAGTCGCGACGGTCAGATTTTGCGGTAGTTGATTCGGCAAAGAGCCTCCGAAGTTTGGAGCATAGGCAGTCGCCGAACAGGAGTCAAGGCGATTAGTGACGTTACTAGCTAGGAGCTAGACGCTAGAAGCTGCTTTATGGCATCCACGGTCAACTTGCGATTTCGCCGCAGCGCCGCGCAGCTCCATGCGCTGGCCGGAGTGGAGCGCGAAATCCGAGCCCAGGATTCGCACGGTCGCCGCAAATATCTTCGCGAGTTCAACGAGGCCTTCCGCAGCTACGATCTCGTTCTCGATTCCCAGCAGATTCAGGATAGGTTGCACTCAGCCGACGTGGTTCTGATTGGCGACTACCATGCCCTGCCGGCAGCCCAGCGTTATGCCGCATCGCTCCTCGAGCAGCGCGCGCTGGCCGGAGATCGCCGCGTCGTGCTCGGAGTGGAGACCATCTTTGCCCGCGATCAGCACATCCTCGAAGAATGGTGGCGCCGTGAGATCGATGAAAGTGAACTGCGCCAGCGCATTCGCTTCGATCTGGACTGGGGTTATGACTGGACGCCGTTCCATGAACTGCTCGTCACCGCTCGCGATCACGGCGAAGCCATCTATGGCCTCGATTGCATGCCGCGCGAGAACCTGCGCAAGATCGGCGCCCGCGATCGTCACGCCGCCGCGAAACTTGCCGAGATTCGCCAACAGCACTCCGATGCGGTGATCTTCGTGCTGTTCGGCGAGTCGCACCTTGCTCCCGGCCATCTGCCGCGCGCGCTGCGCAAAGAGATGCCCGGCGCAAGAATCGTCACTGTGTTACAGAACGTCGACGCGCTGTATTGGCGCGCTGCTGGTGAGCGCATCGACAAGGTCGAAGCCGTGCGCGTGAATGATGACGTTCTATGTGTTTTCAATGCTACACCGCTCGAAAAGTATGAGAGCTATCGCCTGTTTCTCGACCAGTGGAGCCGCTGCGATCGTGGTCCCGACTTCGCGCCCACGATTTACAACCTGATCGACAGCCTGGCCAGCTTTCTTGAGATCAACCGGTATTCGCCGCACAACAGCACCCAGCCAAAGTTTCTGGTCGACATGCTGCCTGAAGTTCACGGCAACTCCTCGGATGCAATGCTGCGCCGCATGCTGTCGCGCAGAGGCATCGGCGGGAGGCAACTCGATGCCATGCTGGAGAGCGTTCAAGAGCGAGGCAGCGCTTACTTTCTCCCGGTGAATGCATTCTGCATCCGTGAATTTCAAATGATGCACGCCGCCGAAGACGCGGCGCGCTTTCTGCACCAGGCCTGCCAGGGACTGCCTCGGCGCTTACATGCACAAGGGTCAAACGGCAATTGGATTCAGGGAAGCGCCACCTCCACTTTGACCGCCGATACGTTTTATACGCGAGTCATTGAGCATGCTGCGGCGTACTTTGGCTCGCGGGTGCTTTATCCTGCGCGGCCGGCTCCCGGAATGGAAAATTCACCCGCGCTATCGCGGGCGGCGTGTGAAAAAGCCGCACAGGTGGCCATTCGCACGGATTCGGAGAAGTTTGAATCGATTGCTCGAGACTGGGGATACTGTATCGGAAGCAGGATCTACAACGTTTATCTTGCAGGCAAAGTAAAGCCGAGCGGCTTGCGCCGTTTGTTCCTCGCGCATCTTGACAAGCCGGGCGCGGCACGCAAAGTTTGCACGGCCGTGCTCGCCAAAATCCGCGCCGCGTCTAGATAACCATTTCAGCACCACGTAGCGACGAATGTTAATCTAGAAGCCGCCGTGAACGCCGAATCCATCCGCAAACTTTTTGAACAGGTGCGCGGCGGCACGCTCACTCCCGACGACGCAGTGGATCGCCTGAGGCACCTGCCGTTTGAAGACCTGGGCTTTGCCAAGGTCGACCATCATCGCAGCTTGCGCGCAGGCATGCCCGAAGTGATTTTCGGAGAAGGAAAGACTCCGGCGCAGACGGCGCAGATCTTCGCTCGCTTAGCCAAACACGGAGGCAATGTTCTTGCGACCCGCGCCGATAAAAAACAGTTTGCAGCGGTAAAGAAAAAAGTGCGTGCTGCGGAATATCGCGAATTGGCTCGCGCCATCGTGCTGCAGCGCGATCCGCATCAGTACGGCAAAGGACTTGTCGCCGTAGTTTCGGCCGGAACCAGCGACATTCCGATCGCGGAAGAAGCGCTCGCGACCGCCGAACTTATGGGCAACGAAGTCGAACACTTCTACGACGTGGGCGTAGCGGGCATTCACCGTCTGCTGGCCAATCGCGAGGCATTGACGAAGGCCCGCGTCGTGATTGTGTGCGCCGGAATGGAAGGCGCTCTCCCTAGTGTCGTCGGAGGCTTGGTCGGAGTTCCGGTCATCGCCGTGCCCACCAGCATCGGCTATGGCGCATCGTTCAAGGGACTGACCGCGTTGCTCGGCATGTTGAATTCCTGCGCCTCGAACGTGAGCGTGGTGAACATCGATAACGGATTCGGCGCAGGCTATGTGGCGTCGCTCATCAATCGTCTGTAAGCATCGCTTTTAGCCTCAGCCGTAAGCGGCAGGGACGACGCGCCAGCCCGACGCGCCACGAAAATCGGCGGGACGCAACTTTTCCAGGCGAATGGGGTTTGAATTACTAGGTTACAACTGGCGCCGGCGACGGGCGCGCGGAGGTTTCGCGCGCCCGTCCGATTTCGCAGTCTTGCCTTGGCTTCCAAACACGCGCGTGAAGATCTTGTCCACATTTTTCAGCTGACGCTGTAAGTCGAAGGCACGCTCGATTTGCTTGCGCGGAACTTTGCCGGTAATTTCCTTGTCAGCCATCACCAGATCGTGAAAATTAAGACCTTCCCTCCAAGCCCGCATGGCGTGGGCTTGCACCGCACGGTAAGCGTCTTCGCGGGAGACTCCATGCTCTACCAGATCGAGCAGCAACTGTCCGCTGAAGATCAGCCCGTGCGTACTTTCCAGATTGGCCAGCATGCGCTCGGGATACACGAACATCGTCTCGATCAGGTTGGCAGTCTTGCTCAGCAGATAGTCGACTAGCGTAGTCGAATCGGGCAGGATCACACGCTCCGCCGAAGAGTGTGAGATATCGCGTTCGTGCCACAGCGCGACGTTCTCGAATCCGGCCTGCGCGTTGCCGCGCACCACTCGCGCCAGTCCGCTGATCTGCTCGCTGGTCACCGGATTCCGCTTGTGCGGCATCGCGGACGATCCCTTTTGCTTTTCGCTGAAAAACTCCTCGGCCTCGCGCACCTCTGTACGCTGCAGGTGCCGAATTTCAGTTGCGATCTTATCCAGCGTCGATGCGATCACTGCCAACGTCGCCAGATACTGCGCATGACGATCGCGCTGGATTACTTGCGATGAAACCGCCGCTGCTTTCAGTCCCAGGCGCGAGCAAATGTTTTCTTCGAGTTCCGGCGTGAGATGGGCAAAAATTCCTACCGCGCCAGAAAACTTCCCCACGCGCATGTCCTCGGCCGCCGCTTTAAACCGCGCGATATTGCGTTGCGTCTCCGAATACCAGTTTGCGATCTTGAATCCAAATGTGATGGGCTCGGCGTGAATGCCGTGCGTGCGCCCGACCATCGGCGTGTCTTTAAACTCCCAGGCGCGCCGTTCGAGCACTTCCGCCAGCCGCTCCAGATCCTGCGCAATCAGCGCCGAAGCCTGCGTGATCAGCAAAGCCTGCGCCGTATCCACGACGTCGTTGGAAGTGAGGCCGTAATGAAACCAGCGCGCATCCGGACCCACGATCTCAGCCACGGCCGTGGTGAAGGCAATCACATCGTGGCGGACCTCGGCCTCGATTTCGTGAATGCGCTCCACGCGGAAGTCAGCGCGCTCGCGAATCGCGCGTGCTGCTGCCTTCGGAACCATGCCAGCCTCGGCCAAAGTCTCGGTAGCGGCCACCTCCACGGCCAGCCAGGTGCGAAAGCGATTTTCGTCATTCCAGATGCGGCCCATTTCCGGGCGGGTATAACGCGGGATCACAGGCGGATCTCCTCTTGTGCGATTCGAATGAAAGCGGGACAGAAGATTCTAAATGGTGCGCCGGGAAAGAGGCTAGCGCCAGGCGACCTCGTGCACGAGCGTCCCGCGCTGGCAGGTTCATAGGCAAACGGCATACAATACTGATTCGAGTCCCGCTATGTCGCCCACGCCAGAAGATTTGACCATCATCAAAGATGACATGATCGCCTTCATCGAAGGCCATGGCATGAGCCGTTTCCACGGCTATGTGGATTACGACGAGGTGCAGTGCGTCATGTGGGAGATGGGCACGAATCCCGACGGCTGGAAGGATTTCGTCGAACTGGCCAAGACCGCCGCCGCGCCGTTCCTGACGATGCACTCGTGGAAGTTGGAGCGCGAGGAACTGGACGAGTTGGTGCAACGCCTTACTGACTCGGAGTTCTCCGACGGAGATGATGTAGAGGATGCCCGCTGGCTGCGCGCCCACGTGGGCAGGGTCGGATTTCTGCAGTTAGGCTGGGCTTATCAGGGATCGATGTTTCTCTGCGAAGTCAGCACCGATTGGTACGACCGCTATCAGCGTCTTCTGGAAGTGTCGGAAGATTTTGGCGGCATCCCCATCGACGAACCGGACCAGGACGACGAGGGCTAAGATAAAGTGCGCTGGGAACTGGCTGCGGAAGATCCAGTTCGAGTACAGAATCTCGCTGCCGCTCTTCGCGATTTTCCCCAACTGCAAATTCCTGATCGTGCACGAAACAATGTGAAGCGAGGCAGTCCGCTGCACACGCTAGCGGGTTTGCTCATCCGGCGCGGCTTGACCGAGCCTGACGACGCTGCTCGATTTCTCTTTCCGGCTGTTACTCATCTGCACGCGCCTGAACAAATGACTGGTGTGCGCGCCTCTGTCGATCGCATCGCTGCCGCCATCGAACGCAAAGAGCCCATCCTGATCTATGGCGACTATGACGTCGATGGCACAATGGCAGTGATCATTCTGAAAACTGCCATCGAACTCTGCGGAGGAGCCGCCGATTTTCATGTGCCTCATCGCATTCGCGAAGGCTACGATCTGCGGGATGACGTGATCGAGCGCGCCGCCGCCGCGGGCATTCGGCTCATCATCAGCGTCGACATGGGGATTCGCGCATTCGCTCCGGCCGAGACCGCGCAGCGGCTGGGCGTAGACCTGATCGTCACTGATCATCACTTGCCCGGTCCAGATGGCGTTCCGAAAGCTCACGCAGTGGTGAATCCCAATCAGGTGGGATGCGGATATCCCTACAAGCAACTGTGCGGAGCCGGCGTTGCTTTCAAAGTGGCGCAGGGATTGATGCAGCGGCGGCTCGACGAAAAAGATCACGCGCGCATGTTGCAGTCGTTTATGAAGGTGGTGGCGATTGCGACCATCGCCGACGCGGTGCCGCTGACCGGCGAGAACCGAGTCTTCGCCAAACTCGGGCTCGATGCTTTGCGGCGAGCAGTGAATCCGGGACTGAAGGCGCTGTTCGAAGTAGCGCAGATTTCCAACAAGCGTTCGCCCACATCCACCGAGGTTGCATTCCGAATTGCGCCGCGTATCAACGCCGCCGGCAGGATGGATATCGCCCGTGACGTGATTGATTTATTTAGCGTGAAAGATGTCGATCGTGCGCGTCTACTAGCCGGAAAACTTGATCGCCTCAATGCAGATCGCCAGGAAGAAGAGCGGCGAATTCTGCGCTCGATCGACGAACGCATCAGCGGCGATCCCGCGCTGTGCGAAGCCTATTGCATCGTAGTCGATGGCGAAGGCTGGCACCGCGGAGTGATCGGCATCGCGGCGACGCGCGTGGTCGAGCGCTACCACCGGCCTGCAATAGTGATCGCGCGTGAAGGCGACGAGGCGTTCGGCTCCGGCCGTTCCATTCGCCCATTTCACTTGCTCGAGGCCGTCGAGTCATCACACAAACTTTTCACGCGCTACGGCGGACACTCTCACGCCTGCGGCTTCGCCATGCCGTCCGCAAACGTCACGCAACTGCGAGCAGACTTGGATGCCTTCGCGCGCACGCGTCTGACGGCAGCGGATTTCGATCCCGTGCTCGATGTCGAGGCAGAACTCGACCTCGATGAAATTACTCCGGGACTGTTTCAAGTGCTGCGGCTGCTCGAGCCCTATGGAACGGGCAATCACGAGCCCGCATTCAGTGCGCGCAGCGTGCGCCTGATCGCTCCACCGAAAATTCTGAAAGACAAACACATCAAGCTGAAGCTCAAAGCCGGAGAAAGCAACGGCGGCCACGAATTCTCTCCCGAACCGTCCGAGAAACAAGAACTCTCAGCAGTAGCAATCTTAACCACGCCGAATTGCCATCCAGATGGCGCTGTGATCAAGCGAGACGAAAAGGCCGAAGCAAACGGTTTTCAACTGAGAACTGAGAACCGAGAACTGAGAACTGGAGTTAGAACTGTCTTTGACGCACTCGGCTGGCACATGGCCGAACGCCTGCAGCAATCGCCGCTACTGGCTGGGGATGCCATCGACATCGCCTTCACCATCGGCCACAACGACCACCCAGACTTCGGCGGATTGGAACTGTCTCTGCGTGATTTTAAAGTTCCGGTCGCTGCACGCGAATCTACGCCCCCGTAGCGGCAATTCAGTATCCGGCCTCGCGTCCGTGGCGGACCGCAAGGATCACTACTTCTTTTCGATCGTAGTGATAGAGGGCGACGTAGGCTCCCTGTCCGAACTCAATCACCCACTCGCGAAACTCCGGTGGCATTTCCTCAACCGGACGACCGATTTCCGGATGCTTACCGAGCGCTTTTACGCCCTGCCGAATTGCCTTGATCGCGCGCTTGGCCGCAGCCGGGTTCTTGGGGGCTAGAAAATCATGGAGGCGAGCCACATCCCGCAAGGCAGGTTGGGACCACCTCAGTCGTGGCATTTAGGAGGAGCAGCATTTTTGCCTGCCTCAAGTTTAGCGAGCCATGCCTCGGCTGCTTCGGATGTAACATGCAGGCCGGTAGCTTCATAATGGGCCCAGGCGGTTAGAGCGTCGCGTCGGAGTTGTTCGCGCTTTTCTTCGCGTTCGACGTATTCCTCAATGGCTTCGCGCATAAGCCAGTGTGGCGATCGGCGGCGCGCCGAGGCCAGTCGCTGCACGCGCTCCTTTATCTGAGCATCGAGCTTGAGGCTGGTCGTAGGAGAGATGGACATGGATGGTGCTCCAAGGTGTTACTCAGTATTACTATATCATGCTATCGGCAGGGTGAGCCAGCCAGACGGCCGCGGCACTGGTCCTGCCGGACAAGGCTACTGCGGGAGCCGCCACTCGCTTTTGGATTAGACTGAACTTGCGATGCCGCTTCCCATCTACCGCCTACGACGCTGGCTGGCCGTCATCGCGGTCCTGTTTATTGCGGTTATTGCGGGCACGTATTTCTACGCCCGCATGCGCCTGCGCGATGTGCTGAAAGAAATTCCCAACAAGATTGGCATCGACATCAAGCAAACCGCCAATGGATTTCAGTTCTCTAAATCTGATGGCAAGCGAACGCTGTTTACCGTCCAGGCCGGCAAGCTCAAGCAATTCAAAGCCGACGGCAGCGCCGAACTGCACAATGTCAGCATTGTTCTCTATGGCCGCGATTCGTCCCGCTTCGACCAGATTTACGGCGACGACTTCTCCTACGATAAGAAAACCGGCAACGTGACCGGTCACGGCGATGTGCAGATCGATCTCGAGGCCAATCCAACTGGCAAAACTGGCCCCGATCAGGGCACTCCCAGAGAACTGAAAAATCCCATCCACCTCAAAACCAAAGATCTTGTCTTCAACCAGGAAAGCGGCGATGCGACCACTGATGCGCGTGTTGATTTCAGCACGCCGCAGGCCACAGGCTGGGCGATCGGTGTGCAGTATTCCGGGAAGACAAACATGCTCACGCTGGTGTCGCAGATTCACATGACGATGGGCGCCGGACATAAGAAAGAAATTTTGCTCGCCACGCATGGCATAGTCACGCACGATCCGCATGAAGTGCTGCTGGACCATGCCCACCTGCAGAGCCAAAGTGGAACCGTAGAAGCGGAGCAGGCGACAATGTTTCTTGGTCCGGACAACGAAGTGCAGCGCGTGCTCGCCACTGGAAATGTGAACGCAGTATCTGCGGGGGAAGATGCCGAACCCATGCACGCACGCTCCGACGAAGCCGAGATGCTGCTCACGGGCAAACAAAACTTGCTGCGCACCGCGACCCTGACCGGCAACGTCCACGTCGAGCGCATCGGATCGCAATCGATGCAAGGCGATGCCGGACGCGCCATTCTAGATTTCCTGGGCCAGAATGAACTCCAGAAAGTGCACGCGATGGATGGAGTCCGGCTCATGCAGCGCAACGCCGGCTCAGGCACTGCTACGGCGAGTCCCTCGCCAGATCTCTCCGCAAAGTCTTCGGCAAACTCGTCGGCGCCCCAGGATTACGACATCACAGCCCCAGTCATCGACTTCTTTGTCGCGGAGGGACACCGCCTCGACCATGCGCAAACATCCGGCGCAGCGAAAATTACAATTTCGCCCTCCTCGACCCAGAGCCCTTCCGCACTTGCCGCAAAAAATTCCAAACAAGCTTCTGACCAGCGCACCGTAATTACCGCTGGCCGCTTCGATGCCAAATTTACTGCGACTCCCGACGGCTCCAGCCGTCTCAGCACAATCCATGGCGCGCCCAATGCAAAGATCGTGAATTTCTCGCCAGGGCTGCCCGACCGCGTAAGCACCAGCCAGATGCTCGATGCCGCATTCCTCGCCCAAGGAGGGATTTCATCCATCATCCAGCAGGGAAGCGTCGCCTACGACGACGGCCAGGTTCCCCGCAAACGCACGCAAGCCTGGGCGGACAAAGCTCTCTACACTCCCGAAGACCGGATTCTCGTACTCACTGGCAGTCCACGCGTGTCCGAAGGCAGTATGGTCACAACCGCCCAAACCATCCGCATCAATCGCGTCACCAACGACTCCTTCGCCGACGGCAACGTCAAGAGCACCTACAGCGAACTGACTGAGCAACCGAACGGCGCGCTGTTGGCCTCCGCCTCGCCCATTCACGTGACGTCCGCGACCATGACGGCGCACAACTCGTCCGCAACCGCTTTGTACGAGGGCAATGCACGTCTATGGCAGGACGCAAACATCGTGGTGGCTCCCTCGATCGAGTTCGACCGAGATCGGCGCTTTCTGGTGGCACAAGGCACCGCGGCGCAATCTGTCTCCACCGTTCTGGTACAGGCGAAACTGTCCGATCCGGGTAAAAGTCCGGCGGATAAAGTTCAGCCTCGCAAGGCTCAGGGCGATGGCGAACGCAAGGCAAAGGCAGGAAAACCCGAGGAAAAGACCGGCGATTCCGGCTCGGTAGCCATAACATCGGCTCGCCTAACCTACGCCGACGCCGAGCGCAAAGCTCATTATGAGGGAGGCGTAATCGCCAAAGGCACGGGGTTCACCGTCTCCTCCACCACTATGGACGCCTACCTTCTACCGCGCAGCCAAACCTCAAGCCATCAACCACTTGCAGGTCCCGGACAACTCGACCACATGGTGGCTCAAGACAACGTGCTGGTCATCCAACCAACCCGCCGAGCCGAGGGACAAAAGCTGGTTTATACCGCCTCCGACGACAAATTCGTCCTGACAGGCGGACCCCCTAGCATTTTTGATGCCGAACGCGGCAAAATTACCGGGGTTTCGTTGACTTTCTTTAGGGGCGATGATAGGGTGCTCGTAGAAGGCAAGACAAGTACTCCTGTGGTAACTCAGACCCGAGTGGCCAAGTAAAAAAGACAAATGGCAAGATAAATGCGTACCCTGGCCACAGACGAAATCGGCAAGTCGTATCGTGGCCGGCGCGTCGTAAACGGTGTCAGCTTGCGCGTCGAGCAGGGCGAAGTTGTAGGTTTGCTCGGTCCGAACGGCGCAGGCAAAACAACCACATTTTACGCAATTGTAGGTTTAATCCCCCCTGACACTGGCCGCGTTTTGTATGACGGTCAGGACATTACTGACGTTCCCATGTATCTTCGGGCGCGTCAGTATGGCATCAGTTATCTCCCGCAAGAAGCTTCGGTGTTTCGCAAACTAACGGTTGAGGAAAACATCCTCGCGGTGCTGGAGGCGCAGCCGATGTCATGGCACGAGCGCCGCGAGAAGATGGAGAAATTTATCGATGAACTTGGGCTCGAGCACATCCGGCAGAATCGGGGCTATGCGCTATCTGGCGGTGAACGCCGGCGCGTCGAAATCGCCCGCTGCCTCTGCATCAACCCAACTTTCATTTTGCTCGACGAACCTTTTTCGGGCATCGATCCCATTGCCGTCCTGGACCTGCAGAAGATCATCAGCAGCCTAAGGGCCAGCGGCATCGGTGTCTTGATCACGGACCACAACGTGCGCGAAACTCTTTCTGTGACCGACCGCGCTTATATCATCGACGACGGCCGCATCTTCCGCCAGGGCCAGCCCGAGCAGTTGGCCACCGATCCGGAAGTGAGGCGCGTGTATCTGGGAGAAAGCTTTTCGCTGGTGT
>Ga0116113_1000223_pt1 | contig 12272 bp, 9 predicted proteins | sample June2015DPH_10_2_FD_89788 | JGI IMG/M metagenome (GOLD analysis project Ga0116113, IMG submission 89788) | Peatland microbial communities from SPRUCE experiment site at the Marcell Experimental Forest, Minnesota, USA - June2015DPH_10_10 | ecosystem: Environmental > Terrestrial > Soil > Wetlands >... | reverse complement strand
GTGCGCCTGCTCAAAGTACCGATGAGCGAAGTCGGGATCTCGGTACCACGGAAGCGGAACTGCGCTTCGGCCTAGCCAAGTTGGAGCCGGCAACAAGGCTGGCAGTCGTGGTTGCAGAGTTTCTCCTGCGCGTCGAAGTGCTGGCCTGGAACTCAGAGGCGGCGCGCCACTATGCCCGCCTTCGCGCCACGCTGGAAAAACAGGGCGAACCGATGGACAACCTCGATAGGATGATCGCGGCGCAAGCCCTCGCCGTCGAAGCGATCCTGGTGACCCATGATCGCGTCTTTCGCAGCGTGAAGGGACGGAAGATCGAGGACTGGACGAAAGCCTAGAAAATCATTCTCCAAGCCAATCCATGGCCTTCGTCAGAGTGTGAGCGCCAATGCCGGTTGCTGTAGTGACCGAGCTTATTCTCGCGCCGCCCCGCCGCCAAAAATGGTTCCAAAGCCTCCGGGTGCCTGGCGTTCAGCGCCCACAAAACCTCCCCCGCAACAATTGGTCTTGGACCAGAGCGGGAGTTGATTCCAATCATCGCGATCGGTGGCCATGTCGTGTTGCGCCGCGCAGTGCAGACAACTGATGTGGGTCCCAAACTTACGCTTGGGACGATCATAGCTCGGTCTGCTTCGGCGGGCACAAAGCCTGCAACTCGGGCACTCGACCAGAAGCTCGTGGCTGAGATGCGAGATCTCGAAGTGGGCTTCGATCCGAAGAGAGGGCGGTTTAGCCATGGGCGAATGTTAAGATTCAATCCCTTAAAAACAAAAGCCGCCAGCTTTGTTTTCGCTGACGGCTGATAGCTGACGGCTGCCTTTAACTGTTCTCGTACAACAACACACCCTCAGTTTTCTCCGCGTCGACTGGACGGTAGAACAGCTTGTTGTCCTCCAAGAAAACCTCAATAAACGCCGGACGCGTGGTGATCGTGCCCTGAATTAGCGCCTCCGACAGCGGGTCTTCAATATACTTCTGCAGCGCCCGGCGCAGCGGCCGCGCTCCGTAGGTGCGGTCGGTAAGCGTCTGATTGAGTATCCACTTCTTGGCCTCGTCGGCCACCGATACCGTGATCGCCTTCTGGGCCAGGTTCTGATTGAGTTGTGTGATCATCAACTCCAGAATCTGGATCAGATCCGCTTCGCTCAACGCCAGGAAGAGAATAATCTCGTCCAGCCGGTTCAGGAACTCAGGGTTGAAGGTGCGCTTCACCTCGCCCTTCACCAGTTCCTCGACCTTGGTCGAAACCATTTCATCTTTTGTCGATTGGAAGCCGAAGCCTTCGCGCTTCTGCAGGTGCCGCGCGCCGATATTCGAGGTCATGATGAGAATCGTGTTCTTGAAGTCGACCGTGTTGCCCAGGCCGTCCGTGAGTTGGCCGTCTTCAAAAACCTGCAGCAGGATGTTAAACACATCCGGATGCGCCTTCTCGATTTCGTCGAGCAGCACGACTGAATAGGGAGCCCGCTTCACGCGCTCAGTCAGCTGGCCGCCTTCCTCGTAACCCACATATCCCGGAGGCGAGCCGATCAACTTCGAGACCGAGTGCTTCTCCATGAACTCCGACATGTCGAAGCGCACCAAAGCTTTTTCGGTGCCGAACATGAACTGGGCCAAAGTACGTGCGACCTCAGTTTTGCCGACGCCGGTTGGGCCAAGGAACAAGAATGAACCGATCGGCCGGTTCGGACTTTTCAACCCCGCGCGCGAACGCCGGATCGCCCGGGCCAGCGCGCTGATCGATTTATCCTGCGAGATGATCCGTTTATGGAGCTCTTCTTCGATGCGCAGCAGCTTCTGCGTCTCTTCTTCTTTGATCGAAGTGATAGGAACGCCGGTCCAGCGCGAAACCACATCCTCGATGTCTTCCCGCCCAACCACGCCGGTGGAAGATTCATCCAGATGATATTTCTCGCGCAGCGCCCGCAGATTCTCGCGCTCCTTGCGTTCTTCATCCGAGTAGAAGCGCGCCTTCTCGAACTCGTGGTTGGCGATCGCATTCTCCATGCGGTGCACGATGAACTTGATCCGCTTCTGCACCTCGGTGATTTCTTCCGGCTGCGAAGTCTGGCGCAGCTTTACGCGAGCGCCGGCTTCATCGACGAGATCGATCGCCTTATCGGGCAGGAATCGATCGGGAATATAACGGTTGGAATGCGACACCGCGAAGTTGATGGCGTCGTCGGTATAAGTGACGGCGTGAAATTTTTCGTACCGATCCTTGATGCCGAACAGAACCTTAACGGCATCGGCCTCATTCGGCGGCGGAACTTTTACCGCCTGAAAGCGCCGCTCGAGCGAGCGGTCTTTCTCAATCGACTTGCGGTACTCGCCCGGAGTGGTCGCTCCAATGCATTGAATCTCGCCGCGCGACAAAGCTGGCTTCAAGATATTCGCGGCATCCAAAGACCCTTCCGCCGAACCCGCGCCCACTAGCGTATGCAGCTCATCAATAAAGATCACGGAGTTCTGCGACTCCATCAACTCTTTCATGATGGTCTTCAGCCGCTCTTCAAACTGCCCGCGGTACTTGGTTCCGGCGACGATCAAAGAAAGATCGAGGGCCAGAATCCTCTTATCGGCCAGGAACGAAGGAACCTCGCCATCGGCAATGCGTTGCGCCAGGCCTTCGACGATTGCGGTCTTGCCCACGCCCGGCTCGCCGATCAAAACCGGATTGTTCTTCGTGCGCCGGCAAAGAATCTGAATCACCCGTTCCAGTTCGCCGTCGCGTCCCACCAGCGGATCAAGCTGGCTATCCATCGCAGCCTGCGTTAAATCGCGCGAGAACTCGCTGAGCAGAGATGACTCACGCTGCCGCTGCGGCTGCGCTTTTTCCTGGCTGGTGCGCGCCAGTTCTTCGCGAATCGCCGAAAGCCGCAACCCGCGCTCATGCAGAATTTCCGCCGCGAAGCACTTTTCTTCTCTCAGTAAACCCAAGAGAAGATGTTCCGTCCCAATGTGCCGGTGCGAAAGGCGCTCCGCTTCTTCGGCAGCATAGGCCAACACTCGCTTGCACTCATTGCTTAAAGGAAGATCCACCGAAGTGGAAACTTTTTCCCGGATGGTGGTGTGCCCCTCGATCTGCTTGCGAATCGATTCCACCGAGGCGTGCGAACGCAGGAATCGATTGGTCAGGGCTTTGTCTTCGCGCAGCAGCCCCAGCAGCAGGTGCTCCGTCTCTATATAAGGAGACCCGAATTGGCTGGCTTCGTAGCGCGCAAAAAAAATGACGCGCCTGGCTTTCTCCGTATAACGTTCAAACATATTGCCCTTCCCCCTGAACCCTTCCGGCCGAGAAGGCGCCTGCCCCGCTCGACCCTACCGAAATCCCGAACCCGGCATGCTCCCGCCTAGCATCTGGTTTCCCGTCACTCTTTATTATGCAATCAAACGGCCACCAAACCCAAGCACCGAAACGCTGCGCTAATGTTACCGAAGGAACCTCTTGCCCTATCCTCCGGCTACGGAACAATCCAAAATTCTTGCACTTTGACGAACTAATCTTTCGCTTTCTTTACCTCGATTTAAATCACCTCAAGCTTGCAACGACTCTGGCCTGACCTCCTCCGCCCGCCCCCGCTGCAGCCGCAGCACGCGGTGGCAGCGCCGCGCAAACGCCAGATTGTGTGTGGCAATCAAAGAGGTGAGCCGGTGCTCGCGATGTAAGCGCGCAATCAATTCGAAGACCGCTTCCGCCGTATGTCCATCGAGATCGCCGGTAGGCTCATCCGCCAACAACAATTTTGGGCCGGTAATCAGCGCCCGCGCCAAAGCCACCCGCTGCTGTTCGCCGCCCGAAAGCTCGCCCGACCGATGATGCGCCCGCGCTTCCAAGCCCACTTCCCGGAGCCAGCGTAAAGCGTCCGGCTCTGCCTGCGCCCATCCCTGCCCACGCAGCATCAGCGGCATGGCCACGTTCTCGGCCGCGGTAAACTCCGGCAGCAGATAGTGAAATTGCCAGACGAAGCCCGCCTCGCGATTGCGAAACTCCGCCGCTTCATCCGCCGACAAAGCATTTAGTTGCAATTGCGCGCAGTATACGTCACCCGCCGAAGCCCGATCAAGAGCGCTGACTATGTGCAACAAGGTGCTCTTGCCCGCTCCCGACTCCCCGACAATGGCCAGCATCTCGCCCCGCTTCACCTCAAACGATAAATTTTCAAAGAGCACCAGATCCGATTCGCCGGACCGGAAAACTTTCTTCAATCCCTCAACCCGCAGCAGCGTGTCTTGCTCCACCACCTGTTTCCTTAGATGCACGCCGCCTCGGCTTAGGTACATCCTGCCCCGCCCGTAGGCGATTTGCGGCCGGACTGTAGAAGGCCCATATTCTCACATTATTGCCTGTACCACATGGCACCTTCGAACCATATTAGGAAATCAGCTTCCCGTTGCTAACTCCCAGCCACTGTGATTGTGGCACGAGTTGCAGCCAGGAGCTTTCGTGACGCGCCTTACAAAAGATATAGAGAATTTCGTCTCGGCGATGTGACCCATATCTCGCCGGAGAACCTACACCTCGACCGGAGCTTCCAGGTTCGAAAGCTTGAGCAAGGAATCGCCATAGGGCGCTCGCGCCACGCCGCGCTCCGTAATGATGGCGGACACATACTCCGCCGGAGTCACATCGAACGCAGGATTTTCAACCGATACTCCCTCGGGCACCATTTGCCGTCCCGCGAAGTGAGTGATTTCCCGCGCATTGCGCTGCTCAATCGGAATCCCGCTCCCGTCCGCGCAGGCGAAATCAATGGTAGAAAGCGGCGCAGCCACATAAAACGGAAGGCCGTGCTCCTTGGCCAGAATCGCCACCGTATAGGTGCCGATCTTGTTGGCGACATCGCCGTTAGCCGCAATGCGATCGGCTCCCACCACGATCGCGCCGATCTTGCCCTGCTTCATCATCGCGCCCGCCATGTTGTCGGAGATCACCGTGGTCGGAATCCCATCCTTCATTAACTCCCAGGCAGTCAGCCGCGAGCCTTGCAGAAAAGGCCGGGTTTCATCGGCATACACGTGAATCTTCTTCCCCGCCTCCACGGCCGCGCGAATCACCCCCAGCGCAGTTCCATACCCAGCCGTAGCCAGCGCGCCGGCGTTGCAGTGCGTGAGCACCCCGCCCGAACTCGGCATCAGCGTGGCCCCATGACGTCCCATCGCCTGATTGGCGGCAATATCTTCGGCGTGCATGCGCTGAGCTTCTTCGATCAGCTTCCGCTTGATCTGCGCCATGGGGCGGATGCGAATGCGCTCAAACTTCTCCTGCATACGCTGGATCGCCCAAAACAGATTCACCGCAGTAGGACGAGTCTTGCCGATGACATCGCAAATCTCGTCCAGTTCGCGCTTAAGCTCTCCCGCGCTCCCGGCCTTGGAGTGCTTCACCCCCAGCGCAATGCCCATCGCCGCCGCTACGCCGATCGCAGGCGCTCCCCGCACGACCATGGTGCGTATCGCATCCGCAACCTGCAAGTAAGTCGCGCACGTAAGATAAGTCTCTTCCCCGGGCAGCTTAGTCTGATCGATAAACCGTACCCCACCCTCGGTCCATTCTAGAGTCTGTATCATTTTAGTTTTGTCATCCTGAGCGCAGTCGAAGGACCCCTTACTTTCGCGTGCTCGACGCTTGCCCTCGCAGGCATTTCCATGGCGCCTCCGCTTGCGTGACCTCGCCCCTCAGTTCCGATGCACCGCGCACCGATTCCCCGGCACATCCGTCACCGCCGGTCGCCCACAAACTTCGCAAGCCGAAACCGCCAAGATCCCCGGCGAAGTCTCCTCATTCTGCAAAATATGCTCCGCCCGCACTTCGCTGGCGGTAAAAATCGAAACCAAAGCCGCCGGAGCCGCCGCCTTCTCCACGTTCACTCTGCCCCGAGCCTCTTCGCGCTCCACCAGGCACATTACGCCGACAACTTCGAATCCAAATTCGCGCGCCACCTCAATCGCCTGCACCGTGGACGCCCCGGTCGTGCAAACATCGTCGACAATCACGACCCGCGCCCTTTTCCCCTGAAAGCCCTCGATGCGCCGCCCCGTCCCGTGCTGCTTCTCCGCCTTGCGCACCAGAAAGCCATGCAGGCGACCGCTAACCACGGCCACGGCCACCACAATCGGATCAGCCCCCATCGTGAGCCCGCCGACGGCCTTCGGCGCCCATTCCTGTTTCCGAATTTCATCCCAGAATACTTCGCCCGTGAGCCGCGCCCCGATCGCATCCAGAGTCGTGGTGCGGCAGTCGATGTAGTAATCGCTTTTGCCCCCGGAAGACAACTTGAACTCGCCCAGCCGGAAAGACTTTGAGGCGAGCAGGCGCAGCAAATCCTGGCGCGAGGACTTCATGAAATCCTACGATACCACGCCAGCCAGAAATGAAATCCTGCGTGACCCTTCGTGCCCTTTTGGAGTGCGTGCTTTTCTTTTTTCAAGCCTCAGAGTGCACCACGGCCCCGCCTTTCGGACGCAGTTGTAGAGCGGCCAAGCATGTTAACCTGAAGCTACCCCCCTGGAATCTACGAGGTATGAAATTGCAGAGCGTGCGAAAGCTTTTCTTCCTTCTTCTTGCGGCCTTGATCTTCCCCAACTTCTATCATTCAGAATTCCTCTCCAAAGCCTTCGCCGAGGGCACGCACACCTGGGAGCAATCGAAGTTCGAAGAACTGGTGAAAGGAACGGCGACCGGCATCGCGATTCGCAGCATCGGCGGCCTCGAACTGGCGCCCACCTTCAAGAGTCTGTACGCCGCTCCTTCTACCTACATCTGGGCCATTGCCGCCGACGATGCGGGCAACATCTATATGGCCGCAGGAGCTCCGGCCCGCGTCTATCGCGTAACCCCCGAAGGCGCTGCAACCATCATCTTCGAACCCAAAGAGTTGCAAGTCCAGGCTCTCCAAACCGCACCCGGAGGCGTGATCTACGCAGCCACCGCCCCCGACGGCAAAGTGTACAAGCTGGAGCACAGGTCTTCGGGCAAGTCCAAGGCAACGAAATCAGAATCCGATTCCGCAACCACCCCGGAGAAAGATTCCAAACCCGCCCTCGACCCAGCTTGGACTTCCTCCGTCTCCTTCGAGCCCGCCACGAAGTATATCTGGGACCTCGCGCTCGACCACGCGGGCAATCTCTACGTTGCGACCGGCGATCACGGCGAAATTTTCAAAGTGACCGCGAAAGGCGAGCACTCGGTCTTTTTCAAGAGCGACGAAACTCACATCCGCGTGCTGGCCTTCGATGCCCAGAGCAATCTCATCGCCGGCTCCGACGGCAGCGGCCTCATCTACCGTATCTCTCCCGCTGGCGAAGGCTTTGTGCTCTACAGCGCGCCCAAAAAAGAAATCACCGCGCTCGCGCTTGATCGTTCGGGCAACATCTACGCCGCAGCCGTCGGCGAGAAGCGTGGCGCTTTCGGCGCCTCCGCCGCTTCCGCCGTGCTGAACCTCGGTAGCAGCGCGCCTCTGGGTGCGGGCGCTCCGCAAGTTCCCGGCATGACCATTACTCCCTCACCCAGCCCCTCCCCCGCTGCCGGCCCGTTTCCATTTCCCGGCGCAGCTCCCGGCAACGGATCGGATGTCTACCGCATCGCTCCCGACGGCTCTCCGGCCAAGCTGTGGTCTTCGCACGATGACATCGTGTACGCCTTGGCTTTCGACTCCCAGGGACGCCTTCTCGCCGGCACCGGCAATCGCGGCCACATCTTCGCTATCATCGGCCTCGACGATTTCTCCGACCTGCTGAAAGCTCCGGCCTCGCAAATCACCGCCTTCGCCAAAGCTCCCCACGGAGGCCTCTACGCCGCCACCAGCAATCTCGGAAAACTGTTTGTCTTGGGGCCAGGTCCTGAAGCCGAAGGAACCTACCAAAGCGATGTCTTCGACGCCCGCAGTTTTTCGAGCTGGGGTCGAGCCGAATTCCGTGGCGCCGGCAACGTCGAGCTTTTCGCCCGCAGCGGGAACGTCGACAACCCCGACCGCAACTGGAGCCCGTGGCACCAGGTCGACCTGAAGAAAAACGAGAACGGAGCGACTGGAATTCCCGCCGCGCGCTATGCCCAATGGAAAGCCGTTCTGCACACTGGTTCGACGCCCCCGGCGGTCGATAGCGTTCTGCTTAACTACCTGCCCAAGAATGCCGCTCCCGAGATCGAAGACCTCTCGGTTCAGGTGGGCGTAAAGTATCAGCCCGCACAGAAACCTTCGGGCAGCAGCACAGGATTCGACTCAACTCTATCGGCAGCAACGCACTTCGACGCGCCCCCGTCCAGTTCCCACGATCGCGAATCCATCGGGGTGCGCTGGAACGCTCACGATGAGAACGACGATCAGTTGGTCTACTCGCTCTACTACCGCGGCGATGGCGAAAAGCGTTGGTTATTATTAAAAGACAATCTCACCGACAAGGCCTATTCCTTCGATGCCGGCCTTCTTCCCGATGGCGGCTACACCGTCAAGCTGATCGCCTCGGACGCTCCGTCGCACTCGCCCGGCGAAGCTTTAACCGCTTCAAAGGAAAGCCGTCGCTTCGAAGTCGACACCTCCCCGCCGCGCATCGAAAATCTCTCGGGCACGGTAGACGGCGCTCAAATCCGCGTGACCTTCACCGCCGCCGATGGCTTCTCGCCCATCAAACGCGCAGAGTATTCCATCGACGCCGGTGACTGGCAGTACGTAGAACCAGTCGGTCAACTCTCCGACGCCAAAACCGAAAGCTACGACTTCGAAGCGAAGCCTGAATCCGCCAAAGACGCCGCAGCCGCGACCGAGCACGTGGTAGTGGTCCGAGTCTACGACCGCTACGACAACATGGGCGCCGCCAAAACCCTGGTACACGCAAAGTAGCCAAGTGCGGAATGGGAATGGCGAGTATGGCAACGGGCTAGTGTGGAACAAGCACACGTGGGAACGGGCGCCTTCGACCGTGCCGCCGAGCGCAGCGAGGCACACCCCCTCAACTGCCGACCCCACCGGCCTTCTCCACCTCCCCTAGGCCCACCCGTACATGTCCACAAGCGCAGCCCCAACCGCCCAAACGGCCCCTTCCACTCCATCGTCAAGCCAGCAAAAATCGCAAGTGTGAGAAAACACGCGCCCCGCCCATCGCCATTTCTCCTCTCCTTACTAATATTCTCTCTAGCCCTAACCGCCTGCGGAGGCGCAGCCCATACCACCACTCTCAGTAACGTCGGCACCGGCGGCACCACCGGCGGCTCAAGTCCTAATCTAGCCTGCAATGTCATCGGCACCGGCCAAGGCGCAGCCCTCAACGGATTCCTCCCCTTCACCAGCATCAGCCCGTGGAACACCGACATCTCCTCTGCCCCCGTCGATCCCAACTCCAACACCATCATCGACAACTTCGTCGGCGCAGTGAACGTTCACCCTGACTTCGGCGCCGACCCAACCTACGGCATTCCCTACGTAGTGGTAAACGGAAGTCAGCCGCTGGTGAATATCGATCTCAACGCCTACGCCAGCGAAAGCGATCCAGGCCCCATGCCCGTGCCCGCCACCGCGCCCGTCGAAGGAGGCTCCTCCAGCACCGGCGACCGCCACGTGCTCGTGCTCGACAATAGCAACTGCTTTCTCTATGAGCTTTACAATTCCTCTCCCAACCCAGACGGAAGCTGGAGCGCCGATTCCACTGCAGTTTGGGATCTATTGGGAGATGGAAATGCGCAGCGCCCCTACACCTGGACCTCCGCCGACGCCGCCGGCCTACCGATATTCCCAGGATTAATTCGCTACGACGAAGTTGCGGCGGGAAAGATCCAACACGCTTTCCGCTTCACGCTGCCGCAAACCAGCGCGGCCTTCATTCCGCCCGCTTCGCATGACGCCGCGACTTCCAGCGATCCCACCGCTCCGCCCATGGGCATGCGCCTGCGCCTGAAATCCAGCTACGACCTCTCCGGCTTCGACCCGAGCATGCAAGCAATTCTCAGCGCGATGCAACGCTACGGCCTGATCCTGGCCGATAATGGCAGCCCGCTCTTCGTCACCGGCGCATCCGACAGCCGCTGGGGGTCCGATCTCGAATCGCTAAAGACCGTTCCCGCCTCCGCCTTCGAAGTGGTGCAGATGAATCCCATCTACACCAACTCCACCGCACCCACCGGTGCCGCTCCCACCATCAGCAGTTTCACCGCAAGCCCCTCAAGCGTTTCCTCGGGAGCAAGCGTCACCCTGTCCTGGTCCACAACCAACTCCAATTATGAAATCGTATCGCCCGAAGCCGGCGCAGTTCGCGGCGCCACGGTGACCGTGAATCCCATGACAACCACCACCTACACGCTCTATTCCACCAACCAATACGGCCGCACCACAGCAACCGTTACGGTCAACGTCAAATGAACCAATTGCTTCGCTGAAACGTTGTCATCCTGAGCCAAGCGAAGGACCTCTGCACTCGCTGGCACACCTCGTTGTCCACTTCGAACAACGACGCTAATGCGCGCTCTCCGCCGCCTCTGAGGCCTCCTCCGAGATGCTCTTCATGGCTCCCAGCGCTCCTGCGCGACGTAACTCCGGAAACCACCAGGCCCACAACCCCATCACCACCAAAGTCCCCACGCCTCCCAGCACCACCGCGGGCACGGTGCCAAACCACTGCGCCGTAAGCCCCGACTCAAACTGCCCCAGTTCATTCGAAGTTCCAATAAAAACCATATCGACCGCCATCACCCGCCCGCGCATTTCATCCGGAGTGCGCAACTGCACCAGCGTGGCGCGAATGATCACGCTGATCATGTCGGCCGCTCCCAAAAAAATCAGCGAGAACAGCGAGAGCACCAGGCTGGTGGAAACTCCAAACCATATCGTGCACACACCAAATCCGGCCACAGACCAAAGCAGCGCAGGCCCGGCCCGCCCCCGTAGCGGACGATGCGCCAATGCCATCGCCATCACCGCCGCGCCCACTCCGGGCGCGGTACGCAACAATCCCAATCCCCACGGTCCGGTATGCAGAATCTCCCGAGCATAAACCGGAAGCAGCGCTACCGCTCCGCCCAGCAGCACCGCAAACAAGTCGAGTGAGATCGCCCCTAGGATGAGCTTCTGCCGCCAGATGAAGTGCAATCCGGCAAACACAGTTTTGAGCGTTGTGGGTTCACGGCGCCGGGCCTGTGGCCGGATCTTAATACGAAAAATTGAAGCCAGCGCGGCCACCGCCACCAGCACCGCAACCCCATAAACCACCGATGGCCCGTTCGCCACGGCGTAAAGAATTCCACCGAGCGAAGGCCCGAGAATCGTCGCCGCCTGAAAAGTGGTGGCGTTCCAGGCGACCGCGTTGGCGAAGTGCTCATCGGGAACCAACTGCGGCAAAATCGATCGGCTCGCCGTCCCATTGAACGAACGCACCACCCCCAGCAGAACCAGCACGACATAGATCGGCCGCACCGACTGCGTGCCGCGCTCGGCGATCCACAACAAAAGCCCGGAGCACAACGCATACCCGGCGTAGCACGCCCCCAATACTTTGCGCCGCTCGAATCGATCCGAGGCGTGTCCGCTCACCAGAAAAAGCAAAATCCCCGGCAGAAATTGGGCCAACCCCACCAGCCCCAAATCAAGCGCCCGCCGCGTGATGCCGTAAACCTGCCAGCCCACGGCGACCGCCTGCATCTCAGTCGCCCCCACGATCAGAAAACGCGCAATCTGAAACCGCACGAAATCCGGATTCGTGAAAGCGATGCGTCCAGCTCTGGAATCGGGAGTGGGCATGGTTCAAGCAATTTCGATCCTCTAATGTGCCACAGAACGGAGCAAAGCGCATGCGCACGCGCAGCCCGCCGCAAAACAGCACTGACTCATGATGATGAGTCAAATAGACTCATCCTATGGCTAAACGGCTGCAGGTCATCCTGCAGGACCCTGAATACCGCGAAATCAAACGCATGGCGCGCGCCCGCCACATGTCGCTGGCCGAGTGGGTTCGCCAGGCTTTGCAGCACGCGCGCAGTCAACAACCTTGGGGCGGCGTGGAGAAAAAACTCGAGGCCATCCGAGCCGCCGCTCGCCATGAATCGCCGACCGCGGACATCGACACCATGCTGGCGGAAATCGAGAGCGGATACTTATCCGGTCCGCAGCCGTGATTCTGATCGACTCCAATATCCCCGTGTATTTGGCGGGGGCGCCGGGCACCCGCAAAACCGATACGCAACACTGGCTGGAAAGGTTGGTGAGCGAACGCCAGCGTCTGGTGACCGACGCGGAAGTGCTCCAGGAAATTCTGTACCGCTATTCCGCCATCAATCGCCCGTACGACAT
>Ga0116113_1000217_pt1 | contig 12675 bp, 6 predicted proteins | sample June2015DPH_10_2_FD_89788 | JGI IMG/M metagenome (GOLD analysis project Ga0116113, IMG submission 89788) | Peatland microbial communities from SPRUCE experiment site at the Marcell Experimental Forest, Minnesota, USA - June2015DPH_10_10 | ecosystem: Environmental > Terrestrial > Soil > Wetlands >... | reverse complement strand
GGATGCCACAGGAAGTCGGAGTGCCGATATTCCTCATAGGCAGTTATCCATCTTTCCGTGACGGCGGATTGGCACTTGTAGTCAAATCCTTGCAACATGCGCCAGACTGTCTCTCGACCCAACTCTGAGCATTCAACGAAGAGTACTGGCTGGGCTGAGGCAATCGTTCTGTGCATGCCTTGTAAGACCATGCCCTCCGCACCCTCCACATCTATCTTGACAAACGTCGGGTGTCTCAATTCACCTGACTCAACAAGTCCATCCACCGTAACCGTCTTGATGCTGATCTCAGAAGCGGATGTATCTCCGCGATGCCAAACTAAACTAGCCGTCGCAGGGTTTTCGGCTGTACGAATTACTGCCTCGCCAAACCGATCGGAAGCGGCATAATCCAAGAGCCGGATGTTGTCGATGTCGTTTATGTCAATATTCCGCCGCAGGATCTGTATATTGGCGGGGAGTGGCTCGAACGCAATGACGCTGCCCGTGGGTCCGACCTTTTTCGAAAGAGAAAGAGAAACATAGCCAATGTTCGCTCCAATGTCGTACACCGTGTCACCCTCCCGGACGTAGCGTCGAATGGCATTCTGCAGATGGGGTTCGGCAGTTCCCAGTAGATAAGAGAGATTCTCGGCCGGGGACACGCAGATCCGATAGCCCGAAGCGAGTCCTCGAATGATCACTCTCGGCCTCGTTGAGGTCCCCAAGGCGAGAACAATGCAGGATTTAAGATACCTTCGAATGGCAGACATGTTCTTACACATCGCTTTGATTGCGAGTTGGCAAAGTAGCTGTCAGGGTAGCATCGGCCCAAAGGCCGTCCCATGACAAGTGGTGTGCGCTAGTTAGGGCTCTGCGATCAACGGTGAGTTGCCTCGATCCTTTAGACGTTTCTACGTGCCCAGCCACCGGAACAATAGAACAACTCGACCACTACATCTCTGCGTTCGGCGATGACCCGCGTCGTCCATCTCCGTATTGCCAAACTGTGCATAGATCCTCCAATCCTACAATCATGCCCTCGGCACTTTGGAACTCACCGAGATGTCCCATCGCGCAATCCAATTCGGAAACCAGATTCCCGTGATGGACCTGCGGACGTCGCTTTGTAGTTCGAACTCGCCTATGCAAGAGTCGCTTTCTCTCGGTGCTATCAGTCTAAGCTCCAAGCGATTCTTGCACTTAAGCGGTGATTTCCTCGGCATCCATTTATCTGAGCTGCTTTGGACATCGAATTGCCTGCAAATCGGAGATCACGCTCGGTGGAGGAATCGGTTATATGCGATGGTTCTGTTTTTTGCAACTGGCACTGGTCCTGGGAGGATCGCTCCGTTTGATCGCGCAGAACGTTTTCGAGCAACCCAGTCAGCCCGCCCGACAGATTCCTGGGGTTCTGGAGTTTCATGGTAGCGCACTCGAAGCAGACGGGTCGGCCCCAACAGGAATGCATGGGATTACCTTCGCGCTTTATCGAGACCAAACCGGCGGAATACCACTATGGGTGGAAACTCAAAGTGTCTCCTTAGACAGTCAGGGAAGGTATACAGCTCTCCTTGGAACGACGACTGCCTACGGGGTGCCGCCGAGTGTGTTTGGTACTGCAGAGCCAAAGTGGATAGGCACTATTCTCGACGACGGCACGGAAAGTCCGAGAATTGAACTGGCAAGCGTTCCTTACGCATTCAAGGCCGCAGATTCGGATACTTTGGGGGGTAAGCCTCCCTCAGAGTTTGTGACGCAGCAACAGTGGAACTCCCTGCTCGCGAGTCTTAAGGCGCCGACTACTATTCCTATCGCCCCTGTATCATTTCTACCAGAAGGCGGACCGCTGGAAGCTCAGAATAGCTCCGTCTATGCGCAACTTGGACAAAGTAATAGTTTCGCTGCAACCCAGCATTTCCCCGGTGGAATCGATCTACCGGCAAGCGGTTTAGAAGCCAACAGTACTGGTACTCTTGATTCCGCCCCTTTGGACTTTGAGTCGTCGATCCAAGACTCTCAGACAACTTCACCTCTAACACAACGTTTTCGCTGGGTGTCTCAACCGCCCCGTTCCGGTGGAAATACTTCCGTAATGGCTCGTCTAGGGATGTATTACGGAGTCAATGGAGTAAGCCCAACAAGCACGGGTCTATCGATTAATGCCGACGGGACGATAAACTTCGCGGCAAACCAACAACTCCCCTCTGGAGCAGTCGTATCTGCACTCTCGGGGAATGGTAGTAATGGCACCGGTTCGGCATCGGACAACCCCATCGTCAATACGGCTGCTTATTCGTGGACGCAAACGCCTCCACAAGGTGTAGGGGCATTACAGGTAGGCGCCGGCAGCGTTACCTTGACGCCGTGTCCAAAAGGTGTGAACGGCACTGATGTTTACCACTACCTGTATGTCTCCGGTACCGGTACACCCGAGGTAGTGTTAATAACCGGCGGCTCCTGCACATCGCGCGCGTCGACCGGGACAATTGAGTTCACGGCGATTTATGCCCATCCGAGCGGGTATTCCATTAGCAGCGCAACCGATGGCGTGCAAGAGGCGGTGATTGACGCGAGCGTGAATAGCTTCGGCGGACAAGTCTCACGACAGGTAATGATCGATCCAGGACAACACCTCTTTCGAGCTAGGCTGTCAATTCGAAGCTCTGGAACAACCGTTACGAGTTCCGGGGCAACCATCATATGTGCTATGAGTGACACATGCATTTTTGTGGGCGATCCATTTAACGCTAATTCTTTCTCAAATATTCAGTTAAGTGGTCTGAGGGTGTTTCCGCGCGTACCTAAGGGCACGTGGTCGGCCGTGGAGGACAACGCTAACGGCAGCACGATAGATGGCCTTGCCCCTGCTCCAGGCGCGACGAACGGAGCCAGCTTTGGTCATCTCATTCAAGTCGACAACGATCAAGCAGCGTCAATTAACAATCTAAGTACTATCACCAATTATAACTGGGGCAGGTGCGACAAAGATTTTTGTTCCAGTGCAGTATTCGGGCCGGGACCTTACTCGACAAATGCGGGGGTAATCTGGGTCAACAACTCCAATCTCAGTCTCCAAGGTTTCGCAAATGGCATCGATAATCAAGACGGCAATTCGCTCAATGTCAATAACTCCGTAATTCAAGGTTATGCGCAGTTTGGAATAAGGTCGCGAACTGTCTATCTATCGAGCACGGTCCAGATCAGCAATGTCTTGTTCGAAGACGACAGTAACGCAAACCCGTCGGGTTTAGGCTCGGCGGGTTTGATTGTTGAAGGTGGCGAGGCTTCGTCAGCTAACTCCCAGCCGGTAGGCGTAATACCACAATTTTCGGCAACTGGAAACATGCAATACATCTATTATATTGTGGTCAACAGTACCGCATTTGGCACTTCACCACTTTACCTAGCTGGCTACGCTAATACGAGTGGTGTTGGGCAAATTCGCGTTGCGTGGAACCAGATCGGCACGGCTGGGATCATTTCGTATGATGTTTTGCGCATAGTCGGCAATTATCAAAGCGCTGCCACGACACCACCGCTTGGTACTGGCGCGTTTGCGGTAGCAACAGGAGTGCCCGCGACTACTTCTTGTGTAAACCTAGTGTGCTCTGTTATTGACGATGCTGCTGTGCCCCCGTCGTCGTACACCATCCCAGCCGTATCATTCTACTGGCCAGCGCTGACGTTATGGCCCGGCAACGTCATCCTTACACAATCTTCTGACTACCAAAATACGGGCGGAGGAGTTCCTACTCAGTACTACGCTAATTCTATAAAGAGCGGCGGGATAGTGTCTTCGGCCGGCGGTTTTGAGCCTTCCGTATTTGCCCAAGAGTGTAATCCCCAGAGTAATTGGTCTCCGATCTGGATGCAGTGTGTGGGCGGAAACGCCGTATCGAATGACAATCCGCCGATCGTCGGAACAGTATTGCAGTTGGCCCCATATGGCGGGGCGGCCGGGGGATTGAAGGGTCGTCAGATATTCGAAATGGACCCTTCCAGTGGTCTGGGCGCGACCGAGATCATCACGCTTATGGACTCGAACTTCGTTAAGACAATGTCAACTCCAGGTAATAGGCCAAGCTGGGACGCGCTGGATACTTATCTCGGTGTCGATCAGCCCCCTGCATATCCCTCCGGATTTCAGCTCGCGTTTGGAGCTCCGGTGGCCGTTTCGGAATATATCGGTCATGTTCCAGACGGGGTTAGCTGGCTTGAGCGTCTCACGGGAACTGGGAAGTTGTTCCGCGTTCCAGTACAACTAACACAGATAGGCACTGGGACAGCAGACAATACAGATGCCATGGGAACTCTTTTCATTGTCGGTGCGACTACAGGTACGTACGTATTTTCAGGAAAATACTTGTCGGCCCCTGGTTGCAATTTAACTCCCATGTCGGATCCGACTAATACTGGCGCCTACTGGGTTACAGTTACTTCCTCGGGCGTCACCGCAAACGTAACGATCCCCGGTAACATCTCGTTTACGTACCAATGCTGGTTCCACACATAATTCGAGTGCCACCCAAAGGATCCCCCTGCTTTCGTTTTCCTCCTTTCCTGCCATGCCGCCGAAATGACGGACCTACTGCGAAAGAGCTCGTGTCAGCGAGAAAATCCGTAATTCGTGGTTGGCGACCTACATGTCGACGATTCTCACATGCACGTGACGCTGGAAGGTCTCGGTTGGAGCGGTCCCGACAAATAACGGCGCCATCCTCCGAGCCAGGTTCGTTGAGGTGAGGTCTATCAGCAAAAACGCCGACACCCAAAAGAATACGCATAAATAGGATCCCACTGCGAAAAGCCAATCTTCGAAGCATGCGTGAATCAGACCGGCCACTACAACCATGGCAAAGGGTACCGCGTAATGATGAACATCACCAGTTGTTCGCATCCACCTGTATACCCGAGTCGCAGCCCGAATCAGAAAAAGCAGCAGCAGCAAGAACGGCGCAGCACCCAATATTCCCATGTATTCGGCCATCGCCAAATAGCTACTGCCGTGTTCGCGGTTCGAGCCTTCCACTGAGTAGATAGGGGACGGACCGACAGATCCGGCTCCCCGCAGATCGCTTGTTCCGAATCCAGTTCCAAACCACGGATGGTGTTTGACTGCGGCGATTGTGTCCTCCCAGGGTGTTTCTCGTGATCCGATGACACCGGGACGACCTCCGATGCTCTGCACCTTGAAGATGAATCGCGCGTTCAAAGAGTCCATTAGTTCACTCATGTGGGACGGGCTCGCAACTGCCATGAACTCAAGAAATAAAGCGGCACAAAACGCGGTCTTCAGCACCAAGCCCGGACGGCGGAGCCCAAAGGCGAGACCTACAATGACCACCGCACTCGACACGATTCCGGCCCTGCAGACACTCACATAGAGCAAAAAGCCACATAGCGCCAAAGCAACGGAGCGATGTTGACGTTGTGTTCGGCGCTCTGCAGTCAGCACCGACCAAAGCATAATTGGCATCGCAACAACGCCTACGAACGCTCCCAGATTGTTTGGGTTTCCGAACAGGTCGAAACCGGCGAAATAGGAGGCGGCAACACCGAATACAAGAAGCTCACAACTCAAAACAATACTTCCGACAAATTGTCCCGGGCGACTCACCAGGGCCGCCCGTGCACCCGTGGCAGAGTATAAAAGAAGCAAAAATAAGCTGAGTACCTTCAGAAGCGCTGTCCTGGGTGCCTCGGATGCGCTAGCGGAGGCCGTAGCGGCGAATAAACAAAACAAGGCGACCAAATGAAATGATCCAAAATGTTCTGTCCGGTCGATTCGCATCCATAGAGTAAACCCCACCAGGGCACCGAACGCTAAGAAAAGCCATCGGATCGCAAAACTTTCCACAGAAAACGGAAGATTCGTGCCGGCTAGGAGAAAGCATCCCATCGTTGCCAAGAAGAAGATTTTCTCAAATCGCCAGAGACATCCAACCACGATCTCGATCACAATCAGCGCCCCGAGAAATGTGGAGTTTGCGAAGATACCGGGATTTCGCCACAACGACGTAATAAGGAACCAAGACCCTATTAAGCCTAACGGAATTAGAAAGTATCGAAAGTGAGTAGTCATTGTGCGGTCGCCTTCCGAACCATTGATCACGCTGTGCAGACCGCCCCTTGCATCCAATCTTCTCGGAAGCGAGTCCGTTGAACTTGTGGCCATACGCCATTCGTTGACAGCTATTTTATTTCCAACCGACAATAATCTTTCAATTCAGTTTGGGATTGCCAGAGTATGGAACCAGGCTCTCTCTGTGAGCGGGTGTGGGTTAACTTGGGCTCCGTATAATTTGTAGTTGGCACCTTGCAGTAGCCTCGTGACCTGATCGGAGTTCCGGGCAGTAACCTCGCACCATATCTTTGGTCTCACCTCTCGCAGAATCCTTTCTGCACCCTTTAGCACGAATACTTCGTGGGTTTCTACGTCGATTTTCAAGACATCTGGCGGCGGAAAGTACTGCAAAAGGAAATCTAGGCTTAACGAAACCGTCGTTTCAAAGCATCGAGCAGTGTTTCCTTCAATAACCCCGATGGTCTCAATCATGTAGTTTGAAGCCCTGGCCTGTTCGGCGACTGCCAGCTTAGAGATCCGATTGGAATTAGAAATCGAAGCACACAATACTTCAATCTCGGCACAATTGCAGTTTTCTGACTTGAGTCGCTGAGAGGAGCGATGAATCAAGTGAGCAAGCCAAAAATCTGGTTCGATAGCCAACACCGAACCGGAACGTCCCGAAAGCGCGGCAGCACATGCGCTAAACAGCCCTACATTTGCACCAACGTCCCAAACGACAGAACTTGGTTCTACCGTCTCCCCCACCATCCTGTAGAGCACAGGGTCGACGCGCGACATGAAACCCCAAAAGCGCAAGCCGGCCTCGGGTGTGACATATAGCGGAAGCCGCCCGAATTCCGGAGGTAACCGACGGCAGAAGACTATTCCTCTGCTCAACCTCTCCGCCAATCGTCGAGCGCTCATAGATGGGAATAAACACTTTATCAATTTTCGCGACCAATGTCTTGGCTTGAAACACCCAGTACACCGAGTGCTGTTTGGGAATTTGCGCGAGTGGATTCCTCGAATTGGGCTGCCGGGCTTTCGGGTTGGAATATCGATCAATTGCTGGGCCGGTTCTATGGCTTCGTCGGAGGGGACGCGGTCTGCGGGTGCTCCACGCGAGCGTGGTCCGCCGGTGGCCCAATCGGTGTGCTTTGGTGTCTTTTCAATGACTTTCTGTCGTTCCCGGCGTCGTCAAGTCGTTGAAATGCGCTGCTGTCATGTATTCTGTTGGCCTCATAACCCAAAAGTCAGTGGGTCAAATCCTCCCCCGGCAACCAACCTTCCCAATCCGTTGCAGCCTTTCGGTAAAAGTTTCTTGACCCCTCTTAACCCCTCTTGCCCGAGAGCCGACTTTGGGTGTTACGTAATCGTCGTTCTTAAAAAAGGGTATCTCTAGCACATCTGCGCCCCTTGGGTTTCGACGTAAAGTGCGTAAAGGGATTGGCTCGCGGTCATAAAAAGACGGTTGCGCTTGGCGCCGCCGAAGCACAGATTGGCGCAGACTTCGGGGAGATGAATCTTGCCGATCAGGGCGGCGTCGGGGGCGAAGATGTGCACTCCGTTGTAGTCTGCGCCGGCCCATCCGGCCGCGGACCAGACATTCCCGTCTACGTCGCAACGGATGCCGTCGGAGGTGCCGGGCGCCATGTTCACAAACAAGCGGCCGTTCTTCAGGCGCACGCCATCTTCCACGTCGTAGACGCGAATCGGAATTGGATCGCCTGGATGCTTGGGGCGGCCGGAATCCACGATGTAGAGTTTTTTTTCCTCGGGGGAGAAACAGAGGCCGTTGGGTTTATCCATGTCGCTGGCAACCACGGTGGCCTCGCGGGTTTTGGGGTCGAGGCGGTAGACCTGGGCGGGAAGCTCGAAGGCAGCTCGGTGGCCTTCGTAGTTCGACATGATGCCGTAGCCGGGGTCGGTGAACCAGATGGCGCCGTCGGAGTGCGTGACCAGGTCGTTGGGGGCGTTGAGCTTTTTGTTTTGAAAACTATCGCTGAGCACGGTGATGGAGCCGTCGTATTCGGTGCGGGTCACGCGGCGGGAGTCGTGCTCGCAGGTGAGGAGGCGGCCCTGGCGGTCGCGGTAGTTGCCGTTGCTGTAGTGGGAGGGGTTGCGGAAGACGCTGACCTCTTCGGTGTCTTCCAGCCAGCGCAGCATGCGGTTGTTGGGAATGTCGCTGAAGAGAAGATAGCGGCCATCGGCGAACCAGACTGGCCCTTCGGCCCAACGCGCTCCGGTGTAGAGGCGCTCGACGGCCGCGCTGATGACGACGTATTTGGCGAAGCGCGGGTCGATGATTTCGATCGCCGGGTCGGGATATGGGACGGGAGTTTTGCGTTCTTGCGGCTCCGCTCGGGCCCGGGATTTGAGGGCAAGGGTTGTGGCTGCGCTGGCGGTCAGGGTTAGGAATGTGCGTCTTTGCATGGGAACCTCGGCGGCTGAAAATGCTTGTGGAGCGAGTTTCTCTTCCGCCCTTTCCGGGCTGACTCATTTCCTGCTTTCCACCCCTGGCTTGCGCCATGGGCTGCATTCTTGCGCCGCTTTGCGGCTGAAATAACTTCGAGCCAGACAAGCTTCTAAGCTAAGGCGTACAGATACTCAACGAAGGACCCTACGGCTCCGTCGATGCCTGTCACTTTGGGATCACTCGAGTCGATCAGATAATACTCATTTGGCGCGTGGGCGCCGGTGCCGTGGCCCAGGCCGAAATGCCCGGCGGGAAGGCTCAGAGGTTCGCTGGTAAAAATGTATCCTGGCCAGGAACCTGCGGAACGCGGCCACAGTACCGGATCCAGACCCATCTTGCGGTAGGTTGCAATCTGCGCCTGGATTAACTTGGAATCCTGCGAGGTTTGGGTGGGATCGTAGCCTCCGCTCATGTTGACTTCGATATCGCCAAAACCTTTTTTCGCGAGATGATCTTTCAGAAGCTGTAGCGTGCCGGAGGCGGTCATGTCGGGAACGAGGCGCATGTCGATCTTTGCTACGGCGCGATGGGGCAGAACGGTTTTGCCCCCAGGGCCGGTGTAGCCGCCGACCAGGCCTTCGATGTTGATGGTGGGTTTGGACTCGAGCAGGACCAGCGAGTCCAGCCAGTTCGCATCGTGCACCCAGTGTTCGACGCTGAGCTGCTGCTTCGCCAAAGCCTCGCTGCGGCGAGCGGCGACCTCTTGAATCATCTTCATCTGCGCTGAAGTGAGTGGCTTGGCTTTGTCGAAGAAGCCGGCGACGGCGGGCGTGTGTCCGTCGGCTTCGATGAGCGTGTTGAGGGCCTGCACCAGATGCCAGGACGGGCTATCTACTTGCGCTTCGAGGCTGGAGTGGACGTCGTGTTTGGGGCCGCGTCCCCACTTTTCGCCGCTGGAAATCAGTTCGAGTTCGACCACGCCTTTGGCGCCGAGCGATATTTGTATGCCTCCGTCCAAATCCTGGCCGGCTTCAGGGATGAATACGCCCATGCATTTTTTCAATGCGGCCGTAACTTTGGGAGTGCGGACGATCTCGGGAAAATGCGGCGAACCGATTTCTTCTTCGCCCTCACAGACCAGCACTAAATTTACGGGCAGAGTTTTTCCCGCCGCTTTGAAGGCGTGGAGAGCGCCGAGGAAGGCGGTTTCAGGGCCTTTCTGGTTCACCGCGCCGCGGCCTATGCAGATTCTTCCGAGGCCTTCTTTGTCAACGATCTTGCCCTCGAGCGGCGGCGAAGACCACTCGGAGGGGTCGAACTGCTTTACGTCGTACATGAAATAGATGCCCACCGTAGTGGGCGCTCCGGCGTCGAGGATACCGAACACTCCGGGCTTGCCCGACGTAGGGATAATTTCCACGTTGGCGAATCCCGCGTCGTGCGCCAATTTCGCCATGTATTCCGGACCTTGGGGATAGTTGCGGTTTTCGGCCGCGATCGAGGGGAGGGCGATCCAGTCTTGCAGGCGCTTCACGTTCTCGTCATGCATCTTGGGGATTTGATTCAGCACGGATTGCTTGTCGGAGTTGGCCGAAGCGTCCGCGGAGAAGGCTGCGACTGGCAATGTGGCGATGGCGGCGCCGGCGAGCGCGCCCTGGATGAATTCGCGACGATTGCATTGGTTTTGGATCGGGTCGTTTTGGATTGAGTTCGGCAATTGGGTCTCCCGTGTTGCGAACGGTGAAGCGTGTCCAGGGTTTGATTTCATATTTTCTGCTGCGGGTTTTTGTCGGAGGACATCATACCAGCGGATTTCGCGATGGCGGGGAAAGTTTCCTGCGCCGGCGGTAACGCGGGACGGCCGAGGGCGGCTGTCTCCATATGCGTCGATCTTGCTAGGGCTTGGATTCTTGCAAGAGGACTACGTCGGAATCGATGTGGCCGCGCAGGATGCCGAGATTCTTTCCATCGGGGGACCAATGAAAGGCAAGAATCTGCTCGGAATCGAATTGGGTGATCGGGTGACCCGTAGAGCCATCGATGGGCTCGACCCAAATGTTATCCACGCCGTTTTCGCGAACGGGATAGGCGACCGCTTTGCCGTCGGGCGTGAAGCGGGGACCGGCGGCGATGTGGGGATTCACGGTAATAAGCCGGGGCGGGCTCGAAGTGGAGACCTCGAGCAGGGCAATTTTTGCAGTGCCCAGGCCGCTTTCGACATTCACGAATTCGACCAGGTAGGCGAGGATTTTTCCATCCGGCGAGATGCCCATTCCGCGGCCTGCCTGAAAGGCATGGGGAACGGCGCTGCCGGGCACAATCTCAGCTTTGCCGGAGCCATCGAGCGCGACCCGCCAGATGTTGGTGACCTCGCGAAAAAAGAAAACCCAATTGTGATCGCCGGAGCAGGCGGAGGAAGAAGACCAGCCATCGTTGCCGCCATCGGTCAACTGCGTGGGGTGGGAGCCATCGGCGTTCACGCGCCAAATGCCCGTGCCGTTGCTGCCCCCATGAAACGCCCAGGGGAACACGATATAGTTTGGTCCGCAGGATGAGATCGCGAGAATAGCGGCTGCGGGATCACCGGTGAGCGTGGTAGGATTTTTTCCGTTGCCGTCGGTGCGCACCAGGCGCGTGAAATCGGAGGTCAGCAGGGCCCCGTCGGCGCTCCAGTTAAAGTGGGCGATCTTTTCTCCGTCGATCGCCAGCGGCGCGATGGCGGACGATGTGCTGCCGGCGCCCGGCAGGACAAACAGGTTGCTCACCGGTTTCTCCTGGACTGTGGCGAGAGTTCTGCCATCGGTGGAAAGCGACAAGGTCGCGTAGGTATTGGTGTCGTGCGAGATAGGGCGAAGCTGGCCGTCGGAGAATGAAACGAAACCGATCTGAACGCGGTTCAGTTCCGGACCTTTTTGGTGGTAAGTGACGAACAGGCCATCGCCGGCCTTGGACCACTGCATCGCGGTGATATCTTTATCGGCGAAGCTGAGAGTTTTTATTTTTCCGCTGCCAACGTCAAACAAGTTCACCACGCCGAAGGCCTCGGGAGCAGCGTAGGGATAGGCGATGGTCTTGCCGTCGGGAGACCATGCCAACCAACGCGGAAGAAAATCCAGTTTCTTATCGAAGAGAACCTTTTCGTCGGTGCCATCCAACTTTGAACTGAGCAGACGGAACTTTCCGGTCTCGGGATCGTTGGCCCGGAAATAGGCCAGGCGCGCGCCATCCGGAGAAAACGAAAAGGCGCTGTCGACGTCACGCACGACGGCTTGCGGAGTGCCACCGAGTACGGGAGTGCGATAGATATTGAAATCGCTATTGATGGAGTTCTCGGCTTTGCGGAAGTAAACGTAATTGCCGTCCGGGGAGAACGCCAGGTTGGGGATGGTGGCGGAAGGCGGAACGATTTGTGTGTCGCTGGCGGTGGCCACATTGCGCAGCCATAGGCTGTTCAGGCCCTTGTCGGAAGTGACCGTGAGCAAGTACTTGCCGTCGGCAGAAATCGCTGTCGCCAGCGCCTTATTCGAATTGGTGACCTGCGCGATGGTGAAGTTTTGAAAGGGAGTGGGCACGGCGCGATGCAGCATGGAGTAGACGCCGAAGCCGGCGGCGGCGAGGACGGCCAGGGCGAGGATGGCGCCTCCAGCCAAACCGAATTTATGTTGCTTGGCGGCCGAAACTACCGCCGAACTGCCGCTGCGCGACGATTGTACCGTGGCGCTCGCGGGCGAGGGGGCTGCGCCCGTCGCGGAGGACAGCCCCTGTGTTCCGCTCGCGGCGCTTGAGATGGCAACCGCGGCTGAATCGGGCGCGGCGCTGCGACTTGATTCAGTCTGGCGCTTGAGGCGTTTGAGGTCGGCACGCATGTCGGCGGCGTGCTGGTAACGCAGTTCGCGATCTTTCTCCAGGGATTTGTCGAGGATGCGCTGGAGCTCGGCGGGCAGCGAGGGGTTTAGCCGCACGGCAGGCACGGGATCGCGATCGAGAATTTCGTGGAAGATAACCGCGGAGCTTTCGCCGCGGAAGGGCAATTGGCCGGTGGCCATCTCGTAGAAGACCACGCCAAAGGAAAACAGGTCGGTGCGGGCGTCCAATTCTTTGGCGCGAGCCTGCTCGGGCGACATGTAGGCGACGGTGCCGATCGTCGACCCGGGGCTGGTGAGGTGGGTTTCCGCAGCCATCTCGGTTCGAGTCGCTTCATTCTGGCTGC
>Ga0116113_1000215_pt1 | contig 12728 bp, 9 predicted proteins | sample June2015DPH_10_2_FD_89788 | JGI IMG/M metagenome (GOLD analysis project Ga0116113, IMG submission 89788) | Peatland microbial communities from SPRUCE experiment site at the Marcell Experimental Forest, Minnesota, USA - June2015DPH_10_10 | ecosystem: Environmental > Terrestrial > Soil > Wetlands >... | reverse complement strand
GGATAGAGCGTGGGATTGCTGGGCCTTTGTTCGCCATCCTGATCCCAGTCCTCCGGGAATACGTGGAAGGAGAGGCTGATGCGGCCGAATTCCTCGAAGCTCAGGCCGCTGCGCAGCGTCTCGGTCACGCGCGCGATCACCGTGTTGGGAATGGAGCGGCCGTCTTCGACCGCGACTTCGGTGAACATGACTCCGACCACGCAGTCGATGGCATACCAGCCCGTGATATCGGTCTCCCGGGTGGAGGCGGCCAGGGCGGCCATGATCTTTTCTAGAATTTTGCGGTTCTTTTCTGGCGCCAACGGTTCGCCCATATCGAGCAGCAGAAGGATAAAAGGCTTGCGCGAGCGCTCGCTGCGTTTTCTTTCGAGCGTAATCATCCGCCGGAAAGATTCCGCGTCCAGCATACCGCGGTCCGCGGACGAAGCAGCGTCCGCGCGCGGGGTTAAGATGTTGCCGTTACTGCGTTTTGGTGTCACGATTCCCTCCGCCGGATTGGCCCGATTACCTACGGGCAAACATGCCGATTACTGACCAAGTTTCATTTGGGGGGATCTTAGGGGGAAGTTCCAAAGCAAAAACCGTTCAGCCGGCGCCGCCTCTTCTTATTATTTCGGGCGGTCGCCCTCCGTCGTGTAACGCTGATAATAGTCGCTGTGCGCCGCGTTCGAACTGCTGTTGACGAGCGCGCCCAAAAGCTTTGAGCGCTCAATCGCCTCCAGCCCGCGCTGCAGTTGCTTTTTCTCGGTGACGCCGCGGCGCGTCACCAGCAGGATACCATCCGCCATGCGCGACCAGATACTGGCATCGGCCAGAGGCAGCACCGGCGGAGAGTCGATCAAAATCCAGTCAAACCAGTCTTCCAATTGCAACATCAGATTCGCCATTTTTCCGGATTGCATCAGCTCCAAAGGATTCTCCGGGGCGCTGCCCGCCGGCAGAATCCAGAAGCCCAGGCTTTCCAAGCGGTAAAGATTGATATTCGGGACCTGGCCGGAGAGCCAGTCGCAGAGGCCGGTGAGGCGGCCCAAACCAAACTTGTCGGCGGCGGTCGGGCGCCGCAGATCGCCTTCGAGCAGCAGCGTCTTATGCTGTTTTCTCCGGGCCAGGGTGCACGCCAGATTGGCGGCGACGGTGCTTTTGCCCTCCTGGGGAATGGTCGAGGTAATGAGAATCTTTTTTAACGGACGGCTTTGCCGCATCTGCCGCAGACGCACCGCCAGAAAGCGGAATTTCTCCGCGCCCAGGCTTTCTTCCGCACCCACCGATACCAGCCGGCTGCTGGGCGCGATCGAAACTGGAATGGAAGGAAACTGCTCGAGGGCGATCGAGGGCCGCTCCAACTCACGGCGATCGAGCTCCGGGCGCCCGAGTTCGCGTCGGCCAAGATCGCGGCGATCCGTTTCCCGGACCTCAGGTTCCCGGACCTCAGGCTCCCGGCGCATCGACTCTCGAAGATCCCCTTCGCGGCGGCGCGTAGCGGCGACATCCGAGGGCTCGCGGTCGAACTCCGGTAGATCGGCAAAGCGATCGAGCGCGGCACCATCCATCTCAGCCCGGTCTGGATCCTCATGATCCACTTTGGCACGATCCGCTCCGATACGATCCGGCTGAGCGCGATCGGCCTGATCCCGCTCGCGGCGGGTTGCGCTGGCGGCATTCTGCGCCCGCATCTTGCGCTCCGCCAATTGCAGCAATTCGGTGGCGTGCGGCAGGGTAGACTTCCGAGTCTCCGGCATCTCCGCCCCGTTGGCCTCGGCTTCCGACCTCTGTAAAGCGTCAAAAATATGGCTCATGCCGCGAACCCGGCTTTCCCGGCTATGTCTCTCGCCTTCAGGTTTCTCGAATTCATGATTCTGACGTTCATTATTCTGACGTTCATTGTTCTCACATTCATTATCTGGTTGATCAATTCAAGATGAATCGCTTTCACGATTGTCAATCATCGAAACTTTCGTTTGCAGCTTTGCTGCCATACTGCCTCTTGCTTCAGAGGACGTTGCTCTCACTGCTCTCGCATCCGCAGGCTCACGCGGCTGGTCAATTCCTGTTCTTCAGTTTTCTCCGCTTCCGCTCTCTCCGCCTCCAGGCTGGCATATAACTCAAGCAATTTCCTGGCCACATTCTGCAGGTCGGCTTCCCCGCTCTGGCCGTTTTTCTTCCCGCTGCGAGTGTGAACTGCCAGGCGAAAGTCGCTCGCAATGGTGTCGATCATGGCGGGAGTTACGCTGGTCGAATGCTGGGCATAACCGGCGATCAGCCCATTCTCGCAAATCGTATTGATCAGCCGCGGAATCCCCCGGGAGTACCGGTGCACCGCAGCGACGGTCTCAATCGGGAACAGAGTTGCCGGATCGGAACTGCCCGCCAGCTGCAGCCGGCGTTCGATGTAACCCTGGGTTTCGTTGAGGTCGAGCGCCGCCAGATGCGAGCGCAGCGCGATGCGCTGCTTTAACTGCCGCAACTCGACCGAATCCAGCTTCTCATCCAGTTCGGGCTGGCCCACCAAGAGAATCTGCAGCAATTTTTCGTCCGCGGTTTCGAGGTTCGTGAGCAACCGAATCTCTTCGAGAATGTCGGTCGAAAGATGGTGGGCCTCGTCGACGACCAGCACCGTGGTCAGTTTTTTTTCGCCGCGGGCGACCACGTAATGGGCCAACTGCAACAGCAGTTCGCTCTTGTTCTTGCCCGCGGCCGGCAAGCCCAGATCGCCGATCACATACTGCAGAAACTCGATCGGGGTCAGCCGCCCGTTGAACACGTAGGCGTACTTGACGTCACGGCTGTGGGTGAGCAACTGGAGCAGGCAGCGCAGCAGCAGCGTCTTGCCCGTGCCCACCTCCCCGGTCAGCACCACAAAGCCCTTGTGCCGCCTTACCCCGTAATAGAGCGCCGCGAGCGCTTCATTATGTCTCGCCGTGGGAAACAGGAACGAAGGGTCGGGGGTGATCTCAAAGGGGTTGCGCTTCAGGCTGTAATAAGCTTTGTACATGAGGTCTTGCTAGTTCGCGCTCTTGCAAATTCGCGCTCTGGGAATTCGCGGTCCTGCCAGTTCCGGATTGCCCACCGGCCCTAGCCGCGCAGATAGCTCACGGCCGAACCCAGCAGAATCATAATCGAAATAACGGCCGCCGTCGCCCACCCCACCCACATCTGCTTGCGCTCGGCTTGCAGATCGGCCACGATCGAAATCGAGGGAATCTCGGAGATAACGGCCACGGGCAAAAGCTTCTCGATGGCCTTCTCCTCGTAGACTCTGTCGTCCATCAACTCGTAGCTCCCGGCCACGACGATGCCCAGAGCCAGCCCAATCCCAAGTCCAATGCCCCAAAACTTCAGGCGATTGGGAAAGTCCGGCCGCAGCGGCAGGCTGGGCGGATCGATGATGCGGAAGCGCTCGCCCTGCTGCAGCAGTTCCATGCTGGTGGCCCGGGCGGACTCGTTCTTCTTCTTCAGCAGTTCGTCGTAATCGGCCTTCGACTGTTCGTAGCCGCGGGTGAGATCGGAAAGTTGCTGCTCCCGCACCGGCTCTTGGTTCAGCCGGGCCTGATAGTCGGCAACCTTGGTCTTCAACTCCGCCACCGCACGCTCGCGGTTGGCGATTTCCACGCGGTTGGCCTGAATCTGTCCCTGCACCTGCGCCATCGGAGACGAAGGGTCCACCGCCTCGGCGGTGCTGGCGCTGCCGGCGGGATCGCTCTCTCTATTCTTCAAGTCGGCGGCGATTTTATCCCGCATCTTTTCCGTCTTGGCGATCTGCTCTTTCAGCTTGCGGACGTCGGGATGGCGGTCGGTATAACGCGAGCTGAGGTCGGCCAGCTGCGCCCGCAGGCGGTCGAGCTCCTGATCGATCGCCGGCAAGCCCATCGGAGGCGAGCCGCTTCCGCTCTTTACCGAGCCTTGCAGCGAACGATATTGGCTGAGCAGGGTTTCCAGATACACACGTTGCTGGCTGGCGGTATTCAGCGCATCCTCCTCGGATTGCAATTGGCCTTGCATGCCGGAGAGGATCTGGAGGTTGCTGCTCACCTGCGTGGGCAACTCGCCGGGGTGCTGGCCCTTGAAGTCGCGAATCTTGTCTTCCTGCACCGAGAGGGCCTTGCGCGCCGTCTCCAGTTGGCTCTCAAGGAATTTGGTGGTGCCCTCCGACTCCGTCTGGCGCACTTCCAGGTTCTCGCTGATAAATAAATTAGTAAGTTCGCTGGTCACCTGCTGCGCCACCTGCGGGCTGCGCGACTGGTAGGAGACGTGGAAGGCGCTTACCCGGTTCTCCGGGTCGCGCACCAGCTCAATCTCGACGTCGCGGCGCATTTGCTCGACTTTTTCGTCCGGGGTCATGGGCCGCTGATTGTCGATGTAGAGATTGTGCTGCTCGATGATGTGCAGCAAGCGGGTGCGGCTCAGGATCTGCTCGGTAATGCTGCGCAGCCGGTCCTGCAGATCGTCGTTCACGTTGGGGGTGACGTAATCCTTGGGCATGGTTGGTTGCTCGACCAGAATCACGGTGGTCGAGCGATAGCGCGCCGGCAGAACCCAGCTCACTCCCCAGATCAAGAGCCAGGCCACCACCAGCGGAATCAGGAACTGCATGTGGCGGCGGCGGACCATTCCGAGATAACGCTCGAGATCGAACCCGCCCCAACTTGCTTCTTCGAGATCTTCAACCATAATTGAACGTTTCCCTAAGTACATTCCGGAAGCCGCGGCTTCCGCGATGATTCCCGGGACTACCTTCCCAGGGGCCGCGAGAACTGATAGGAAACCGAAACGAATTCGCGGTTGGTGTCCGGATTCGCAGCCAGAACCGCCACGCTACTGTAATCCTGATGCAGCCGGGAATAGCCCAGCTGCAGGCTCAAATGCTGGCCCACCAGCTGCTGCACCGAAGCCGTGCCCGATACCGAATGCCCGTTGCCGCTCAAAGCCGCCGCGTTGGCCAGAAGATCGTTCTGGGCATATCCGGCGACCGCGGTCGCGCTCAGGGTGTGCGAGAGTTGCTGCCGCAGCGAGGCGCTGGCGCCGTCCATTTTTACCGCCCCCAAAAGCCCGCCGCCCCCGGAAATCATGTGCGAATAACTGATGGCCGCGCTAGTATGCAGTCCCTGCCAGCTGACGCTGCCCCCGGCATCCGGATTCCAGCTGTGCACGGACGGAGCTGCGACCGACCCTGCGGCGGAAAACTGCGCGTCGCTGTCGGCGTACTGCGCGCCGCCAAACGCCGAGATCGAAAAGCGCGGGTTCAGATACAGCGTGTAAAAACCCAGAGCGGCATGAGTCTGAGTCTGATTGGTCTCCGTTCCGGGATACGACTGCAGCCGTTGATACTGATAAATCGCTCCCAAATAATTCATCCTGGAAACGCGCACCGCGTAGAAAGCGGAGCCGGCCTGCGACTCGGAATCGAATAATCCCGGAACCTGCGCGAGATCCGGATAGTGCAGGTTGGCGAAGCTGCCTTCGGCTCCAACCATGCTGTTGGCGCCAAATTGATAAGTAATGCCCACATTACCGGTATTGCTCAGCCGGTCGGCCACCGGGGCGATCACCGACTGGTTCGCCACCGTGGTTCCGCCGGAAACCACCCCGGCAGCTCCCAGATTCGGCGCGTTGAATACGTTCGAGGATTTCTGCAGCCCATCTCGCGCGGAAAAGGTCACGTGCGGACTCAGGCGGTAGGTAAACTCGAGCCCGAGATTCTCATCCGATTCGTTATAGGCGCTGACCTTCTGATAAAAGGTGAAGCCCGGCGCGTAGGACAAAACCCAGTGCATGCGCGAGGAGGTTTCATCGAGCGCGACGGTCGGCCAGATCGAGTAACTCAGGCTGCTCTTCGGCGCGCCGCTGATCCCGGCCAGCACGTTGTCGGAGTAGGCGGTATTGAAGGTCACGCCGCCGCGCAGATAGTTGGCGCGCTCCTCCGCGCTCACCGAAATGGGATAGCTCCCTCCGCTGGCCGGAGGAGGCGTCAGCATGCGGGTCGAAGTCTGGTCAAGATCCCTATTCGTGGAATCGGCACCCGGGAGATCGGCGTTCGGCGCCCCAGTCACCACCGGCACCGGAACAGCGGGCTGCTCCTCGGACGCAGGCGGCTGCGCGCCCTGCTGCGCTACCGCAAACCGCGACGGCAGCGCCACGCCGGCCAACAGCAGCAATCCCCACCCCAATAAGTCGCGAAAGCGCATGTCGTTCAAACGATATTTACGGAGCACTCGGTTCCCGGAAGATGCCTGCGAACTGGTTCTACGGAGCATGATTTATGCAAAATTTGTGCAGAACTGTCTACGGAACAATATCTACGGAACAATAATCGTGTCGCGAGGCTGCAGCTTGACGTTCTGCGCCATGTTCTTGCCCTGAACGACTTCTTTGTAATTAAACGAAAGCCGAGTCTCGCCCGTCGCGGTCTGGCGCAGAACGTAAATGGATTTCTGCTTGGCAAAATCGCGGAAGCCTCCGGCCAGCGCAATGGCGTCGAGCACCGTGGGCGAGTTCGCGATCACATAGGCTCCCGGTCTCACCACCTGCCCCAGAATATTGAATTTCTGGCTGTTGACCTGCTGCACCATCACCGTGACTTCAGGCTCGGAGATGTAATTCTTGAGCTTGCCCGCAATCTCTTTTTCGAGCGCCGCAGGAGTTTGCCCCGCGGCCTGCACTTCACCCACCAGGGGCAAGGAAATCTTGCCGTCGGAGCGCACCGGGATGGAGCGCGAAATATCCGGCTCCTTCCACACGTTGATGGCGAGCACATCGTCGTTGCCGATGACAAAGGTGTCGTCGTGCGGTTTGGACGCAGCCGCGGGCGCCGCCCCGTTCGCGGCTTCCCCAGCTCGTTCCACGAGAGCGTTTTGCGCGGGAGGATTGGGGGGCGCGCCAGCGCCGCCGGCCGCAGCGCTTTGCGCGGCCAGCGCAGCGCAGAGAGAGGCCCCGAGCGGCAGCAGCCACAGCGCACGCACCCATGTCCTCGACTTCGCTGAAAATTTTCCAATCATGGTGTCTTTATCTTTGTCTTCATTCTTCATTCTTCATTCTTCATTCTTCCCGGAGTTTTTCCCGGATCACACGCCCTGATAACGCGGCTGACTCAGGCGGAGCCGGTTTCAACTCGCCTTCCCATCGCCTTTGACGCCATTGCCCGGCACGGACAATTCGTCTTCCGGCAGCGGGGCGAGATAAGAGTCCGGAGCGCGCATATGGTACTGCTCGATTTTGTATAACAGGGTCCGATAACTGACCCGCAGCAAGCGCGCCGCGGCTTTGCGGTTCCAGCCGGTGCGCCGGAGCGCCGCGCCGATCGCATTCTGCTCCGCCTCCGACTTGATGCCCTGGATCAGCGACTTCAACGATTCCGGTTGCGATTGCGGCCTTACCGATTCACTCCGGCCGAGTTCGTCCTGGCCTAATTCCTTTGCATCCCAGGGCGCGGTTGCCACGGTGACCGCGATCGAGGCCTGGCGGCCGTTGTCGCCGAGGCCAAAGCGATTTTCCCCGAGACTCAGCTCCGGGTCGCCGGCCAGCAGATATCTTTTGGCGAAGGTTTCCAATTCCTTAAGGTTGCCCGGCCAGGAATAGCGCTGGCAGGCCTCCAGCACTTCAGCCGACAGGGTTCGCGGCGGCAGGCTGTAGTGCTTGGCCAGCTTGTGCATGAGGTAGCGCAGCAGGGTGGCAATCTCGTCCTTGCGCTGGCGCAGCGGCGGCACATGCACGGTGAAAACGCTCAGGCTGTAATACAGATCCTCGCGCAACTGCTTCGAGGCCACCGCCCGGCTCAGGTTGGTGCTGCTGGCGGCAAAAATCCGGACGTCGGCCGGCGCCGCTTCGGCGATCGCAGTCCGCCGGAACTCAGCTGGCAAAGCGTGACTGTTTCCCCCGTTTTTCGGCGCGTCATGATTCTGCGCACCCTGATTCTGCGGACCCTGATTCTGCGCGCCCTGATTCTGCAACACCTGCACCAGCCGGGCCTGCAGCGCCGCCGGCATTTCGGCGACCTCCTCCAGGTAGATGGCGCCTTTCTCTCCGGGAGCGAACCGGCCCAAACTGGTGCGGGAAAAGCCCAAGCCCGCTTCCGGCTCTTGGCCGAACAGTTCGACTTCGAGCACAGACTCCGGCATCTCGGCGCAGTTGACGCGCAGCAGCTTGAAGCCGGAGCGTACCGAAAGCTTATGAATCAGGCTGGCCACCGCGTATTTTCCGCTGCCCGCCTCGCCCAGGATCAATACCGGCACGTCGGCTTGCGCGAGCAGCTCCACGTGGCCGCGCAGCTTCTGCATAATGGGGCTGGAGCTGACGAACATGCCATCCGGCCCGAGTTGTTCGAAATGCTCGCCGGAAGTCTCGCTCTGCCCATTTCCTGACAATCCCAGCTGGCGCTCGATGGCAAATTCGATCTGCTGTTCGCTAAACGGACCGGGGAGAACTTCCCTGGCTCCTAGGTTCATCGCTTCCTGCGCTCCCAGGGCGTCGTCGGAACTGCCCAGCGCGATCACCGGAAGCTCGGGCCGGATACGGCGCAGCCAGCGCAGAATGTGCAGACTCTCGGCATCGCCATGCGGCAAGCCCAACAGAAGCAGCTCCGGCATCGCTCCGGATTGCACCCGCTCCATGGCTTCGAGGCCGCTGGCCGCGGTCTCCAGATGCCAGGCGTTCGCTTCCGCCATCGACCACAGCAGACGCAGCATTGCGGCTTCTCGGCTCACGGCCAGCAAGTGAATGGTTTCCATTGGCTTTTTGAGGAGTGACGCGACCTTACGGATTGCGGACACTACTTAGGGCGGCGACTGGCTTGCGAAAACTTGCCCCGGAGAATACTTTGCAACAATTTTTTCAACCGGCTCAGACCGGCTCGACTTCGTAGCCTTCCACGCGCACCGCCAGCGAACGTTGAATCGCATCCACTGAAATCACCAGCGTGCGGTCTCCATTCCGCGAGACCAAAATGCCTTCCAGGCCGTCGAGCGCTCCGCTGCGGATGCGCACCCGCTGGCCGATCTTCAGGAAAGGATGCGACGAGTAGGGTAGCTGGCCCTCGATCAGGCTGCGCACCGCGCCGATCTGCTCTTCGGGGATTGCGGCGCCCTCGCCGCGCGCGCCCACCAGCCCAAACACTCCATCGACACGCAAAACCCGCAGGCGCTCCTCGCGCTTGGGCATAAACCTGGCGAATACGTAGCAGCTGAACAGGGGCAACTGCACCGACTTCTTGCGGTCGCTCCAGCGCCGCACTTCCGTGACCAGAGGCAGGAACGTAGTCACACCCCGCTCCTCTAAGCGCTGCGCCACCATCTTCTCGTGGCGGGGGCGGGTCTGCAACCCGTACCAGTGTTCGTTCTCCGCCGGCATCGCAGGAGATTGCATTCCCGCCTCGCCTGCCGGAGAAGGCGCCACGGAAGATTGCAACATCTCCGACGGCTGCGCCGGTTGCCAGATCGCGCTGCTCATGCTCATAGCTTCGCCCTCTAAGTCACTTCCGCGGAAGCGACCCCAAAAATGCCTAGCGACACTGGTGTCGCACACAAGATCTCCATCACGAGATCCACGGGGAGATATGGCCTAGCAGAATCAGGAGGGGGGAACTTGGTTTCTGCTATCGTTCGTTTCTTCTATTTCTTTTCTTCTATTATTTCTTCTATCGTGCTGCGAATGACAATTTCGTTTCCCGGTCACCCGATATTCCGGTCCTCCGAAAAACTCGATCTCATTTCCGGGTCAAACCGCGATCGGCCATCTTTTATCTTTTTTCTTTTATCTTTTATCTTTTATCTTTTATCTTTTTTCTTTTTTCTCTTTTATCCTTTATTTTTGCCAGTGAATCCCTACTGCGCCTGCCGCAAATTATTTCGTGGCGCGGTCACGCAGAGTACTCAAACGCCATCCGGGTACCATAGGGCCTGGGGGAGAAAACTTGCCGAACGCCAAATCCGGCATGCCCTGATGAATTCGATAGTACCTGGCATTGCAGACATCTGCAAGAGGTACACCAACCCAACGGGTGGTTACTCCTAGTCATTGCCATGAATGTACTAATGGGATGAGATAAAAAGACTAGAGATGGTTATCTCTTACCATCTCAAAAAGTCTCTGCGGTAGCCCCCTTGACCGCTGCTTCATCGCGCCATTAAGTCATTGTTAAAAAGGCATTTAATAACATATCGGGGGCAATTTATACGGCATTAAATGGCGCCCTCAAGGGGCTGCAACCACTTGTAATTCAAGATGCAATTTCTTGCATAATTGGGATTCCATTTTTCTGCAACATTTCGCGCCTACTCCAAACGTATACTTGCACCTCTGGGATCAAACTGGATAGAATCTGCTTCCGTCTGTGACCCAGCCGGTTGCGCGCCTCTATATCCAGCGCCAGAAAGACGTTATGCGGGATGCTCGCTTCAGCCCCGATCCAGTTAGCCATGATCAGGTTGGCCATGCGCCTATCAGCGATGGACAAACCGACCATACTCCGCCCATCCCAAAGCGCCGTGTCCGCGTCCTGGTTGCCGACAGTTCCCCGATTCACACCGAACTGCTTGCCGGCGCGCTCCGGCGCGACTCTCAGCTCGATGTCCTTTCGTTCGATTCCAGCTCTCACGCTCTGCCGGCTGCAGTCGTAGAGTGCCGCGTGGATGTACTCGTCATAAGCTCCGATGTGGACGATGAGCCCTCCCGCGGCTTTGAGATCCTGCAGCAACTGCGCGCGCTTCGCCCCGAGACCCGGACCGTGGTGCTGGCCAATTTATCGAAGCACGAAACGATCCTGAACGCCTTCCGCGCCGGGGCTCGAGGGGTTTTCAGCAAGGGCGAAGCCGTCGATTTGCTTTCCAAATGTATTCACTGCGTGCACCAGGGTCAGATCTGGGCGAACAGTTCGCAGATGGTGATTGCCATGGAAGCCCTGGCCAATACCCCGGCCTTTCGCGCCGTCAACGCCGACGGCGTGAACCTTCTTTCGAAGCGGGAATTAGAGGTGGTACGTTGCCTCGCGGAGGGACTGACCAATCGCGAGATCGCCGAGCGCCTGGCCTTGAGCCAGCACACCGTCAAGAACTATCTTTTCCGTGTCTTCGACAAGCTAGGCGTTTCCAGCCGGGTGGAACTTCTCTATATGACCCTGAGCCAGACGGCCCCTGGGCCGGCAGCGAAATCGGGATGGCCGCGCGCAATTGAGCAAGGCCACGCTTCCCCTGGCCACTCCCCCGACGAGATGATCATGCTGCAGCGCGCCGCCGAGGCAGGACTGCCGGCAGCCCAGTTGGCTCTGGCGCAGATGTATCTGGCTCGCCGCAGCGAGCCCGACGATGTGGTGCGCGCCTACATGTGGTACCTGGTAGCGATGGAGCGCGCGGCCCAGGCTCAGGGCCTCATCACCAAAGTCCTGACCGGAGAGCAAATCGCGCAGGCGCGGCGCGAAGCTGGCGTCTGGCTCACACGGCTGGCGCGAAGTTCGGCAACCGCGCTCGAGCGCAAGTCTACCGCCCGCCTCTCCATTTCTGCCAGGGACGCGGAATCATAACGAATCGAAACAGACGTAGCTTACGGTGCCGGTATGACAGCCTTGACCGGTGTGGAAGGTGCGCTCTCTTCGTTGCTCGAATTCACTGCCGTAGTCTCGTAGTAATAAGTCTGCCCATCCGCCACGGCGGAGTCCGTGTACGCAGTAAGCGAATCCAGTGCATTATTGATCCGGGTGAAGCTGCCCGAGCTCCCCGTCCGGCGATAAACGTTGTAGCCGATAATATTGGGTGAAGTGCTGGCGTCCCACGTGAGATTCACACTATGCGCTGGCGCAGCCACTCCCGTGCCGGCTAGCGTCACGGAAGCCGACGGGTTCGAAGCATTGCTGGTGAACACCGCGGTCACCGACGCGGTTCCACTCGATTGCGGCGTAAACGTAACCGTGAAGTTCGCGGTCTGTCCCGCTGGTATTGTCACCGGAACGCCGCTCACCGTGAACTCCGAACCTCCCACGCTCACCGAGGCCACTGTAACCGTTCCCGCGATGGCGGTAAGGGTGCCGGTCCGGGTTCCACTCGTCCCTACCGTCACCTTGCCGATGTTGATGGTGGAGGGAGTGATTTGCAGCTGCGCCGAAGCGGCTGTGGCTCCGGTGCCGGAAAGCGCAATATCCAGCGTGGCGCTCGATCCGCTGTTCGGAATCGAAAGGGTGCCGTCGCTGGCGCCGGCAACCGTAGGCACAAAAACGACGCTGAAAGTTGTGCTTTGATTCGGCGCCAGCGTCAGCGGCAAACTCAGTCCGGTATAGCTGAATCCCGCGCCCGTGACCACCGGCGTTGACAGGGTCACATTCTCGCTGCCCATGTTGGTCAGGGTCTCGCTCTGCGTCTGACTGCTCCCCACCAGCACGCTGCCGAAGTTGAAACTCGTGGGATTTGCCGTGAGGCTGCCCGGCGTAACCGCCGTTCCGGAGAGCGCGACATTGACCACGCTGATCGAACCGTCGTTGGTCAGCGCCAGATTCCCGGTCACGCTACCGGCCGCCGACGGAGCAAACACCACGCTGAAAGTCGCGCTTTGCCCAGGCGACAAAGCCAGGGGAATCGTTAGTCCCGTCGTGTTGAAACCAGTTCCGGTAACCGTGGCGTCGGTTACGTTGACCGTGGAGCTGCTGGTATTGCCCAGGGTGACCGTCTGGCTCTGGCTGGTGCCAATCTGCACATTGCCGAATGTGACGGTTGCAGGCGTGGCCGTCAGCCCGCCCGACACGGTATCTTGGG
>Ga0116113_1000213_pt1 | contig 12898 bp, 20 predicted proteins | sample June2015DPH_10_2_FD_89788 | JGI IMG/M metagenome (GOLD analysis project Ga0116113, IMG submission 89788) | Peatland microbial communities from SPRUCE experiment site at the Marcell Experimental Forest, Minnesota, USA - June2015DPH_10_10 | ecosystem: Environmental > Terrestrial > Soil > Wetlands... | reverse complement strand
TCTTTTCCACCATATCTTAACAATCCACTCTTGTTCTTTGCAGAAACCGACTTGCCTTCATCTTTATAAAAAGGCTCTCTTGTGTATTGCAAAGTAAGAAACTGCAAACTATGCTCCATTTCAGGATGCAAAGTATGGTGTCTTTCCAGAGTATCATGTACATGAAAAGGATTTACTTCAAAACCAAGTGTCTCTCCTAACCAGTGGCTATCAAAGATTCTAAAGTTTTGTCCAATTAGAGGATTGTCTCTATGAATATCGTTTAGTTTTCTGAATACCAATCCTCTGCTTGCTTCCGGCAAATCCCATAAGCAAAAACTGATAGCTTCTTCTGGACTAGGAGATAAAGCAATTGTATACACGAAGTTCTTTTTATTAATCTTGTTTCTAATGGTTTCAATATCAGAAGCAAGGCGGAGAGAACATGAATGCCATGTATTAAGCTGGTTAAGAATATAACCAGCATCAGGTTGCACAAGGATGTTTCTCTTTGGTAAGGGTTGTAAGCTTCCATGTTTTTTCCAATAATTTAATTCTTCAAGAGCTTTTGCAACAATTAAAACACTCACTTGCCTCTCTGACCAATCTCTAAGCACATAGCTAGGATGGCACATTGGTATTACATAATGTGGCCAGTTTAGCAATGGACTTGTAAGCAAACTACCTCTCCATTTCATTATTTGAAATGGATTCTTTTCTTTTTTGACCTGAGCAGTAGGTATAGATTTACATTGAGGGCACAAAATACTAAGAGGGGTAGCACCACCAGCAATGATAATTGTAGGTCTTCGCTCATAAAGTTTCTCCAAGAAAGCTTTTATATAATCTTCGTGTGAAATGCCAAGAGATAATATCTTTTTAATATCATTCCCTGGTGGCCTGCATACATAAGGATTATCTATCCAGCATTCTACATTAACTTGTCCGATCCCAGCTTCGCATAAAATTCTATCAAGCTCTTTCCCAGCTCCTCCGATTGCTGCGATTCCTTTAGCTTCTTCATTTTCTCCGGGCGCTTCAAGAAGTATTGCAATAGGAGCAGAAGCATTTCCTCTTTCCTCACAATACCTGTTATTGGTTTGCATGCAGAGAGTTCTAAGAGCTTTTTGGAAGGGACCCAAGGTAGTATTTTCTCCAATAGTTCTTCTACAAATTTTTCACTATCAAACTTACAGATTCCACAATCTAGGTCAGTTTGTTCAACTAAAACTTCTACGCCATCACAACTCTCTTCTTCACATTCAGGACAGTGTTCAATACTTATTTTTGGTATTTTTAACTCATCCCAAAATGTTTCTGGAATCCCTTGAATTAACTCCATCTTCCTTCTCCTCTCTTATCTTCACACTCCAAGCTCTCCCATCAATTTCTAGCCAGATATAATCTTGGCTGTTTAAAATCTTTAGCATTGCTTGAAGAGCAAGTTTTATTTTTAACCAAAACAGCTTCATTTCATTCCTTAGATAATTATGATCCCCATTCATCGTCTAGGAGAGGATCAAGCCTAGTCCATTATTGTCTAGAGAATCAAGGAGATAAGGTAGAAAGTTCTCTAAACTCAACGATCTTGTATTGCTAAGAACTAGCTCCTAGCAAGATATTGCTTAACAGTATTTTTGAGCTTGATTGTCCCATCAGGAGTCTTTCTGACTAGTCCTGTGTTCCAGTCTTTGTCTTCTTTTACTTCTAAAACCAAAGCACCAACTTGGCCAATCAAAGGACTAGTAACATTGCAGCGTTCAATATTGCTTGCACTGATCTGAGCATTTGGATCTTGAAGATCGTCAATGCTAATCATGTAACTATATTGCCCTGTCACTGGATCTTTTGAAATAGGGCTTCCAAAACAATTATGGAAAGCAGCAACTGTGCTTCCAAACAATGTGTTCAAAAAATCCGACACATAATCTCCATTAAACTCAGCCACAGGATGATTTACAATCTTCATCTGAGGGTTGAGATTAATAGAATCTCCATTCTTGCTCATTTTGGGCTTGAAGCCTACAAGCTGAACCTGATAAATCCCTGCTTCTTTCGGGGGCTTACCTTCTACTGTTTCAGCACTTACTGTAAGAACTGGCATGGTTTTGTTTTTTCCTTTGTGTTTTGTTTTCTGTTTTGGCTTATTTCTACTACAAAGTTGCAATCACAGCATTTACTTGCTTCTCTAGCTTATCATACATCGCATTCTGCTCTGCACGGGCTTTGCCAATTGCCTGCAAAGTATCTTGAAGCAAATGCACTTGCTTATCTCTCACTTCTCCAAGAACTTGGGTCATTGTTTTGGTTTCAGTAAACTTCTTTGCTGCCATTAAAGTCCTCCTTTCTTTGTTATTTAACAACAAGCTTTCTCTTAGCAATATGCTTCTGTATCATATCACAGATATTTGGATCTTGCACAGGATCTAGTTCTAGGCAAGTAGCAGCATTAAACTGAGATCCTTGTTTTACTCTTACTTTGGGAAGATACACACCATTAACATTGACTAATTCCATAAGCCAAACTTCATTGAATAAGCCAAGTAATTGTTTATATCTAGGCGGGTCGATTGTAAGTCTGCCTGTAAACAGAGGATTTTCTTGTGTACTATTCTCTGCTTCTTCTGCTCTTGTATGTGCTACAAAAATAACATTTAAACCAAGAGCATAGCTTCTTGCGAGAATACTTTGTGTATTATCAGTATCCCCTCTCCAACCTCTCCAGTCTTTCGGTGTATATGATTTAGCTGTAGGAGATACTGAAATCTCACTTCTGATCTTAGGATCTTGATACAAAATATAATTCAAATTAGCTTTGGCAAGAGAACGAATGGAATCATAGGCAATTGTAAAAATCTTAGTGCCTTCTGGAACATTTGGATTTATAACATGAAGATCACAAAAGCCTAGCTTCTTCTTTGAAGTCTCAAGCAAAGTAAGAATCTTATCAATATCAGAGACTACAGTAGGCATTAAAGTCGTATTACCAGGATCTTGAAGAGTTATTGCAAAAACATTTTTCAATCCACTAATTGATTCTTTTCTCTTATCAAGATCAATAACAAGAACAGGACCAATGCCACCTATTGTAGCTACTAAACGAGATTTGCCTGATTTTTCAGGCCCTAAAACACAGATAAGAAGTTGTTCAAAAGCACTTCTTTCTTCCATATTATAACATTCCCAAGTAGGCTTATTCTGCTCTGCAAGCAAAGCCTTTTGCTTTTCCATTAATTCTTGAAGTGTTTGAGGTTGAGTCATTTTGTTTTTAATTAGTAGCTGCTTTTGTTTTGTTGTTTTCTTCTAACAAGCTTGGATCTTGCTGGCATAGAATGACAAGCTGTACTCTATTCTCTGCTCCTGTTCTATATCTAGCTGCTTGCAGAATATTCTTTACTGATTGAAAAGAAACTCCAAGTCTATCTGCAATGTCTTTATCTACAAGCCCTTGACAGAGTAGCCTAAGACTTCTTTTCATAGCAGGAGTGAGCTTTGTTTTGTCTTTGAATCTGAGATCATAGCTCATACTAATCCTCTTCATTCAAATAATAAGGCTCCCAAGGTTCTTTTGCTTTGTACAAAGATTTAATAACTTGTTCCCTAAACTCTGGAGGCTGAGAGCAGATTGGTCTAAATTCACAACCTCCAAAAAGATGACAGGAGGATTCTTGTTGGACGTAGTGCTGAGGATTATAAATCCTTTGTAAATCAAATTCTTCTCCATGTAAAGACTGGTTTATAATCCTAAAGTCTTCCCTTCCATTAATATCCTCTCTGAGCCTAGTAACTTTCTTTAAAACATCTCGCTTCCACTCTTCAATCTCAGAATCAGTATACTTAACAATTACTCGTTCAAATCTTCCTCTGTAATCAGGAGTAATTTTCTGAGGAACAAGGCGGGCAGCTCCATTGATGATGCATTTGTTAACTTTCTTATCAATTCCAAGATTGTTTACAATAATATTAGTAGCCATCACATAACCACAAGTCTGTGGGTGTGGTTTCCATTGTTCATTAAAGTTTTTGCTTATATAGTCTACAGTTTTATGATCCCAAGGACTAATCTCTCCACTATGTTTATCCATTGCAATCTTATCCGGCTTTCCTACCCAGAATACAACTACATAATCATTCTCTCCTACATAAATTTCTCTCTTTAAACCAAAACCTGCCTCAGTAGCAATTATTTTAAGATTTCCAACATCTCCTGTAATCCGCTCTTTGAAATAGTCATTGACCATATTAAATGGCCCAACAGGATACCTAGTAACATCCCCAAGGTTCCCAATAACAAAGCCTTTGTCACAGAATTTTTCATAATTTTTCACTTCATAAGGTGAGTTTTCAGGAGTTTGGATAGCATAACTATTCATATCATGTTTTAGCCAGAGCATAGAGCCTATTTCTAAGCAGTCTTTTAATAGAGGTGTTTTGCCTTTGGCTATGATTTCATATAAAGCAGACATTACATCCGACCACCAAATGCCTACTTGGGTTTTGAATCGAAATCTGCCTTTTGTAGTAATGCCGAATTTTGCTTGCGAAGCCAATTGCTGTATTCTACTTCCTTCCAATATCTTTTCTCCAGCTTCATGTATGGAAGGTTGTATTTGTACAAGTGAATCGCACTGATTATAGTAATAATATTTCCTAGCACACTTATTGTAAGTAGATAATGTATGATGGTCAATTAAAATCACCCACCTTCCTTTGGAATCTATTTCTGTTGGGATTTTCATGGTTATTTCTTAACTCCTAACTTCATCTCCATCAACTTTTGCAGTATCATCTCTGGTGTAATCCCAGCAGCCTTTATCTGAGCAGCAAGAGCAGATATGTTTTGGCCATTGTTATTTTTAGCTTGCTTACTTGCCTTAGCTGTGGCCGGCTGTGGTGGAAGAATATTCCCATCTCTATCCCTTGGAGGATTTAGTCTTATATGCAAATCATCAAGACTTAGACCAGTTTTATTCTTCCTCCTTCCTCTATCAGCCTTCTCTGACTTAACCATTGCAAGCATTATTCTACGCTTGTCAAGACTTTCTTCTGCTTCTTTAACAAACCCAGCATACTGAGCAAGCTTTTCATCTAAAGCAAAATCTGAAAGAGTAGAAATCTTACCACAAGTAGTCATCATTGCAGTACCTACTGGTGTAAAATATCTACCTTTATGTGTAACAGTTTTAACTTTATTATCCAAAGAATCAAACACTTGCTCTGTTAAAGGCTCAATTTTTACTTCTAATATAGGATCTTGAGAGCATTGCTTACAATTCACAGGATCAGCATCATTTAAACAAGAATCGCATGTGAGACTTTGACAAGTAGCACAGTGATAAAGAGTACCAGAAAATTGGCACAAATGACAATGAGGATTGCCTTTGGGAGAATTTTCCAAAGAATCTAGAGTTGCAATAAGTTCAGATTCTCCTTCTTCGATGCTTTGTTCAAGTTCTGAATTTGTCTGGGATTCTTGTTCTATCATTAACAAAAACTCCTAGCTTTTAGGATAAAATTTCTGCTGCTTGTTTCATTTTTCCTCTAAAGGTAAGCAGAGCTATTTTTAAAGCATTAACTTCTGATTCTAATTTTGCTATTCTATACATAGCACCTGCAAGTTGTGTAGATTCGTTAGAAACATATAAAGGATGTATAGAAGGATCTGAAATGTTAGATAATTGCTCAATTTTGCCAATAGTCTCTTTCATTGTTTTTAAATTTCCCTTTCTGCTGTTCCTGGAAGCACTACCTTAACTTCTCCAGCAAGGAATTTCTTAATAAGCTCCCTAACTACCTTAGAAGGCAATCCCTTCTCTTTACACCTTTCAAAGAAAGCTTGCTTTATATCAGGCTCTAACCAAAATGTTAAACTACCTGCTCTTTTTTCTGGCATTGGATATTCCTTTGGTGCTCCTTTTGGTATTGGGGTGTTTTATGTAACAAAGTGGGGGGCAAGAACAAGAAGACTGTAACCCAAGGGGAGGAGGTTGTCAAGCGGAATATCTGCTTTGCTTTCAGCTACTTACCGAGGTGTCCGATATTGGGAAATTCTAAACCCTAGTTTACTTCAAAATCGACTTATCTAGCTTCAAATACTTATCAAAAAACCTAGCTCCTAGCAGCAAAAAGCTTTTAAGAAAAGAACAAAGCTCTTGTTTTATTTCATAAGCTAAGAGCAACACAAGAAAAAGAAGACAGTGGTTGAACCAGTCCATTAGTTTTCCTCCCCAAAAATTGAATCCCAGCATTCTTTGCACATTTTTGTAATATCCAAAGGCCCAAGAAGTCTATGGCATTCTGTGCATCTTTGTTCTTGGCTTTGAAAGCCTTTGTTATGAGTGAGAGGATTAAAACAATCATCCTCTCCATCATGTCTTGAGATGTTTCCATTTAGGGTTCCTGGCATTTTGCTCCTTATTGCATACTATTAAAACTACTCATCTCAATAGCAGCTCTTATCTCTATTTCACTAACCAAAGGCGCATGGAGCCTAGCAATTCCTGCTTTATTAGGAGAAATATAAAGCATATCTCCTCTGCTAAGCAAATGCTCTGCTCCTTCAGTATTTATCACTGTTCTACTATCATGCTGACTTGGCAGTCTAAATGTAAGTCTTGCCGGAAAATTCGCTTTAATGCTGCCTTGTACGATATTAACTGACGGTCTCTGAGTCGCTGCAATGCAGTGTATTCCCGTTGCCCGACTTTTTTGGACAATTTTCCCAAGATAGTCACTTGCAATTTTAGAAATAGTAGGACTTCTTCCTTGGTTGCTTCCTTTGTTGCTTCTTTTATCGTTTTTTGTATCACTTGACTCGTTGGATTCATTTTCTTCTTCCTCTTCTTTGTTTATACTACTCATTCTGCTTTTGTTGTCTAGTAAATCTGCAAGCTCATCTATGACAAAGCAGATATAAGGAATTATGCTCTGTTGTCTTTCAAGAGAAAATTTCTGATGGTAGTTATATTCTACTATGTTTTTACAACCTTGAATTCTCGAAAAGAGTTTCAGCCTTCTCTCAGTTTCTCCAATCAAACTATCCATCATTTCAAGGACTTCATAGATGCTTGTGCCAATTTGTGTAATATGTGAACAGCCTTGGAAAGAGGTAAATTCTACTCCTTTTGTATCTGCAATTAGAAGTTTTAGCTCAGTTGGCTTTTTAATATAAATCATTCCAGCGACTAAGCTTGTAAGTAGAGTAGATTTTCCACCTCCTGTAGTTCCTGCAATAAGTAAATGAGGCAAGGTGGAGAGATCATCGTAGTAAAAATGCCCTAGATGATTAGCACCTAAAATAAGTGGAATTTTATAATCAAGCGTCCACTTTGTGCTTTCAGTATTTACAGCACTACATTTACTATACCATCCTGAAATACAATCCTGAAACTTAACAAATTTCCTCTCTTCATTAGGCACAAAAATAGCAACAGAGCTTTCTCCGGGGAGTCTTTTGACAACAATATCCTCAGCTCCTAAAAATACTGCAAGATCTTTTGCTAAGTTTTCAATCTCAGAAACTTTAGTCTTACCTTTAGGAACTACTCTATAAACACTAAGCACAGGGCCTTCTGAAATTTCTGGAAGGAATTTCACTTCACAGCCTAGTGTTTGTAGTTTTACTACAATCTTTGCTGAAATTTCTAGCTGCTTTAAAGTGAGAATTGGAGGAGTTGGGTTTTGTGTTAGTTGTTGCATTGGATTTTTCAATCTGTGATTAATTTTAGAAGTCTAAGGTGATACCAATAAGTAGGTACTTCTTCTTCTAAAAAATCTGTTTGAGCTTTTAATTCTTCCTTTGTTGCTTCTCCTATAATTCTAAATACAAAACCTTCAAGATATCTTACTTCTGTTGTAGTACTTCCAATTTTTCTATTTTCTGTATCGGAAACTACTAAGAAACCTAACTTGTTAATTATTTCATTAACTTTTTCTATTGCTTCTTCCTTTGTGTAGTACATTACTTCACCTCATCACAGCCTAGAATATTCTTCTTATCCTCAGCACTTGCTAGCATCAGAAAACTCCTATTAGCAGGAGTCAGATAATGCAAAGCATTTGCAAAGTTTGCAGAATCTGTAAATTTTATATAAATACCTCCAGTAATCTCTGCTATTTTTCTAAGCACTTCTTCTCCATTCTTAGAATCTCCAATATGAATTGTATCCAGAGGAATAGAATCCGAGCTAGTTAAGCCTTCTGAGTCTAGTTTACCACAGGCATATTTATCAGCTACTTCGTAGATTTCTCCATATATACAATTATACTTTGTAGTATTATTACTTCCATCAGTAGGTTGGCCATCAGAAATGATAATGCCGCGAGTCAAAGGAAGAGATTGGTCTTTATAAACATCTTCCATTGCTTGCTTTAGTGGTGTTCCTCCCATTTTGGCTTTTAAATTAGGAACAAATACCAAGAGCAAATTTGGGTCACAAGTTAGGTAGGGTTTGTATGTCAAACCTCTGTTTCTTGTATAAGAAGTATAACTTTCTTTGTCTAGTTCATCTACTTCATTTAATTTAGGGAAAGGCCAATGACAAACACTTGTGTCATTGAAATTGCAATTGATAATAAAAGACTCAACTGCTGCTCGGAGATTTTCAATTTTATTATTAGTTATCATAGAACCAGAGCAATCTTCAAAGAGCACAATTCTATTAGGCACTGTGAGTGCTATGTCTCTGATTGCTTTTTCTTCCCGGAGCTTTTGATGAATCTTGCTTTGCAGAGAATTGCCAAGGCGGGTCGAATTGAGAGGATTCCCACTTTGAGTTGTTACTTTGTTGTTATCTTCTGGTTTTTGGATGATGTTAGACATTTTTGGTTCCTAGCTGTTGTAAATATTTTCTTGCAAATATTTCCACATAGCATTCAATTCACTTGCTTTGTCAGAATTTCCACCTTTATCAGGGTGCAATTCTTGAATAGCACCAAGATAAGCTTTTCTCATAAGATTATATGGAACAAGCTTACAAAAAGCAAGTGCATTATTAGCTTCTGTGCTTCCAGATTTGCTAAGTGCTGAGTTTTGATTCTGCTTTTTAATACTGCAAGCTGCACAGAGTTGGGTGCTTTGAAGAATTAATGGAACTTCTAACTTGCAACCTTGGCAGATTAGTTTTGGTTTGGGGTTTGCTGCTTGTGAATTTGCATTCTGGGCTTGCATTCCAGGAGCTAAAGGATTATAAATAACAGTAACACACCCCGGCCATTTTATCTCACAATATTGTTTTATTCCAAGCAAGTATTGCTCTTTAAAAAGCCATTGCTTGCTAAGTGCTCCAGTATATAACTTATCAGAAGTTGGAATCGTAGCTTTGATAATATTTATCAAAATAGGATCAAATGGAGCCGATAGTCTATAAGCATCTATAGAAGAGTCCCATTCGATTACTACTTTGTTGTTTTGTGAATAAAGCTTGTAGTTGGGATATGGCATGGGATTATTTAAACCTGTAGGCATTAAATTTGGATAAAGCTGCTTATAAAGATCAGCAACTTTTTTCTTCATTTCTGGAGTATTTTTTAAATAATCCAAAAACATCTTGATTTGTTGTGCTTTATCGTAGTCCATTTTATAATGTAGTCTTTTCCTTTTTCAAAAATTTTATAAAACAGAGAAGAAAAGACTCAGGCTGTCAAGCCTGGAGAAAATAAACTCTGTTCAGGGAGGCTATTTTTATTATCTTATTAAGTAAGTGCTCCCCGAAGCTTAGAACTAAGCAGCTTGCTTAGAAGCTGCCAGCAATTGCTGAAATACTGCCTGAATTTGCTCTGGTGAGAAATCAGACATAGCCTTGACTGCTTTCTCCATAGGAGTTAAACGCTTGGAGATATTAGCCAAGTCTTCAGCAATCTTAGCCTGCAAGTCAAAATGGCCCTGTTGAATAACAAAAGGCTCATAATTAGTAGCAGGATCAGGTTGGTCAAAAACAGTACGCATTAGGCGCCTAGCAGAATTAGCTGCTTGGACACTATAGCCACTGTTAAAAGCATTAACTTGTCCCACAGGACTTGGAACAAGAATTGTAATGTCTTCAACAGAATCTGCACTGGGAATTGAAAAAGATTGTGTCATACCTTGAATGGGTTCCTTGCCATTTGCAATAAGTTCTTCATTCTCTTTTTCAAATTTGTCTGTGGGAACAACAAAAGTTACTGTCTTACCAGTTTTTTCATCCTTGCCTTGGTAAGCAGTATAGGAAGTGTTATCAGAACTAGCCATGGTTTTTTACTTTCTTTCCTTTGTTTTGAGATTTAGTTAACTAAGACTGTTTCTTTTCTTCGCGAGAAACAGACAAAGAACGACTAGCTGTGTTATATAACAAGTGGCTAGTTTTGAGTCATATGCTGAGAAAACTAGCAAAACTCAACGCCAGATATTATTAGGATACAGACCTGAAATGGTCACGGGATTCTGTAAACTGTGTACTCTTTCGGCCCTTGGTACACAAGCAAGGAACAAAGCAAACAACAAAGCAAACACTTGTTTGCTGCCTAAGCTTTTGAGAGTGCTTTCAACTCTCTTTGTTTTTTATGCTCTTGCTTTCTCATTTCTTTCAGTTGTTCTGGCATGGTGTCTTTTGTTTGATAGAGAATTGTAGCCTAGGGATAGGTAAGTGTCAAGATTGGTAGGGAGAATACTGAAAATGGAATTGCGGATTGCTCTTGCTAAGTTACTTAGAATCAGCAGCTTATCCTAGTACTAGTACAAAGCTAAAGCAAATATCCTTTTTCTCCAAAAGGCTTTCCAAGTAGCTGCTGTCTAATTGTTTCTTTCTGATTTATCTTTGAAGGGCCTTTGTTTTTAAAAGTGCCTTTTGCTTTTCTACTGTGTCTATTGTTATGAGATTGATTAAAAAATTTATGATCTACTCTTTTAGGAATAAATAAAGTACCACAGCCACATGCACATTCTATTCTTATATCTTCATACTTTGAAGCTATTTGCTCTAGACTTTTATCAGTAAGCCTTACCACCCATTTTTTTATTGGCATAGTCTACTCCTTCGAGCTATTCTGCTTAAACTTTTGAGCAAAGGCTTTATTTATAGCATCAAGTTTTTCTTGTGGGAGTTTTATTTCTTGCTCAGAATTATTTAGCTGAGTTTCTTGCATTGTAGTCTGTTGGCTTATCATTTTATTGAATTCTTTTAATTGACCTAGCAATGCTTTCTCACTAAGAGTGCTTTTTTGCAAAAACGGTGCAGAACATTTCAGGTTATTCATAGCATTAACCCTATCAATATCATTCCAAGTACATACTTTGATAAAATCCTCTCTTGAAAATCTTGCTCCACATTTTCTACAAGCAAAGCCTTGTTTTAAATTGCCAAGAAGCCTTTGCCTAGCTCTGCTAATGCCTCTGAGATTGTCAGAGATATTAGAAATACTAATTGCATAGAGATTAGTACTCCCACACATAATGCAATGTGGCTTTGTTGGATTAAAAACCCTGCCACATGAGCAGAAGGTTTCTTGAATTTGGTTTTTGTTTTCTATTTGATTGGCCATATTATCACTTTTCATCTTTGTCAAAATCTTCTACACCATAGAATCCATGGCAATAAGCTGCTGTTTGGTTTCCAAGTTGGTCTTTTAATTCAAAAATAATCTCAGAAGCATCAGTTCCTAATTCAATTCGAAAAGAAACTCTATGCAAAAACCAATATCCTTGAATGCCTCTAATAATAAAATCTGGAAGCACTTGCTTAGTTTCTTCTCTTTGCTCATCATCCCAAGTTAGCATTTTCTTTTTGCCTCTTTTTTCTTGAAGGATTTTTTGTACGCTGATTTTTCTTTGCGGGGGAAGGTACATGCTCTACCTTGACAGATAGATCCGGTGGCAGTGGGTCATGGTGTTTGATCAGCGAGGCCAAGTAAACCTTCACGGCCTCTAGCGCATGTTTGGCCGCTTCCTTCTCGGTCTTTCCGTCTATATGCAGGCCTTTGAGGGCCGGGCAGTAGGCATGGAAAGACTCACTATCTGGCTCGATTAGTACCTGAACGCTTAGCAATTTCTTTTTGAACTTGAAAAATTTCATTTTCTGTGCCTACTACTGTTAATTGCTCCCAATTTCAAAGCAAGCAAAGACTAAAAGCAGATAAATCAAAGCTGTGTAGCAGAGAAATCGGAAGAGATTCATTTTATTTAATATCCTTAATTGGAAGTGTTAAAGAATGAAAAGAGTTTAGAATTTCATTTTTAAGATCAAGATCAAGATCAAGATTAATATCAAGATAAAGACCAAGATTAAGATCAAGATTAAGATTAAGATAAAGACCAAAATTAAGATCAAGATTAAGATTAAGATAAAGATTAAGATAAAGATAAAGATAAAGATAAAGATCAAGATTATCTTTAATTTTTAAAGCTTTGTCTTTTTTGTCCGGACAATTTTTAATGATGCAGTCTAAAATTAAAATTGCTATTTCCTTCTTAGAAGGCCATTTTTCGTTTTTAAAATTCTTTTTTAGAAGATAATACATCCAATCTAATCTTGTACATTGATCCCAAGCTTGTTGGAGGGTTTTTTCTCCTACCCAGTCTTTTGCTTCTCGGCAGGCACCAATTAAGATTAAGTAACCCTGAGTTTTCATTTGTTTGGCCTCTTTTATGGTAAAAAGCAAAAGCGGACTGCTTGAGAAGCTAAGAAAATTACGAATAGGGACTCCTAGAAATTCTTTGCGTTAAGAGAATCTCTTCAGAACAACTCGCCAGTTGCTTAGACTTGACAGATTAATTCTGCCAAATATCTAAATCCCTATCCGGCCCTAAAAACATCTTTCAGTAGGTTATTTAAAAGCAAATGTCTCATGACTGACACTAGCTCCTAAGCCTCATCAGAATGTCTTTAAGACATTTATACAGCCTTATTACTTGCTTTATTCCTAGGCTGTATTTCGGCTTTGTATT
>Ga0116113_1000210_pt1 | contig 13048 bp, 10 predicted proteins | sample June2015DPH_10_2_FD_89788 | JGI IMG/M metagenome (GOLD analysis project Ga0116113, IMG submission 89788) | Peatland microbial communities from SPRUCE experiment site at the Marcell Experimental Forest, Minnesota, USA - June2015DPH_10_10 | ecosystem: Environmental > Terrestrial > Soil > Wetlands... | reverse complement strand
CCGGGGCTCGTAAACCCGGCAGAACACGAGCAGCGACGTACACATGTCGAGGTAGAGCTTGATAACCCGGTAGGAGAGTTGAGGTGATCCAGATTCACATTCGTCTTCCAGGCAGCTAAGAATCTCCAAGCTCTCAACCAGGCGGTTGCAAAGCAAGCGCCAGGCATCCTCCAGTGGGATTTCGGATCTCTCAAATTCCGGGGCGCGGGACAAAATTGAGCTATCGCCCGACAGAACCCGGCCGCAAGTGCGCAGCTCAAACGCGAAAATCGAAGGTTGCAGCCTGCGGAGAAAATCAGCATGAACCACGCCCCACGACGTCGAACAATTCAGGCCGCGGGATTGGAGTGCCTGGTTTCCCTTGTTATGCAATTCCCGATGTTCTGTCGTCGACGGGAGCCGAGCAGAATCGGCCAGAACAACGATGAATTCAGCATCGCTAAATGCGTGCCAAATTTCATTGCGCCGAATAAAAGATCCCTCCCCACGGGCGAGGCTGCCGGTAAGGATGAGCGCACGCAAATCACGGCCGAATTGCTGTTCACAAATCCGGCTGGCCTCCTCGCAGATCGCATTGAATACCGAGTCCGGGGAGGAAGAAAGCCTGCCGATTGTCGCCCGCGCAGACATCACGGCGACATCATCGCAGGTAGTGGATTCGAATGCGCCCCCTCCTATTACGGTTTTATCGAGCATTTATGCATTCCGAGATAAGGTCGGCCTGGGGCCGCCCCATGAACCGCAACAAGCGTCAGCTCGCTCTTTCGATCCATTGCATGTCTCGCGTACCCATCGCCGGCGAGTCGAACGTTTCCTGGAAGTGCCCGCTCCGCGCTCGTTGCAGCGAGTTGAGATAAAGATCCTCGGTCTTCTTAATCTGTCTTTCCTGACTGAATTCCTGTTCCACCCAGGCTCGGCCCGCGCTGCCGAATTGGGAACGAAGCTTAGGATCGGCCAGAAGTGCGCAAATTGCTGTCGCGAGTTCGTCATCGGCGCCGGGGGCTACGGTGAGGCCAGTTCTTTCGTGAATCACGATCTCTGGCGTGCCGTCGACCGCCGTTGCTATCACTGGGGTTCCCGCCGCGAGCGACTCGATTGCCGCAAGGGGGAGCCCCTCATAAAATGAAGGCAACACAGTGATATCCGCAACCGAAAACCAGTCTTCCATATTGCTCTGAAACCCCACGAAATCGACGACTTCCTCTAAACCGAGATCCCTGGCCTGCTGTTGCAGTTGCCGAACTAATGCCCCTTCGCCGGCAAACACCGCGCGCACGTTCGGGAATGCGTGCCTTACCTGTGGCAGCGCCTTTAACAAGATGGAATGTCCTTTCTGTGGCTCGAGGCGGCCTGCAACCAAAAGGACGAGTTCCTCCTTCTGCAAACCGAGGGTCGCCCTTTTTTGGGCCGATTTGCAGCGCGCCTGCCGAAAACGATTAAGGTCAGATCCATTGTGAATCACAGAGATTTTTTGAGCCGGCAATCCCTTCTGTTCGGCGAGATATCGTCCATTCGCTTCCGAGACTGCGATGTAGTGAGTCACACAGTGGCCGACCAGGCGATCGATTGTGTATCGCGACTTCAGCCCTTGTCGCCAAACCTCTCGTACATGCGGCGTTTCGACCACGACGGGAACGCTGCACATCCACGCCACCGGAGAAGAAAACAGACTGGCGTAGAACAAATGCGAGTGCAGGATTTCAACCCGGCGCCTGCGGAGAATCTCGGCCAACTGCATCGCCGACCACATCTGCCATGGCTTATCTAACCTGAGTTGAAATACTTCCACGTCACTTGGAAGGTCGTGTTTCATCAATCTAGCTAGTTCCGGAGTGCAGACTAGGTGGAGGCGAAAAAGGTGCCGATTCAATCCGCGCAAAAGGGTCAGCATGTGCTCTTCGGCTCCGCCCCTGACCCTTTCGTTGCAGAAGTGCACTACTGAGATTCGATCCGGCTTCATGTGCTTAGGGTCTTACCAAATCGGATCGCTGCTCGGAGGCTCGGCGCATGCAGTAATACACATCGGCGACACTATGAACCGGCACGGGCGGCCGGCGGTCACTCAGGAAAATGCCGTCAGAGTGCGCATCCTCAGGATGGTAGCCGTGCATCCCGATGGGCATCCAACCTTTCCCATTGAAGTCGCTATGTGAAATCAGCCAGCCGGGGTGCAGAAGGAAAACCAGTTCTCCATACCGCCGGTCGGGGAAAAACACCCCCAGGGTTTCCAGCTCGAGATCCGACAAAATTCGTCCGCAAGACAGTGATTGAAGCATGCCTGAGATTTTGGTTCTGGCCTTGGCGTTGAAGAACCAGAACCGAGCCATGGTCGAATCGTAAACCGACAAATAATCATCCGGCATCTTGAAACCGCATTGAATAACTCGCTTTACCAAGTCGAAGTGACTGGTAACAGGCGTCATTCCATGGTCGGAAAACACGGTGAGGTCGGCGTACGGGTCCCTCTCTCGTGCAGCGGCGAACAGTTGACGTAAATTCGACGCGTACCAACTCAGGCGTTCATCGAGCTTGCCGCCTGCGTCTCCGCAGTGATCATGCAGAAAGCGGTCCATCTCGCTGAGGTAGACAAAGTAAAAGCTGGCGGCATCTTCACGAAGGTCGCGCTGAGCCATTTTGAAGATTTGTTCATCGCTGGCGTGATGGTAAGAGTAAACCCGGTAAGCGACATTCTGCTGCGCCAGTTCGTCGAAGATGGAAGACGCGCCAGTGACACCACCCTCTTGGTAGATGCTCTTCTTCTCCACCCAATTAAACCAGGGCATGAGCCGCGGGCTGACAGCGCACTCAAACTGCGATCCCAGTCCGAGCAAGCGACGTCCCATTTCCTTAAGAAGCTTTCTCGTGACACGGTGATCCAACACACGATCAGGCAAGAACCCCAAGTACTTCATCCAGCGAAACGGCGAATCTTGAGGGTCGTAATAGAAAAGATTCCAGTGCCCGTTTTGGGCCGGCGGCAGGCCGGTAAGTATGGTCGGGATCGCCCCGGAACTGAAGCCGAGCACGGTACGCAAAGGCTGCCGAAAGGGCAGTAGATCCTGAAGAAAGTGCTGCCCCTCGAGCACTAACCAACCGAGCGCGTCAATCAGCACAAAGACGTGCACTGGCTTGCGATTATTCATGACGCTTGCGCCACCCATCCACCCAACTAGGAAAGACACTGAAGGCGATCTGCTTTGGGACGCCCATTAATGCGGCGCGGCAGGCTTTTTTGCCAAAGAATGCGGGACTCCTTCGTAAGATCGCAGAAAACTGCCGCAGCGTTGTGTCCCGGTAAACGCAAACCCGGTCAATGACAGCAGAACTGGATCGCGCCAACCCGCCTCTGGAAGAGCAAATCGCCCGGTAGCCAACGCTTCTGGCCGCAGTCAGCGTATTCACGCCCATGGAACCGTACGGCAAGGCAAGAAGCGTAACCTCACTGCCCAAACCGTCTTCGATTTCAGTCTTGGATCGCCGCAATTGATAATCCAACTGGGACGCACTGAGTCGGGCCAAGTCCGTGTGGTCGTGGCTGTGTGACTGCACCGACATCCCGGCGCGTCTCATTTCTCTTAGCTGCAACCACGTGAGGTAGCCAGGAGTGTTAATCGTGGCCGTGTTGACAAAGAAGGTCGCAGGAAGACGGGCGCCGAGCAGCATCGGAAAGGCGGTTTCATAGTCGCAAACGCGGCCGTCGTCGAAGGTTAGCGCCGTTGCGAGAGCGCCTTTTGCTTGGTCAGAGGATGCGTGCAGCAGGGCTTCCGCCAGAAACACCGTGCAGCCGCAAGCGGCGATATGGCGCAAGTGCTCCAGAAAGGAATTCTCGGAGACACAATAACGGGCATCCTTTGTCCTAAACGGGGCTTCGTTAGGCGTAAGGCCGTGGTAGTTCAGCACAGGAACGCCGACCAAGGAAAACCGGAGGCCTTCGCTGGACGGAAACGTCAGCCGACTCGTTCCCACGTGGCCTCCGTCTTACCCGATAGGAATCGAATGAATCCCACTAGGAAAGCCAAGTTCATCGCCAGGAGAAAATACCCGACCAGACCAAACCGCAGTTTCTGCATTTGTTGATGCAGAACTAATCCCAGAGCGGCCCACAGATAGAAAAGTAGCTGAGACACAGCTGTGATCCGATAAGGCAGCTCTCCCAGCAGGAAGGCGTTGCTGAGCAGAACGCCGATAAGCAGGAAAGGCACCATCCAACGCAGAACCTTATGCGAAAAAAACGCGATGCGGGTGAACCGAGGCAAAGGCACAAGCAGGAATTCTCGCAGATTGCGGAAGCTACCAATCGCCAGACGGACCCGGCGACGGAACTCTCCCTTGATCGAGCCTGCTGCGAATTCCGTTCCAATAGCTTCGGGATCATATAGCACTCGGTAGCCGAGCTTACGGGCATTCATGGGAATGACAAAGTCTTCGATCACAGAATCTGCCGGAAGCGGACGGTAACATTCGCGCCGCAATGCATAAATGGCGCCGCTGGCGGTTAGCGTCGCGCCCATTCTGGATTCCATCAGCCGGAGCACGCTCTCGTAGCCCCAGTACACGCCTTCGGTCTGTTCGGACTCGGTTGTTCCCCGGAATTTGAGAGCGCCGCAAACGGCTCCGACGGCGGGTTGGCCAAAGTGCCGGGTCAGTTTCTGCAGCGCGTCCGGGGCAAACAACGTGGCCGCATCGGAGAACACGAGAATGTCATGCCGGGAGGCCATCACCGCTTGGTTCAGCGCCAGCGCCTTTCCCTGTCGTTCGCGAAGAAAGATGTTTCGCACATTTGGAGCGTTGAGACTCTCAAGAATTTGATTCGTTCCGTCGGTAGACCCGTCCGAGACGAAAATGACTTCCAATTTTTCGCGCGGATAGTCGAGTTGTTGAATGTTGACCCGTTTCTCCGGGAGATGCTTCTCTTCGTTATAGGCAGGAACAACCATGGTGACAAAGGGGAGCTCCTGGGCTGCAGGACGAGGACATCGCCGGTCGCCCCGCCGTTTCAGATACTGCCAATCGCGCCGAATTTGCGAGAAGGCGTAGGCCGCGAACAGGAACATTGGGTAGACGAAATACGTGTACCCAATGAGGAACGTACAAAGCCAGAATACGGACTTCGCCATTAGTGTGAACACGTAGTTAGCGGCCGCCGCGTCCGAGAAGCAATATTTTCAGAGTCTGGAAGATAATGAGGAAATCCAATCCAATCGAGATGTGCTTGAGGTAGTACAGATCGTAGGCTACCTTTTGCATGTTGTCTGCGAGCGTGGCACAGTACCCGTAATTGATTTGCGCCCAGCCGGTGGCGCCGGGTTTAATCATCCAGCGCTGTTCGTAGTAGGGAATCTGGCGGACACATTCCTCTTCCTGGTCGGGCACAAACGGCCGTGGTCCGACAAAATCCATATCTCCGCGGAGAATGTTATAAAGCTGCGGCAATTCGTCGAGGCGGGCACGCCGCAGCCACTTGCCCAATCTGGTGCAGCGTTCGTCATCATCCTCGGCTGGCCGCGACTTCCCCTTCGAATCCGCTCCCTCTATCATGGTGCGGAATTTGTAAAGGTTGAAGAGCTTTCCGTCTTTTCCTACCCGCTTCTGGCGAAAGATGGCGGGCCCTTTAGACTCCAGCCGTATGGCAATGGCAATGATTACAAACAACGGCATGGTAACAATTGCCGCGACGAGCGACACGATGAAAGAGGTCGCGCGTTTGTAGAAAAGTAGGCGCGCCGACACACGAAATCCCTGCGAAAACAGCAGCCAACCAGGACGCAACGATTCCAGCTGAATCTTCCCTGTCATGCTTTCGTACAAGTCGGCTCCATCCTGTACGATGATTCCTCTGGCTTGGAGCGCGAGCAATTTCTCAAGAGGAAGTTTGCCTCTGCGGTCGGCCATGGCCACGATCACGCGAGTGATCCGGTTGCATTCGACGAGATGAGGCAGGTCTTCGATGTTTCCCAGGCACGGCGTTTCAATCAAGGCTCCCTGGTCCGACACATCCACCCAGCCGGCAAGATCGAGGCCGAACTCAGGTCGCTTTGTGACTTCGGCCCAAAGCGCAAGAGCCAAGGAACCATTCCCGACAATGACAGACCTTTCTGCCATGTTTAGAGAGCTTACGAGCCGTGGGAATGCCTCCCTCCACAAGACCAGACAGGGCAAAACAAGAAGTAGCCCCAGAACAAACGTACCCCTTCCCAATTGAACTCCCGGAAACGAGTAATAGACGACAGCGAGAACGATTGTGCCCAGGCCCAAAACTTGCAAAATGCGAATGAAAACTTCGTGACGGTTGGCTAGAATCCTGGTGTTGTAAAGATCCAGATAGTGCATACACAGCAGATACACCCCGGCAACCAGAGCAATCTTGTAGATTCCATGCTCGTCAGCGAGCGCCAGGTCAGCGTCGCGGCCGGCACGGGCAATCAATGCCAGGGTGAATGCCAGGAAGACGACGATCCACTCCGAGACGCCCAGGAATAGCGTGCGGACCGGAAAGTAGACATTGAATACACGGATCACGACGGAGGCCGGGATTCTTCTGTTGTGCTTACCCTTTGTGGTTTTTCCGCCGCTCGTCGCTGGGGCGATAGTAGTGCTGATAATAGTCGCGGCCAGCGCTCTGCGTGTCATTGTGCACGACACCCAACAGCTTCGCCCTGTCTAGGCCCACGAGCCCCCTGACTAGAGTTTCTTTCTGTGCCACACCGCTGCGAACTATAAGAAGTACGCCATCGGCCTTTTGAACCCAGACATGAATGTCTGCCAGGGGAGCAAGGGGCGGAGCGTCAATGATGATCCAATCGAAACAACTCTCCAGGCGGTTCAGGGCCTCTGCAAATCGCTCCGACTGGAGAATCCTCAAAGCGTCCTCCGCTGGTGCACCTGCGGGAAGAAGCCAAAGTTGGTGACCCTCGATCTGATAGACGAACTCAGTCAGAGGCTGCTCTCTGGCAAACCACTCACCTAGGCCCTGCAGGCTCTCCAGTCCCAGCTTGAACGCGAGAGCCGGGCGACGGAGATCACCTTCAAGCAGCAGAACCTTCTGCGATGTGTGCCGAGCCAGACTAATAGCAAGGTTGGCCGCGACTGTGGTTTTGCCTTCCGCAGGAGCTCCGCTGGTAACAACGACTTTCTTTAGGCTGCTACGATTCTGGAGTTGACGCAGTCGCGTCCGCAATAAACCGAATTTTTCGGTGCCGAGACTCTCCCGGTCGGTAATCGTCACCATCCGCTTGTCGTCGCTCTCGACAGGTTTGACGACCCTGGTTTGATCAAGCCACAAACTTTCATTGCTAGGTTGGAGCGGCTCCGGGGCGAATGCTGCCTCCCCTTTGATCGCGTCAATCGCGGCATTCTCCATCTCGGCCTGCTGAAGAGCCTTATAGACGATGCTCATGTAATCTTGCTCCTTGTCGTCGAAGCTAGTGTCATCTCGACTTCTACACGGTATTCCTTGCAGAGCGAAACCTGCGGCTGTGCTTTTTAATCGGATCAGGGAAGAGCGACAGGCTTGGCAGAGTGCTCTCCGTATCTTTGTAACAACTCGAGCAAAACCTTGGCTGCGGTTTGCACATCGATTCCGTTTCCGTTGCCTCTGGAGGGCGCTTTCGCCTGTTCCTGATCCAGGCGAAATTCGGCAGAAACGGCGCGCACCATATCCACGCTTACGCTCTTCGTCTGTTGAGCAAAAGCCGCAACCAGGGCATTCTCACACAAGGTGTTGATCAAACGCGGAATGCCGTGCGAGTACTGGTAGACGATACGGACAGTCCCCGCTGGAAAAACAGATTCTGCGCCTTCTGCCATGCCTGCCAGTCGCAATCTTTGCGCGATGTACTGCGTTGTCTCCTGCTCGTCAAAGGCCTGCAGCCGGCAACGCAAGCCAATCCGCTGCTTCAGTTGCCGGAGTGCCGGGGAGTCAAGCCGGTCATCGAGTTCAGGTTGTCCCACAAGCAGGATCTGAAGCAGCTTCTGCTGCGAAGTCTCCAGGTTTGTGAGCAGACGAATTTCCTCCAGAATCTCGGGACGGAGATATTGCGCCTCATCGACAATTAAAATGGTGCAAAGCCCCTTGCGGTAGCGGGCAATCAGGTGATCATTGAGCGTGGCTAAAAGGCTGCTTTTTGAGCCGTCCGGAGATTTAAGTCCCATGTCAGCGACTATGTATTGCAAGAACTCGAGGCCTGACAGCACCGGGTTGAGAACATGAGCGAAACTAACCTGCTGCCTTTTCAGCAATTCCACCAGACAGCGTATCAGCAAGGTCTTGCCCGTACCCACCTCGCCGGTCATGATTACAAAACCCTTGCGTCGGCCGAGTCCGTAGCAAATGGATGCCAAGGCATCCTTGTGCCGTTCCGTGGGAAACAAGAAGTACGGGTCCGGTGATATCTCGAATGGATTCCGGGTAAGTCCGAAGAATTTCTTGTACATGATCTAGCCACGATAAACTGTGAAAGCGAAACCGCCGGCCATCACCAGTAACATGATGAGAGCGCCTGCCCACTCGAGGCGGAGTCGCCGAAGTCGGCTAACGTTTTCGAGTGCAGTGGGCAAAGGCGGAATTTCCGTCAATACCGGCGCGTTGACAAGTTCCTTGAAATCCGACTCATGAAAGACCCGGCCATCGAAGAGTTCCCACGCTGCGGTCGCAGTGATCCCAACGAATATTCCCGCCAGTAGGCCCCCCAAAGCAAACAAGATCCGGTCCGGCTGGTAAGGTTTCAACGGTAAGCTGGGGGGATCGATAATGCGGAACTGTTCCCCCTGCTGACGCTTCTCCAAGCTGGTGGCCAACTCGGATTGATTCCTCTTCGACAATAGAGAGTTGTAGTTTGCAAGCGACTGGTCATAATCACGGGTCAAATCAGCCAGTTGCTGTTCCCTGATGGGCGTCGCGTTCAAGCGAGCTTGATACTCCTGAATCTGCGCTTCCAACTGCGACACAAGTTTCTGGCGATTTTCCAATTCCATCTTGTTTTGCTTGAGCTGACCTTCCAGTTGCACCATCGGCGACAGTTCCTTCAACTCGGCAAGAGTTGTCGGATGAGCCTCTGCATCATCTTTTTTGCGATTGTCGCGCGCCGCGCCATCTTGGTTCTTCTTGCTCTCTGCAGCGGCCGCCTTCAAATCTTCCGTCATGTGCTGCTTCATGCCCTCCATCTGGGCGATTTGCTCCTTGAGCCTGCGATAATCGGGAAAGCGCTCCGTGTAGCGTGAGCGGATGTCAGCTAGTTGTGTTTTTAGTTTCATTAGCTCTCCATCCAAAGCTGGAGGCATTTCCGGATCTGTGGAACCTTCGTTAACCCCTACCCGAATGGAACGGTACTGCTCGAGCAAAGTTTCCAGGTACGAGGCTTGCTGTTTTGACTGGTTGACAGCTTGCATTTCTTGTTGCAGACGCGTCTGCAGGCCCCCGAGAATGTTCAGATTGCTGCCCAACTGATCAGGCAAGGCGCCTAAGTTCTTGCTTTTGAACTCTCGGACGCGCTGTTCCTGCTCGGTGAGGCTCTTGCGTGCTTCGTCCAACTGGGCTCCGAGAAAGTCGGTTGTACTTTCCGACTGCTGGGCTCGCTCCTTCAGGTTCTCGTCAATAAAAAGGGAGGTGAGTTGGCCCGTGACTTTTTGCGCTAGCTGAGGGTTGGTGGAACTGTAAGTGATCCTAAAAGCGGTTAAGTCAGCCATCCGTCCTGGCGGCCCGGGTGCCTGCACAAGGTCGATCTTAATGTCTTTCCTCATCTTATCGACCATCTCGTCGAGGGTCAGGTGGGACTTGAGTTCCGCATACAATTGAAATTGGTCAATGATTCGCATCAGCCGGGTACGGCTGAGAATCTGCTCGGTCATACTCTGCAGACGATCCTGCAGATCACTGGTGACGTTGGATACGACGTATTGAGCCGGCACCTTCTGCTGCTCCACCAGAATCAGAGTTTCCGATTTGTAAGTCGCTGGTACGAACCAACTAACCGTCCACACCGTCCCCCAGATGACAAACGTGGGCAGAATCAGCCACCAACGCCGTCGCCGCAGCGTATCCCAATACCGTCCCAGGTTCCGCCCCTGCGATGGTTTTTCTTCCAGTTCATCAAACATGGCTACCTTCCTAATGGTCGCGTGAATTGATAAGAAATGCTTACCCAGGCTCGATTGTCATCGAACGTCTGGGCGGTGATACCAGGGCCGCTGAGAGTACTATCGAAGGAGTTGGACAGGTGATCCCGCCCATAACTGAGCACTGCGGATAGGTTCCTGGTCAACATCCAGTTCAAACTGGCAGTGCCCGTAATCATACGAAACGATCCGCCGTAAAGAATGCTTACGGAGTTATCCTTGCCATACAACATCATCGTGTTGGCGGTCCAGCGCTCGCTCAACTGGCGGCGAAAATTGATGGTCACACCATCGGAGCGCGTGGCCCCAGTCAGCCCCCCTCCGTCGCTGATGCGGTGGGTGTAAACGGCGTTTACGCCGGTGCGCTGCGACCGCCACCCGGCCGTCGCTCCGCCGTTTGCTCCCCAACCCTTGCTTGGAATGGTAACGGGAATCGGAACCGGAACCCCCAGAATGGAGATTATGATCTCGGTTTCGGCCTGCGACGTGAAGTAGCTCGGGCCTGCGAACAAAGACAAGCTCGTGTGCGCACTGGGAGCAAAGGTATAGAAGAGCTGCACGGACGCGTTGTCCGCGCCTTCCTTGACCCCGCCGGTGGTGACAATTCGTTGAACGGACCCCGTAATTCCCAGCCAGTTGTTGCCTTGCACCCGGTGCTGAACGTAAACACTGGCCGTACCAGCGTTGTTGTCAAACAGCGACTGATTGAGCGCGGTCACCACGTTGGAGAAATTTCCCGTGTTGAAGGAACCGCCAACTCCTGCCACTGTACTGTCACTCGCTTGATAGACCAGATTGAGGTTGGTGAAGTTATTTGCGATCAGGGTTTCCGTGGTCAAAACAGACTGATTCGGCTGTTGAATCACGTTGCCAGGCCCGGCCGTAGAATTGGCGTCCAGCCCGGGGAACCAGCTGTTTGTGCGCAGGTATCGTTCGCCGACTTGCAGGGTAAGTTTTTCCGAGATCCGAAATTGAAAGTTGGCCACGAGATTCTGCGTAAGCGTGCTACCGGTTTGCTGGGTGTCCGCATACCCAGGTGAGTATCGGAGCGCGAAGGAAGTCCGTGGCCTGTTCTCAGTAATAGCAAGGTTGGGCGCGACCGAATAACTCCCGAGGTCTTCCTGGCCCGTATTGGTCGATGAGGCGCCATAGTACGCGCCGCTCACGCTCAACCCCAGCGTAAGATCGTTCTCCTCAGACTGCCCGAGATTGCCGACCGGACCAGTTTCTCCGTTGAGCCCAACCGGCAACCAGGGAGTGTTAGGATTCTGTGCTCGCGCTGGCGACACGGCGAACCAGCCGCTGAGAAAAACCAACAGTAGGAATCGCTTCATAGCTGCCTCACGGAACGATGATGATGTCGCGAGCTTGGATCTGTATGTTCTGTTCCGGGTGCTTCGCTTTGATAACCTCAATGTAATTAAACGGAATCCGTTGTTCGCGGCCGTCCGGGCCTGATCGCAATATGTAGACCTTTTTGCGCTTGGCAAAGGTCTGGAAACCTCCCGCTGCGGCAATCGCGTCGAGTACCGTCATCGGCCCCATCAGCGAAGACGAACCCGCGCGCGCCACCTGTCCAAGGATGCTGTACTTCTTGCTGTTGTTGGCCTGCACGATCACTGCGACTTCGGGTTCGGCAATGAACGATGCCAGCCCCTGAGCGATCGCGGTCTGCAGCTGTTTTGTGGTGGTTCCCGCCGCCTGAATATCGCCGAGCAGAGGAAGCGAGATCTTCCCATCTGAGCGGACGACGACGGCGCGAGACACCTCGGGCTCCTTCCAGACATTGATCGCCAAAACATCCTCACTGCCAATGACATAATCGTTTAGGTCTTTTGGCGCCATCCCGCTGCTTTCCGGCGAAGAAATCGTCGTTGAGGTGGACGCCATTGCCAGCTTTTGTGTGAGCGCGGTGTTCTGACCGGACTTCTGGGCCCAGCCCGGTGCGATGCAGACCACGGCGACGAAAAAGAGTTCGAAGGCTTTGTTGTTTGCAATGTTCATGATTGGCTCCTGAGCAATCGATGCGGTTAGGTCTTCCTACTGTCCGATCTCTCCCTCCTGCAGGGAACTTGGTAGCACCGCTCCCGTGGCTCGCGTGATGCCGTGCTGCCGTATCTTGTAGAGCAGGCCGCGGTAGCTGATATTCAGTAAACGGGCAGCACGCTTGCGGTTCCAGCGGGTTTCTTGCAGCGCCCGGCTGATCGCCTGAAGTTCGGTTTCGTTTTTCAAGGTGCGTAGGACGGACGTCAACTGCGACCTTTGGGCTTCACCATTTGTAAGAAAGGGTTCGCTGCGCGGTGCGATTGGAACTGCAGGCTCTTTGATCGTCTGGTTCAGTCGCCAATTCGCTCGCAGTTCCGCCATCGCCATCGCCTCATCTCCCATGACCAGATACCGTTTCACAAAGTTCTCCAGTTCTCGCAGGTTGCCCGGCCAAGGGTAGCGTAAACATGCCTCGATCAAGGCTGCTGAAAGGTGGACAGCGGGGAGGGAGTACAGGGCGGCAAGGCGCGTCATGAAGTGACGCAGCAGCACAGGAATTTCCGCCTGGCGCTCCCGGAGTGGCGGCAGAGTAATCGTGAAAGCGCTTAGTCGGTAATACAAATCTTCTCTGAATCTGCGCTCTGCAATGGCCTCATGAACATCGACGTTAGTAGCCGCCAACACGCGGATGTCAACATTGATCAACGTTTCACCACCCAATCGGAAGAATTGCTTGTCCTGGAGCACGTGTAGCAACTTCGCCTGAAGATTGGCTGGGATCTCGGCGACTTCGTCCAGAAGAATGGTGCCTTCCTTGCAAAGTTCAAACTGGCCTGGTTTGGTTCGCATCGCTCCCGTGAAAGCACCCCGTTCATAACCGAACAGTTCGCTCTCCAACAGTTCACCGGGCAAAGCGGCGCAGTTTACCTTCAAGAATTTTTGGTGTGAT